>Ga0307408_100000290_pt1 | contig 49122 bp, 38 predicted proteins | sample 322Cmetagenome_FD_202116 | JGI IMG/M metagenome (GOLD analysis project Ga0307408, IMG submission 202116) | Maize rhizosphere microbial communities from greenhouse at UC Davis, California, United States - 322HYB-C-3 | ecosystem: Host-associated > Plants > Roots > Rhizosphere > Soil | place... | reverse complement strand
GATCGACATCCCGCTGGCGCACAAGGACGCGCTGTACGTGCGTTCGCACTACGACACCGTGACCGCCCAGTTCAGCGACGGCCCCAACCGCGACGAGGTCATCGTCTGCTGGGCCTTCGCCACCCGCGGACGCCTCAACGCGCGGCTGGGGGGCCTGAAGGCCTCCGAGGTCAAGGGCCAGGACGGCTTGTACTGAAAGACGCACATGGAGCGGCGCGACTACATGCTGGCCCTGTCGGGGCTGAACTTCCACGTCAGCGAGTGGGGGGCGGAACAGGGATGGCCCGTCGTCATGCTCCACGGCATTCGCGGCTACGCCGAGACCTTCGCTGGCATCGCGGCGGCCCTGCATCCCGGCTTCCGCGTCATTGCGTTCGATCAGCGCGGGCGCGGCGGCTCTGACTGGGACCCCGCTCACAACTACTATGCCGACGCCTACGTGGCGGATGTGGAGGCCATCGTTCAACAGTTGGGGCTCGACCGCTTCGACCTGTTGGGTCACTCCATGGGAGGCATCAACGCGATCGTCTATGCCGCGCGCCATCCCGGGCGTGTGCGGCGCCTGGTGATCGAGGACGCCGGCCCCGGCGCCTTCGAGACGAGCGACGGCGCGACACGCATCCGCAAGGAACTCGCAACGACGCCGGAGCGCTTCGAGTCCTGGGAGGCCGCCGGCGAATTCATGCGGGCGCTGCGTCCCACGGTGAGCGAAGAGGCCCGGCAGCAGCGCTTGCACAGCATGCTCAAGCCCCTGCGCGAGGGCGGCTACACCTGGCGCTACGACCATGCCGGCATTGCGGCGACGCGGCTGAACCCCGACCCGGCGCGTGTCGTTGATCTTGAGCCGTGCCTGTCGGCCATCGGTTGCGAGACCCTGGTGATCCGCGGGGGGCGATCCGACTACCTGCAGCCGTCGATGGTCGAGCGCATGCAGGCGTTGAATCCGCGCATCGCGAGCATCGAGATCCCGGACGCCGGCCACTACGTGCATGACGACCAGCCGGCCTTGTTCCAGCAGGCGGTTTCCGATTTTCTCGATCGGGGTCTGTTCCATGCAGGAAAGGGCGCACCGTGATCCACGAACTTCGAACCTATACCCTCGTACCAGGCGGCACGCGCGAGTACTTGCGCATCTACAACGAGACGGCGCGAGCGCTGCAGACCCGCATGCTGGGCAACCTGGTGACGCTGATGACGCCGGAGAGTGGTGATCTCAATCAGCTTGTCTTTCTCTGGGCCTATGACAGCCATGAAGAGCGCGCGCGTCGACGTGCCCAGTTGATGGCCGACGCCAGCTTCACGGAGTTTCGCAAGAGCGTGCGCCACTTGCTGGTCCGGCAGGACAGCCGCCTTCTCACCGCCGCCTGAGTCGGCGGGCACGGAGACAAGAACCTATGAAAATCCCCACGGACATTCCGGTGCTGATCGTCGGCGCGGGCCCGGTCGGCGTCTCCATCGCCAACCTGTTGGGCCACTACGGCACCGCTTGCCTGGTCGTCGAGCGCAACCTGCAGGTGCTGAACTATCCCCGCGCGGTGGGCCTCGACGATGAGGCGCTGCGCACCTTCCAGGCGGCCGGCCTGGCCGAGGCGATGCTGCGCGACATGATCCAAAACGTGCCGATGCGCATGTACACCGCCGGCAAGCGCTGTTTTGCGGAGATCCTGCCGAGCACGCGCGAGTTCGGCTGGTTTCGTCGCAATCTCTTTTCACAGCCGCTCGGCGAGCTGACGCTGCGCCAGGGGCTCGAACGCTTCCCGCACGTGAACCTTTGTCCCGGCGTGGAGCTGGTTCATCTGGTCCAGGACGATGAGGGCGTGACGGCGACCTTGCGCGACGCAGAGGGGGCCGAGCACCGGGTGCGCGCAGGCTACCTCGTGGCATGCGACGGCGGACGCAGCATGGTGCGCGAAGGCATCCTCAAGTTGCCTTTCGAAGGGCGCACGCATCCAGCCAAGTGGGTGGTGATCGAATGCGACCACGATCCCCTGGACGCGCCCTATACCGCGTTGCACTGCGAGCCTCAAAGGCCCTACGTGTGCCTGAGGCTCCCCTATGGGCTGCGGCGCTGGGAGTTCATGCTGTTTCCGGGCGAAGACGGCGAGCAGATGCTGCAGCCTGAGAAGGTGCGAGAACTGCTGGGCCGGCATGTGGCAGAACCCGACAAGCTCAACGTGATCCGCGCCCGCGTGTACACGCACAACTCTCGCGTGGCCGGCGCGTTCGTCGTCGGGCGCGTTTGCCTGGCCGGGGATGCTGCACACATCACGCCGCCATGGATCGGCCAGGGGTTGAACGCGGGCCTGCGCGACGCCTTCAACCTGGCCTGGAAGCTAGCCTGGATCCTGCAGGGACGGATGAAGCCCGGGTTGCTGGCGAGCTATCACGAAGAGCGCCACGCGCACGCCAAGGCGATGATCGATCTGGCGGACTTGTTCGGCTCCGTGCTGTCCCAGCGCAACCGCTTCGTGGCCTGGATGCGTGACCGTTTCTTCCTGTCCATCAAGAACATTCCGCGCGTGCGCGACTACGTGCTGCAGATGAAGTTCAAACCCATGCCGCGCTTTACAAAGGGTGTTGTCCTGAACAGTGGCGATGCGCGGAGCGACGAATTGGTGGGGCGCATGTTCATCCAACCCAACGTCGAGCGCGAAGCCGGGCGCACCCAGCGCCTGGACGATATGGTCGGTGCGCGCTTCGCGCTGCTGAGCTGGTGCGGCGACGCACTGGCGGGTGCCCCCGCCTGTTTGCGGGAGCAGCTCGAGCGTCTGGGCTGCGACCACTATGTCGGCGTGCGCTCGCGCAGCATCAGGAGCGAGGCCTGTTCTCACGTGCCGGTCCAGCCATCGGGAACAGTGATCGAGGACGTGGAGAACACGCTGCACTTCTGGTTCCAGGCCAAAGGTGTCGACTGGGTGCTGATCCGCCCGGACCGCTTCATCGCGGCCGCTGGCAAGGCGGGTGATTCGGTGCCGCAGCTTTCGACATTTTGCGAAACCGTACTGCCGCCAACTGGCTCTGTTTTCGCCGGCTCGGCGAGCGCCTCCGAGCAGTCCCGCTTGCCGGCGCATGCCTGAGGAAACCATGATGTTGTATCCCGAGCTTTCCCTCTATGTCGGCGGCCGCTTTCTGAATGGCGATGGCCGTCCAGGACAGGACGTGCGTGATCCCGCCACCTTTGATCTGCTCGGGCGCCTGCCCTGGGCAACGCGCGAGGACGTCGATGCGGCACTGAGGGCCGCACACCGGGCGTTCCAGTCCTGGCGGCGCAGTTCGCCGATGGAGCGTTCCGAGGTGTTGCGCAAGGCGGCAGCGCTGGCACGCGAGCGCGCCAGCGAGATCGGGCATGGCATCACGCTGGACAACGGAAAGCCATTGCCGGAAGCAGTGGCCGAGGTGCTCAACGCCGTCGAGCATATCGAATGGCACGCGGAGGAATGCCGTCGCATCTACGGCCGTGTCGTGCCATCGCGCAATCCCGCGGTGCGCCAGCTCGTGGTGCGCGAGCCGGCAGGCGTCTGCGTCGCATTCAGCCCTTGGAACTTTCCATTTGGCCAGGCGATGAAGAAGGTCGTGGCCGCGATCGGCGCCGGTTGCACCGTCGTGCTCAAGGGGCCGGAAGAATCGCCAAGCGCCATTGTGGCGATGGCTCGCTTGTTCCACGACGCGGGACTGCCCGAAGGCGTGTTCAACATCGTGTGGGGCGTGCCAAGCGAGATCTCGCGCCAATTGATCGAATCGCCCCTGGTGCGGGTCGTCTCGTTCACCGGCTCGGTTCCGGTGGGCAGGCATCTCGCGGCGCTCGCGGGCTCGCACATGAAGCGAATGAACATGGAACTCGGCGGTCATGCGCCGGTTCTGGTATTCGATGATGCTGACGTAGAGCAGGCCGCGACTCTGCTTGCGCGACTGAAGACCCGCAATGCCGGCCAAGTGTGCGTCTCGCCCTCGCGCTTCTTTGTCCAGGCAGGCATCCACGACCGCTTCGTGGCCAGTTTCGCCGATGCGATGCGCGGCGTGAAGGTGGGCCATGGCTTGGAAGAGGGCGTCCAAATGGGGCCACTGATCCACGAGAGGCGCCTGCAAGCCATACGCGAACTCGTGGACGACGCAGTGCAGGCGGGCGCGCAGGTGCTCGCAGGCGGCGGCACATTGGGCGAGCGCGGCCATTTTCACGAGCCGACCGTGATCGCTAACGTGCCGCAGCACGCTCGCGTCATGCGTGAGGAACCATTCGGACCCCTGGCCGCCCTCGCGCGTTTCGATACGGTGGACGATGCATTGCGCCTGGGCAACGCGCTCCCTTTCGGCCTGGCTGCCTACGTCTTCACGCAGTCGATCCAGACCTCGACGCGCGTGGCCAACGAACTGGAGGCCGGCATGGTCAACATCAACCATTCCGGCATGGCGCATCCCGAGCTGCCTTTCGGCGGCGTGAAGGACAGCGGCTTCGGCAGCGAGGGCGGCACCGAGTCCTTCGACAGCTTCCTGGTGACCAAGCTGATCACCCAGATCTGAAACCTCAACCCCGAGTTCCTGCACCATGTTGAACCTGCGAGACCCTTCTCTGCTTCGAGAGCAATGCTTCGTGGCGGGTCAGTGGATATCTGCCGCCCGAACCATCGCCGTCACCAACCCCGCCAGTGGCGCCGTGGTGGCTCACGTACCGCGCCTGGGTGCCACCGAAACCCGCCAGGCGATCGACGCCGCGAATGGTGCGTGGCCCGCATGGCGCGCGCGCACGGCCCATGACCGCTCGGCGCTGCTGGCGCGCTGGCACGCGCTGATCCTGGAGAACCAGGACGACCTCGCCAGAATCATGACTGCCGAGCAAGGCAAGCCGCTGGCGGAAGCGCGCGGCGAGATTGCCTACGCGGCGTCCTTCATCCAATGGTTCGCCGAGGAGGCCAAGCGGGTCTACGGCGAGACGATTCCTTCGCCGATCTCCACCCAGAGGATCGTGGTGACCAAGGAGCCCGTGGGTGTGTGCGCGGCAATCACGCCCTGGAATTTTCCCGCTGCGATGATCACGCGCAAGGCGGGACCGGCATTGGCCGCGGGTTGCGTCATGGTCGTCAAGCCGGCGAGCCAGACACCGTTGACGGCGCTTGCTCTCGCGGCGTTGGCCGAACGTGCAGGGATTCCTTCGGGCGTGCTGTCGGTAGTCACCGGGTCGGCTGGCGACATCGGGACGGAGTTGGCGACCAATCCGTTGGTGCGCAAGCTTAGTTTCACCGGCTCCACCGAAGTCGGGCGACATCTGATGCAGCAGACCGCGGCGACAGTAAAGAAGGTGTCGATGGAACTGGGAGGCAATGCACCTTTCATCGTCTTCGAAGATGCAGATCTCGACGCCGCGGTGGAAGGGGCCATCGTGTCCAAGTTCCGCAATGCAGGCCAGACCTGCATATGCGCCAACCGGCTGTACGTGCACTCCAAGGTCTACGACCAGTTTGCACGCAAGTTGGCGGACGCGCTGAAGGCGCTGAAGGTGGGGTCCGGCGAGGAGGAGGGCGTACGCATCGGGCCGTTGATCGACGACGCGGCCGTGCGGAAGGTCGAGGAACATCTGGCTGACGCGCTAGAAAGAGGGGCGCAGGTGATCACCGGTGGCGGCAGGCATGCGCTGGGGCGCAGCTTCTTCGAGCCGACCGTGCTCGTGGGCGTCACCCAGGCCATGCGCGTCGCGCGCGAGGAGACCTTCGGGCCGCTCGCGCCCCTGTTTCGCTTCGAGACAGAAGACGAAGTCGTCGCGATGGCGAACGACACCGAATTCGGCCTGGCAAGCTATTTCTATGCACGCGATCTCGGCCGCGTGTGGCGTGTCGCGGAGCGCCTCGAGTACGGCATGGTTGGCGTGAACACCGGGCTGATCTCCAACGAGGTGGCGCCGTTCGGCGGTGTCAAGCAATCGGGCCTCGGACGCGAGGGATCGCGCCATGGCATCGAGGACTACTTGGTCATCAAGTACATCAACATGGCGGGAATCGAGAGCCCGCGAACGAATCAACTCAACTAGGAAACCATGACTGAAGCACGCCAGCCCGATCACCCGATCAATTCCCTGTTCGTCGACCGCTGGTCGCCGCGCGCATTCACGGGCGAGCCGATTGCCAAGCCCATGCTGCTGAGCCTGCTGGAAGCAGCTCGGTGGGCACCCTCGGCATACAACGCGCAGCCATGGCGCTTCATCTATGCGCAGCGCGAGACCCTCAGTTGGGAGCCGATCTTTGCTACGCTGGTGGAATTCAACCAAGGCTGGGCCCAGCATGCAGCTGCACTGGTGGTCATCGTGTCGGCCAGGCAAGCCGTGTTTCCAGGGCAGACAGATGCCGCGCCCAACGCATGGCATTCGTTCGATGCCGGCGCGGCGTGGGCCAGCATCGCCTTCCAGGCCACGCTCGCGGGCTGGTCCGCCCATGGGATGGCGGGCTTCGATGCAGATCGGCTGCGAAAGGCCGCAGGCATTCCAGACACCTACGCGCTGGAAACGGTGTTGGCGATTGGCAAGCAGGGCGACAAGGCCTTGCTTGCCGAGGGGCTGCGCGCTCGCGAGATGCCCAACGGACGACTGCCGCTGACCCAATTGGCAGCCGAGGGGCGGTTCACTTTCAGCGAATGAAGCATCGGCTGGATGTGCCACGACTGGTCTCGCGCACAACGGCCGCGCAATGGCTTGCCGATCCGGGATACCGCGCAGCAGGCTTCTATTCATAGACTGCCGGCCACCCCTCTGCTGCAACCGAGCAGGTTCGCGCCCACCCGCAATTCCGGCTTCGAACATCGCATGCCGAGTCAGGAGACAGTACATGGAAGTTATGAACACCTTGTTGGAGCGGCCACAGGAGGCTGCCGCAGTCCGCTCCACCACTCTGCGCCGTTCAACGCTCAGCGCGGGGTTCATCACACTGCTGGTGATCTCGGCGGCAAGCCCATTGAGCGTTGTCGCTGGCGGCTTTCCACTTGGGATCATGCTGGGCAACGGTGCCGGCACGCCCGCGCTGGTTGTTGTGGCGCTGGCGCTGCTGCTGCTGTTCGCCGCGGGCTACACGGCGATGGCCACTTGCGTCACGAGTGCAGGGGGCTTCTATGCCATGGTTGCCCGCGGCCTTGGTGGAAGCGCCGGCGGCGCTGCGGCGATGGTGGCGATCCTGGGCTACCTCACACTGCAATTCGGGCTATACGGCCTACTGGGCGCTGTCTCGTCCGAGGCCTTGCTTGCCCAGTTTGGGCTGAGTGTTCCATGGTGGGCCTGCGCACTGGCAGCCATGGCGACGGTAGCGTACTTCGGCTATCGCCAGATCGACTTCTCCGCGAAGGTGCTGGCCGGCTTCGTCGTTGCGGAATATGCGGTGGTGCTGATTCTTGATGTGCTGATTCTCAGCCAGGGAGGGGCGGACGGTATCAACTTCAAGTCCTTCACCCCGCAGGTGATCGCTGGCGGAAACCCGTTCATCGGATTGCTCTTCTGCTTTGCGGCCTTCATAGGCTTCGAGGCGACGACTATCTACAGCGAGGAAGCCAAGGATCCCAAACGCAGCATCCCGATCGCCACATACGCCGCGCTGTTGCTCGTGGGCGGCTTCTACTCGTTCTCGCTGTGGTGCCTGGTGCTGGGTGCCGGCACTGACAAGGTCGCTGCCACGGTTGCTGCCTTGGGTGACCCAACGAATTTCCTGTACACCTTGTCAGATACCTATGCGGGATCGCATTTGACCATGATCCTGCGCGGCATGTTCATCGTCAGTATCTATGCAGGATTGATCGCATTTCACAACTCGACCGCGCGCTATTTCTACTCGATGGGACGTGAACGCTTGCTGCCATCACGGCTCGGCTGGACACATCCCAGGCACAAGAGCCCGCATATTGCTTCGCTGTTGCAGACGGCCTTGTGCGCCGCCGTGGTGATCGGCTTCGCCGTGGCCCGTGCAGATCCGGTCCTGACGATGTTCTCGTGGCTGAGTAACCTGGCCACGGTCTGTGTGCTCTTGCTGATGATCGCCACCGCGATCTCGGTGATTAGGTTCTTTCGCCGCGCATCGCACGGTTATGGCAAGGTCCGGATCCTGCTGCTGCCGGCGTTGGCGGGAATGGGGCTTTGCGTGGTCCTGGTGCTTGCGGTTGCGAACTTCCATATTTTGACGGGCGCCAGCGAAAGGAGTGCTCTCGCTTTGATCGGTCTGTTGCCGATCGCAGCGTCTGTCGGGTGGTTGGCGGCAGGTCGACTCAAGCGCCGTGACCCCGCGCGATTCGCGAATCTCGGCCAAGATCGCGACTAGGATGACTTGATCGGTTGATTGAGATGGCACCGCAACTCGAAAGTTCGAAGCGGCTCGCTCCGACATCGGCACCATGGCCGCCCGTGACCGAGTTCTGTCTTGCCTCATTGCTCGCGCGCAGATGATCGAACTGCGCCACCTTCGCCATTTCATGGCCGTTGCAGAGGAACTGAGCTTCCGTCGCGCCGCCGAGCGAGTCCATATCGACCAGACTCCACTGTCGCGAACCGTCCGTGACCTGGAAGACCGAATGGGCGTGGCTCTTTTAATTCGAAAGCCCCGCAGACTCGAGCTCACTCCCGCAGGTGCCAAATTGCTTGATCATGCGCGAGGACTTTTCTTGCGTCTGGAGCGCATTAAACGCGTCATACGCGAAACCGATGCACGCTATCGCGAGCCCTTGCGCATCGGCGCGGACGACAGCACGGTGCAGCCCAGGCTGGCCGAATGCCTGACCCGCTGGCGGGAACTTGTCCCCGATATCCCAGTGGAGCTGACGGAAATGCGCCCGGCAGAACTCTTGGCCGCGCTGCGCAGCGAGGAGATGGATGCAGGGTTCTCCTTCGGCCTGCCAGATAGTGAAGCCATCGCACAACATGTGGCCTGGATGAGCCCCATCGTGGCGTTGCTTCCAAGAGCACATGAACTCGCCTGCCGCGAGGTGGTTTCCCTTGCCGAGTTGTCATCCTTCCCCGCCATCGCCTGCAGTGCTTCCTACCATCCAGGACTATGTCAGCAGATGAAGGCAGTACGTCGGCGATATTCTGTAGCTCCGACAATCGTCGGGGAGGCTCGCACACTGACTGGCTATCTGACCCGTGTGGCGGCAGGTCAGGGGGTTGGGGTTGCAGATGCTGACCACATGCGGGCACTGCGACGTACGGACGTCGTGGTCGTGCCGCTCGCCGAACCGGTGCACTTCACAACCTACGTGCTGCACAAGCACCGGCGCAATGGCCTGCCCGAATCGCTGCAACGGTTTCTTACCCACGCCACAGCTTTGAACTGAACGTTACGATGCGGGATTGCAAGGCGAACTGCCTCGCTCCAACAGCCATGGAGTTGTCGAGCTGCCCGTGGAATGCTCCCGTCATGACAGCCTGAAGGCTCATGCACTCAGCAGAAGAAGGAGTCGCAAGCCAGTCCCACGCCAACGTACGCCACGCCACGCCCCCATGGGTGTGCCGCCCGGCGGCTTGATTCCAGACTCATGCCTGCGTGCCGCAGCGGCACACATGTGCTGGAACTCATACGCCTGGGAGGTGGCGCCCTATGCCGACAGCAGCGACCGGCATCCTGTTCGGACAGATATTCGTGGTGCTCGGCGTCGCCTTGGGCGGGGTGTGGGCGGCCACGCAGTGGACGGCGCACGCGCTGGGTTACCAATCGAGGCTCGGGCCCTGGTGGTTCGAGGTTTCCGGCGTGCCAGTCTACGAGCCGTGGAAGCTGTTCGCGTGGTGGTACTTCTACGAGACCTATGCGCCCCAGGTGTTCAAGCGTGGTGGGGTCATAGCCGCATTGAGCGGGATGTCGGCGACGGGCGCAGCCATTGCGATGGCCGTATGGCGCGCGCGGATGGCCAAGCGCGTCACAACTTACGGTTCCGCGCGCTGGGCCGAGCGTGAGGAGATCGACAAGGTCGGACTGACGAAGCCGGCAGGTGTGTTCCTCGGCAAGACTTCGGACAAGAGCGGCGCCTATCTGCGTCATGAGGGCCCAGAGCATGTGATGGCGTTCGCGCCCACGCGCTCCGGCAAGGGCGTCGGGCTCGTGGTGCCCACACTGCTGTCCTGGCCCGGCTCGGCCGTCATCCACGACATTAAAGGAGAAAACTGGAATCTCACGGCCGGCTGGCGTGCGCGTTTCTCGCACTGCCTGCTGTTCAACCCGACCGATGCGCGCTCCGCGGCCTACAACCCGCTGCTCGAGGTGCGCCGCGGCGCGCATGAGGTGCGCGACGTGCAGAACATCGCGGACATCCTGGTCGATCCCGAGGGCGCGCTCGAGCGGCGCAACCACTGGGAGAAGACCAGCCATGCGCTGCTGGTCGGCGCGATCCTGCATGTGCTCTACGCGGGTGAGGACAAGACGCTGCGCGGGGTCGCGAATTTCCTTTCCGATCCCGCATGTCCCTTCGAGGTCACGCTGCACCGGATGATGACGACGCGGCACCTGGGTGAGGACATCCATCCGGTCGTTGCCTCGGCCGCGCGCGAGGTGCTCAACAAGAGCGACAACGAGCGCTCCGGGGTGCTGTCCACCGCGATGAGTTTCCTGGGCCTGTACCGCGACCCGACGGTTGCCGAGGTCACCTCGCGCTGCGACTGGCGCATCGCCGATCTAATCTCGGCGGAACATCCCGTGTCGCTGTACCTGGTCGTTCCACCCTCGGACATCAGCCGCACCAAGCCGCTGATTCGCCTGATCCTCAACCAGATCGGCCGGCGCCTGACCGAATCGCTCGACGGCTCCGATGGCATCGCGCGTCTCCACAAGCTGCTGTTGATGCTCGATGAGTTCCCGGCTCTGGGCCGGTTGGACTTCTTCGAGTCGGCGCTGGCGTTCATGGCCGGGTACGAGCTTCGCGCCTTCCTGATCGCGCAGTCTCTCAATCAGGTCGACAAGGCCTATGGCCCGAATCACTCGATCCTCGACAACTGCCATGTGCGCATCGCGTTCGCCACCAACGACGAGCGCACGGCCAAACGGATCTCGGAGGCGCTAGGAACGGCTACCGAATTGCGTGCGCAACGCAACTACGCCGGGCATCGGCTCGCGCCGTGGCTTGGCCATCTGATGGTCTCGCGCCAGGAGACGGCCCGGCCGCTGCTGACGCCGGGCGAGGTGATGCAGCTGCCGCCCGACGACGCGGTGTTGATGGTCTCGGGCCATCCGCCGATCAGGGCCAGGAAGCTGCGCTATTACCAGGACCGCAACTTCACGCGGCGTGTGCTGGCGCCACCGGCGCTGGCGGCGGGCTATTACGCGGATCGTCCCACGACACGGCCCGACGATTGGAGCGGACTGGCGCCGCTGAGCGCGCCCGAGTCTTTGTCGTCAGCCGATGCGGCTGGTTTCGCCGACGAGGGAGGCCAACAGCTTAAGCCCGAGCTGGAGGTCGTGCGCGACCCTTCGGTGCTACAGGAGGACGACGGGCTGCTGGTGCTCGATGACGAGGACGACGTGCCGCTGCGGCCGCGCGACGTGGACCGTCAGCTCACGCGTACGGCGCGCCTCGCCGCGCTGGACCCTGACGACGGGATCGCGCTATGAGCCGGACCCGCCTGAATATCTTCATCGAGCCAGAGCACGCCAAACGGCTGGATCGGTTGGCGGTGCACAAGGGTGTGTCGAAGTCGGCCGTGATTGCGGCTGCGCTCGCTTCGTTCCTGTCGCCAGATGGCGGCGACCAGCGCGAGTCGGCGATCGCCAAGCGCCTGGACCGGCTTTCGCGCCAATTCGACCGACTGGAGCGTGACCAGAACATCCTGATCGAGACGGTGGCGCTCTATGTCCGCTACTTCCTCACTGTTTCGATCCCGGTGCCCGAAGGCCAGCAGGAAGCCGCACGCGCGCAGGGGCGAGCCCGCTTCGCCCAGTTTGTCGAGCAGCTTGGCCGCCACCTGCAGCGCGGGCGCAGCCTGGTGCGGGAGGTCCATGAGGAGATCGAGCCCGAATCGGCGCCCACACACGCAGGGCAGAGAGCAGCAGAGGAGGCCGCCGATGGTCCAGCCGTCTGATCGTTTTTCGGGGTCGTCGCCAGGCGCCGCGAACAGCGCAGCGGACCGTCGCATCCGCATGCTGCGCACGGCCATGGGGCCGGAGATCGCGGCGGCCCTCGCGGATCCGGAGGTCGTGGAGGTGCTGCTCAATCCCGATGGCTCGCTGTGGGTGGATCGTCTGGGGACCGGCCGCACGCCGACCGGCGCGGCGCTGCCGCCGCCCGTGGCCGAACGCATCATCCGCCTCGTGGCCGCGCACGTGCGCGCCGAGGTGCATGCCGGTACGCCGATCCTCTCGGCCGAGCTGCCCGAGACCGGCGAGCGTTTCCTGGGCGTGCTGCCGCCGGTGGTGCGGGCTCCCTCGTTTGCGATCCGCAAGCGGGCGCTACGCATCATGAGCCTGGCGCAGTATGTGAAAGACGGCATCCTGACCGCTGATCAGGCGGGGTTCCTGCGGCAGGCGGTGCGCGAGCGCTTGAACATCGTGGTGGCCGGCGGCACCAGCACGGGCAAGACGACGCTCGCGAACGCGCTGCTCGACGAGATCGCCGAGACGCGCGACCGCGTCTTGATCCTCGAGGACACCGTGGAGCTGCAATGTCCCTCGGACGACCACGTGAGCATGCGCACCGAGCCGGGCGTGACCACCATGGCCGACCTGGTGCGCGCCACCCTGCGGCTGCGGCCCGACCGCATCGTCGTCGGCGAGGTGCGTGGCGCCGAGGCGCTGGACCTGCTCAAGGCGTGGGGCACCGGGCATCCGGGCGGCATCGCCACCGTGCATGCCGGCTCCGCGCTGGGCGCGCTCACGCGGCTGGAGCAGCTGGTGCAGGAAGTCTCCGTGACCGTGCCGCGCGCCCTGATCGCCGAGGCGGTCCACGTCATTGTCTTCATCGCCGGGCGCGGCCGCGCCCGGCGGGTGCGCGAGATCGCGCGCGTGATCGGCCACGACAACGAGGGATATCAGCTCGATACCTCGGCGGTGCCTGGGTTCCCGTTGCTCTCTTCATCTCGTCCTGCCCCATCAACCCCGTCGTCTCCTGGAGAACCGTCATGACGATTTCACGCAATCCCGCAAAACCTCTGCTGCACACGGCGGCAGCGGCAATGCTCTTGCTGGCCGCCGCGCTGCCCGCGCAGGCGGCCGGCTCGAACATGCCCTGGGAGGCGCCTTTGCAGTCGATCCTCGATTCGATCCAGGGGCCGGTGGCCAAGATCGTCGCGGTGATCATCATCATCGTGACCGGCCTGACGCTGGCGTTCGGCGACACCAGCGGGGGCTTCCGCCGGTTGATCCAGATCGTGTTCGGCCTGTCGATCGCGTTCGCTGCCTCCAGCTTCTTCCTGACCTTCTTCAGCTTCTCGGGCGGGGCGGTGCTGGCATGAGCGAGTCGACTGCTTTCTCGACGGGTGTTGCGCCCGGCTTCGAGATTCCACTGCACCGGTCCCTCACCGAGCCGATCCTGCTGGGCGGCGCGCCGCGCACCGTGGCGATCGCCAACGGCACGCTGGCCGCTGCGGTCGGTCTCGGGCTTCAGCTCTGGCTGCCGGGTGTCGTGCTCTGGCTCGTCGGCCACGCGCTGGCCGTCTGGGGTGCGCGCCTGGACCCGCAGTTCATGCAGGTCTTCGCGCGGCACATCAAGCAGCGTCGGCTGCTGGACGTCTGAGGCGAGTCATGGAGAGCGTGCCATGCTGAACCTCACCGAATACCGCAACCGCCCGGCGCTGCTGGCCGACTGGCTGCCCTGGGCCGGGCTGGTTGCGCCCGGGGTCGTGCTCAACAAGGACGGGTCGTTCCAGCGGACCGCGCGGTTCCGCGGGCCGGACCTGGGCAGCGCCACCCAGGGCGAACTCGTCGCCACCTCGGCGCGGCTGAACAACGCGCTGCGCCGGCTCGGCGCGGGCTGGGCGCTGTTCGTGGAGGCCGAGCGGCGCGAAGCGGCCGGCTATCCCGAGTCGTCGTTCCCCGAGGCGCTGTCCTGGCTGGTCGACGAGGAACGCCGCGCCGCCTTCGAAGCGGACGCTAGCCACTTCGAAAGCGGCTATCACCTGACGCTGCTGTACCTGCCGCCCGAGGAATCGAAGGCGCGCGCCGCGGGGCTGCTCTATGAGCGCGCCGGGACCGGCGTCCAGGATGGATCGGGTGCGTCGGACGGGTCGGATTGGAAGGGGCGGCTGGAGACCTTCGTCTCCGAGACCGAGCGCTTCCTCGGCCTGCTCGAAGGCGTGATGCCCGAGATCGATTGGCTGGGCGATGCGCAGACCTTGACCCACCTGCACGGCTGCGTGTCCACGCGCCGGCATGCGGTCGCGGTGCCCGAGGTGCCGATGCACCTCGATGCGCTGCTGGCCGACGAGCCGCTGACGGGGGGCCTGGCGCCGATGCTCGGCAGTCGGCATCTGCGGGTGCTGACGGTGCGCGGCTTCCCGACCTCGACCTGGCCGGGGCTGCTCGACGATCTGAACCGCATGGGCTTCGCCTACCGCTGGAGCACGCGCTTCCTGTGCTTGGACAAGGCCGAGGCGGAGAAGGAACTCGTGCGCCTGCGCCGCCAGTGGTTCGCCAAGCGCAAGAACATCGTAGCCCTGCTGCGCGAGACCATCTTCCAGCAGGAGAGCGCGCTGGTCGACTCGGACGCCTCGAACAAGGCGGCGGATGCCGATGCGGCGCTGCAGGAACTCGGCAGCGACCAGGTGGCCTTCGGCTATGTGACCGCCACTGTCACGGTGCTCGACGCCGATGCCGCGGCAGCCGACGAGAAGCTGCGCGCGGTGGAACGCACGATCCAGGGCCGGGGCTTCGTGACGATCCCCGAGACCCTGAACGCGGTCGAGGCCTGGCTGTCCTCGATCCCGGGCCATGCCTACGCGAACGTGCGCCAGCCGATCGTCTCGACCCTGAACCTCGCGCACATGATGCCGGTGTCAGCCGTCTGGGCGGGTCCTGAGCGCAATGCGCATCTCGATGGCCCGCCGCTGATCGTCACGCGCACCGATGGCGCGACGCCGTTCCGCCTGGTCACGCACATCGGCGACGTCGGGCATACGCTGGTGGTCGGGCCCACGGGCATGGGCAAGTCGGTGCTGCTCGCGACGTTCGCGCTGCAGTTCCGCCGCTATGCCGGCTCGCGCATCCTGGCCTTCGACATGGGACGCTCGATGCGCGCCACGATCCTGGGGCTGGGCGGCGAGCACTACGACCTCGGTTCGGATGGCGAGATCGCCTTCCAGCCGCTCGCGCGCATCGACCAGGACGGCTACCGCACCTGGGCGGCGGAGTGGGTGGAAGGGCGGCTTCGGCAGGAGGGCCTCGAGGTCGGGCCGGCCGAGCGCGAGATGGTGTGGTCGGCGCTGGCCAGCCTCGCCACCGCACCACTCGAGCAGCGCACGATGACCGGCCTGGCGGTGCTGCTGCAGTCGAACGCCCTGCGCCAGGCGCTGGCGCCCTATGTGCTCGGCGGTGCGCACGGGCGGCTGCTCGACGCGGACCGGGACCGGCTGGGAGCCTCTTCCATCCAGTGTTTCGAGATGGAGGAGCTGATGCACAGCAAGGCGGCGGTGCTGGCCGTGCTGGGTTACCTGTTCGCACGCTTCGACGAACGCTTCGACGGCGCGCCGACGTTGCTGATCCTTGACGAGGCCTGGCTGTTCCTCGACGACCCGGTGTTCGCCGCACGCATCCGCCAGTGGCTCAAAACGTTGCGCAAGAAGAACGTCTCGGTGATCTTCGCGACCCAGAGCCTGACGGACATCCAGAACTCCAGCATCGCGCCTGCGATCGTCGAGAGCTGCGCGAGTCGGATCTTTCTGCCCAACCCGCAGGCCACGGAGCCGCAGATCCGCGTGATCTACGAGGGCTTCGGGTTCAACCGCCGGCAGATCGAGATCGTCGCGACGGCGCAGCCCAAACGCGACTACTACTACCAGTCGCGCCTGGGCAACCGGGTCTTCGAGCTCGGGCTCGGGCCGGTGGCGCTGGCGTTTGCGGGCGCGGCGTCGCCAGACGATCAGCGCGAGATCGACCGCGTGCAGACCTCGGTACTGGCGTCGCCGTTCGCGCGCATGCCTTCGGTTTTCGCGGCCGCCTGGCTGCGTCATCGCGGGCTCGGCTGGGCGGTCGACCTCATTCCTTCGTTCGAATCCCCTCCCTCAACTCCGCAGGAGCCAATGCCATGAACCTTCAGTCTTCCTTCAAACCCCGGATCGCCGCGCTGGTCGCGGTCAGTGCGATCGCTTTCGGCGTGGCCCCGCCGGCGCATGCCATCTTCGGTGTCGGCGACACCGTGTTCGATGCGTCCAATTTCATCCAGAACATGCTGACGGCGGCCCGCGCGCTGGAGCAGATCAACAACCAGGTTGAGCAACTGCAGAACGAGGCGCAGATGCTGCGCAACCAGGCGAGGAACCTTCAGGGCCTGGACTTCAGTGCGCTGTCCGAGCTCAAGTCGACGCTGGCGGCGACGAACCAGCTGATCCAGCAGGCACAGGGGCTCGCGTTCAACGTCTCGCGCATGGAAGAGGAGTTCAAGCGGCTCTACCCCGAGTCGTTTTCAGCGGCGGTATCCGGTGCACAGATGGCCGGCGATGCGCGGCAGCGCTGGCGCAATTCGCTCGAAGCCCTGCGCACCGCAACGCAGGTGCAGTCGCAGGCGATGCAGAACTTCGCCTCCGACGAGAAGGCGCTGACCGATCTCGTGAACCGCAGCCAGTCCGCCACGGGCGCCTTGCAGGCAATGCAGGCGACCAACCAGCTGCTGGCGCTGCAGTCGCGTCAGGCCATCCAGGCGCAGCAGCTGCAGATCACGCAGGACCGTGCCGCGGCGCTGGAGCAGGCGCGGCAGGTGGCGGTGCAGGAGCGTGCGCGCGAGGTGCGCCGGCGTTTCATGGGCAGCGGCACACCGTACACGCCGCACACCGTGAATTTCTACGGCAGCTGAGGGGGCGTCCATGAAGAACCTGGTTTTCATCATCACGGCCGCTGTGGTCCTGGTGCTCACCGGCTGCGGCAAGTCCGAGCCTTCCGCGCCGGTGATCGAGTCCGTCGAATCGCTGGTCGCGAATCCCGAGCGGCTGAAGAATCTGCGCGCGCAGTGCAAGGCCGACCATGCCCGGATGGGCGATGCGCAGTGCGACGCGGTGGCGGAGGCTACGCGCCAGCGCTTTATGAGTGGGGGCCGGTCGCCGTACGCGAACGACCCGGTGCCGCCGCCGGCCGCACCGGCTTCGCCGCCAGCCGACGCGGGCGCCAAGGACTGACGCGATGAACGATGTCGCGGTCATCGATCGCTTCCTCGACGTCTTCTCGCGCTACATCGATTCGGGCTTCGGGCTGCTGCACGGCGAAGTGGCGTTCCTGACAGCCACGCTGGTCGTGTTCGACATGACCCTGGCCGGGCTGTTCTGGGCCATGAGCCATGCGGCGGGGCAGGGCGACGAGGTGATCGCCCGGCTGATCCGCAAGGTGCTCTACGTGGGGGCGTTCGCTTTCATCATCGGCAATTTCAACCAGCTGGCGGGGGTCCTGTTCCGCTCGTTCGCGGGGCTCGGCCTGGTGGCGTCGGGCTCCGGCCTGACGCAGGCGCAGTTCCTGCAGCCCGGCCGGCTCGCGCAGGTCGGCATCGAGGCGGGGCGGCCGATCATGGAACAGATCGGCGAGATGACGGGCTTCCCCGAAACCTTCGCGCATCTGGACACCATCGCCGTCCTGTTCCTGGCCTGGCTCGTGTTGATCGTGAGTTTCTTCGTGCTCGCGGTGCAGCTCTTCGTCACCCTGATCGAGTTCAAGCTCACGACCTTGGCGGGCTTCGTGCTCGTGCCCTTCGCGCTGTGGAACAAGACCGCGTTCCTGGCCGAGAAGGTGCTGGGCAACGTGGTGTCCGCCGGCATCAAGGTGCTGGTGCTGGCCGTGATCGTGGGGGTCGGCACCGGCCTCTTCGCGGAGTTCCGCACCCCGCCCGGGGCCGAGCCGTCCATCGACCATGCGCTGACGATCATGCTCGCGGCGCTCGCGATGCTGGGCCTGGGGATCTTCGGGTCGGGGATCGCGACGGGCCTGGTGTCGGGCGCGCCGCAGCTCGGTGCCGGCGCAGCGGCGGGCACGGCCTTGGGGGCGGCGGGCCTGACCGTCGCCGGTGGCGCGGCGGTGGCGAGCGCCGGGGCCGCCGTGGATGCGGGTGCGCGCATGGCGCCCGGCTTGGCGCGCGCGGCCATCGGCGGCGGCGCTGCGGCCGCGCGCTCGGCCAGTGGCCTGGCGAGCAGCGCGAAGTCGGCTTACCAGGACGGCGCCGCGGCATCGGGCGATGGCGGCGTGCGCGCGGCCGGGGCCGGCCTGGCCCATCTCGCAAAAACCAGTGCCGGTGCTGTCGGCCAGCGCGTCGCGTCCGGCGCCCAGGCGGTCAAGGCTCGCGTGGCGAACTTCGTGGCCGATGCGGCAGTGCCCGCCGCCGCGGGGAACGCGGCGTCTGCCGGTGCGGACGAGGCCGGCACACCACCTCCCGAGCCCGCATGGGCCCGGCAGATGCGCCACAAGCAGCAGCTGAGTCACGCGGCCTCGACGACGGCGCACGTCCTGCGCTCGGGCGACCACGGTGGCAGCGGCACCGGCCCGAGCCTGCGCGACGACGCCAGCGCCTGATCCGGCTTCTTGAGGAGAAACATCCATGCGATTCAAACGACCCCAGGTGCGGTACTCGGACACGCGCGAGCCCGTCACGCCTTACCAAGCCGCGGCGCAGGTCTGGGACCAGCGCATCGGCAGCGCGCGCGTGCAGGCGAAGAACTGGCGGTTGATGGCCTTCGGCTGTCTCTCGCTGGCCCTGCTAATGGCCGGTGGGCTGGTCTGGCGCTCGGCGCAGTCCATCGTGACGCCCTATGTCGTCGAAGTGGACAGCGCCGGGCAGGTGCGCGCGGTCGGCGAGGCCGTCACGCCCTACAAGCCCAGCGACGCGCAGATCGCGCACCACCTGGCGCGCTTCGTCACCGACGTGCGCTCGCTCTCGATCGATCCGATCGTGGTGCGGCAGAACTGGCTCGAGGCCTACGACTACACGACCGATCGCGGCGCCGCGACCCTGAACGACCACGCACGGGCGAACGATCCGTTCTCGCGCATCGGGCAGGAGTCGATTGCCGTGCAAATCAACAGCGTGGTGCGCGCGAGCGATTCGTCGTTCCAGGTGCGCTGGACCGAGCGGCGCTACGTCAACGGCGAGGCGGCCGGGTTGGAGCGCTGGACCGCGATGCTGGCGATCGTGCTGCAGGCCCCGCGTACCGAGGAGCGGCTGCGCAAGAACCCGCTGGGCATCTACGTCAACGGCCTGTCCTGGACCCGCGAGCTCGATGCGACGGACGCTGCAACGAAAGGAACCAAGCCATGAAGACGGATTTCCGTAAACACGCGTTGGCACCGATCCTGATGGGGGCGGCGGCCCTTGCCGGCTGTGCCACGCAGGGCAAGCCGCCGCCGGCGATTTCGCTGGATGAACCGGTGGCCATTGCTGCGCAGCCGTTGCCGGAACCGGCCCGGCCCGTCGAGGTGGTGGAGGTGCCGAAGCCCTTGCCGCTGCCCGGGCAGATGAAGCCGCTGCTGAGCGGGCACGAAGCGAAGCCGGTGCCCGAGCCCGCCGACGAGAAAGTCCGTGTCTCCCGGGCCAACGAAGAGGCCCGCGTCGCGCCGACGCGCGAGGGCTACGTCAATGCGATCCAAGTCTGGCCGTATGCGGAGGGCGCGCTGTATCAGGTCTACACCAGCCCGGGTCGGGTCACTGTCGTCGCGCTGCAGGAGGGTGAGGAACTCGTGGCGGTCTCGGCCGGCGACACGGTGCGCTGGATCGTGGGGGACACGCTCAGCGGCAGCGGCGTGAGCCAGCGGGTCCATGTGCTCGTGAAACCCACGCGCGTGGGCCTGAAGACGAACCTGGTCATCACCACGAACCGGCGCACCTATCTGCTGGAACTCTCCTCGACATCGCAGGCCTGGATGGCCTCGGTGTCCTGGGACTATCCGAAGGACCGGATGCTGGCGTTGCAGAAGCAGGCGAAGGAGTCGCAGGCGGCGACGCCGGTGGATGCGGGCCTGTCGGTGGAGCAGATCCGGTTTCGCTATGCGATCAACGGCGATGCGCCGTCCTGGAAGCCGCTGCGCGCCTTCGACGACGGGCAGAAGGTCTACATCCAGTTCCCTGCCGGCATCGCGCAGGGCAAGCTGCCGCCGCTGTTCGTCATCGGGCCGCAGGGCGACGGGCAGCTTGTGAACTACCGCTTCCGGGCGCCGTACTACGTGGTGGATCGGCTGTTCGGCGCCGCGGAACTGCGGCTGGGCGGCTTCAAGGGAAGCAAGGCCGAAGTCGTGCGCATCGAGCGCACGGACGGCGATGCGCGGGACACGCGGAGCGATGGATCATGAGTGAGGAAGACACCGTGCCGCCACCGTCACCCCGGGTGCCGCCCAAGGTCGCGCCGGAGACGGTGGCCCTGCGCGCGCAGCCGCGGTCGGTGGTGCGGCTCAACCGCCGCATGCTGGCGGTCGCTACCGGCACCTTGGCCGCGGCCGTGCTGGGCGGCACCCTGTGGTCGCTGCAGTCGCAGAAACGCGAGCGCAACCCGGCCAGCGAGCTGTACAACGTGGACCGCGTGGCCCGGGCGGATGGGCTGGACCAGCTGCCGAAGGACTATGCCCGGATGCCGCCGCCGTCGAAGCCGGCGCCACCGGTGCTGGGACCGCCATTGCCGGGAGACCTCGGGTCGGCCATGGTAAAGGCGCAGCAGCCGTTGGAGGCGAGGGCGGACCATGGCGTCGATCCGGCGCAGGCCGAACGGCTCGCGGATGAGGAGGCGGCGCGGTCGTCGGTGTTCTTCCGGCGCAGCGGCGACGGAGCCGCCGCGAAGCGGGGGACGGCCGCCGAGCGGACCATGCCCACGGCCCCCGCGGATCCGTCCGGGCTGACGGCGGGTCAGCAGCCGTCCAATCCCTTGGGCGCGATGAGCCCAGCCGTCGCTTCGCCCACCGACCCTACGGCGGCACAGAGCCGACAGGATCGCAAGGAAGCCTTTGTTGCGAATGCCGGTGACACGGCCACGCGCAATCCGGGCAGCCTGCAATTGCCGGCTTCGCCGTACCAGGTGATGGCGGGCACCATCATCCCGGCGGCACTGGTGACGGGCATCAACTCCGACTTGCCGGGGCAGGTGATCGCCACGGTGACAGAGGCGGTCTACGACACGGCCACGGGGCACCATCTGCTGATCCCGCAGGGCTCGCGGCTGATCGGGCGCTACGACAGCCAGGTGGCCTTCGGGCAACGGCGCGTGCTGCTGGTGTGGATGCGGCTGATCCTGCCGGACACGTCTTCGGTGGCGCTGGACCGGTTGCCGGGGATCGATCCGGCCGGTTACTCCGGGCTGGAGGATAGTGTCGACTGGCACTGGGACCGCATCCTCGCCGGTACGGCGCTGTCGACGCTGCTCGGCGTGGGGGCCGAGCTGGCGGCGCCGCAGAGCCGGACCGATCAGGATGGCAATCGCCTCGTGATCGCCGTACGCGAGGGGGCGCAGGATACGGTGAATCAGGTCGGGCAGGAGATCACCAAGCGCAATGTGAACATCCAACCGACTCTGACGATTCGGCCGGGGTTCCCGGTGCGGGTGATGGTGAACAAGGATCTTGTTCTGCGGCCGTACCAGCCGTTGTTCTTCGTGCGAGGTGGAAACCGATGAGTACGACGCCTAAGCTGCGGCTGGGGCCGCTACCCAGGACCGAGAGTGTCAAGCTGACCTTCGCTTGTCCGGCCAGTCTCAAGATAGAACTGGATCGCTATGCGGCGCTGCATGCACAGACCTATGGGGAAGCGGTGGATGCAGTGACGCTGATTCCGCACATGCTGGCGGCATTTATGGGAAGGGATCGGGAATTTCGACGTGGAGGGCAGAAGAACTAGAAGCCGTGCAGATCGTTTGGCCTGAGCCGCCGTCCGTTTGGCGGGCTCGTTCTGACGCTGATCGTCTGGGCGCGCAATAGCCAGAGCGCCCGTCAGCCCACGAGGAACCTCCGGCAAGGTGTTTTCCCTATCGAAGAAGATGAAGACGTAGTCGCCGAAGACTGCGAGCGGTCGCAGAGCTCATGGCCGATTTCTCGACCGTAGAGTGGCTCCTCGTTGTGGGTCGCTGATGGTCATCGCAGGCCGAACTCCGCGATGAGCGCAGGCCTTGCCGCCAGCAACAATTCCAAGTGGCTTTCTGGCCACATCTCGATCCGCAACGCGCTGTCCGAGTGATTGTGTTTCTCCACGGCCAGGATGGCGTCGCTCGTGAAACGTCCCGACGTGGCAATGACATGGACATCGACGCGCGGCGGCTCCCAGGTCTTCATCTGCTCCCGCAGGGTCGCGATCTCGGCGATGCCGACACTCTTACTGAGCCAATGTTTGCACTGGATGATGACCCGCTGCCGCATGGTCCCGCCTAGCGAGTCAACCTGAACCCGAAACACGGACACGTCACGCCCCCGGTCTGGCGCTTCCGTCTTGGTCAGCCAGGCTGCGTTCTCATAGCCCGGCTCGGTTGCAACAAGGGCGAAGATCAACCGCTCGAACTGCTCCTCAGTCAGACTTTCCCATTTCAGCTTGGTCGCGACCGTTCCCCGGGGCTTGGCGCTGATCAACGTTTCAAGGTCTTCGATGTCAACCGGCATAGGCTCGTTGTCGCCGTACATGGACGTGTGCAGTCCGGCTTTCGCAGCAGGCCAGTCGTGCCGGATGATGTCTTGCAGATCCCCGTAGAGGCCGAAGCCAAGATGACGATTTAGATCTCCCCATCTTGGGGGCTTGGACATGCTGCTGCCCATCAGCACATTGATCTGAGCCACGTTCCCCCTCAGAACGTCAACTCGCTCGTGCGAAACCTTGAGGCCCCTTTCTGAAGGTTCGGGCAGTAGCGACAACGCCTGAATGCATTCGTCCACGCCTGAGATTAGATCCCCCAAGGCATCGCGCACAAGCTCACGGCGCATCTGGTCGAATCGAAGGCGATACTGCCGTAATAGCTTCGACGGCTCTTCGATCGAGCGTTCGACGGAGATCACGCATTCGATTTCTCCCACCTCCTGGGCGTCGAGGCGGCCCTGCGCGATCTCATCCAGCTCCATGAGGGTGATCTCCTGCTTCCAACCCTTGATCTTCGGAAGCGCCGCGTAGAGCCCTTCGAAGTAATGGCAGTTGTTCTCGTAGTCGGAGTTGCTGCCGAACGAGATGCCTTGCGGAATTGCCCCTTGAATGGCCTCAAGCAGACGTTCTGCCTTTGCAAGGTTTGCCTCAACCGTTTCAAATTGGCGTAGTGCGGCGTTCATGGTGCTCTCGGTCATCTTCGTCCTCGTGTGCGTTCTTGATCCTGCTGATTCGTTCTAAGCGCGCGGGTTCGTCGGCGGGGCGACAGATGATTTGGCGGCAGCAAGAGATTTCTTCAGATCCGCAAAACCTTCTTCGTAGCCATATCGGAATCGGTCAAATGGATGTGAGACCGTGCTGCTTTGCTTCAACCACTCCTGGATGTCCCACACCGGCTCCAGCAAGTGGTCGCAGTTCCGAAGATCTCAGATCGTCGATCAGCAGGGATGCCACGGCTTCTTCCGGGATGGACCGTCCGTGTGACTGCATTGTGGTGCTCAGCGTTGCGTCCCAAGATGCCGTCACAGCCGCATCCGAAAGGTCCCGCTCCCTGGAGGGAGACGAACCGATGGCTTGGCTGTAATCGTCGGACCGGAACCGCCACGGCGTGGCTCCGCACAGCCGTATGACGTTGTTGGCGATATGAATGCCTGGCCAATCGAAGTCACCGTGGTAGAGAAGCTTGGCTCCGGCGTCGGCGAGTTGCTTCAGTAGCACCCTCTGGGCTGCTGCCGGCATGCCATCGGTACAGACCAGTGGCGCGCAGATACTGCCTAAGCGGTCTGCTGCGATAGACACGATGTTGGGGTTCTCGCAGACATGGACGATTTGGCTAGCCACCGACCAGGTGATTGGCGTTCGCAGCAACTGACGTAGGGACAGGTAGCCTGGCTCACCCAATGCGGCAGGTGGAACGGCCCCGTGATCCACCGGCAAGTTCAGGAACAGGGCGGGGCGGGCCAATTCATTGACCAGAATGCCTGCCTGCGCCCAGGTGTCCCGCGCCCGCTCTGCGGGGCGGTTGATGTTCTCCGCCGCCACGACATCCTCCGGGACGTCCTCTTCCTGCGCAGCCTCGTTGGCGCCGTGTCGCAAGACGGCCAATACCAAGGTGGCTGTCGGCTGGCCGTTGTCGAGTGCATGCGCGTTGCCGAGCACGTCGGCTGCCAGTTGAGCGCGTGTCAGACCTGCGGCCGGCAGACGCTGCAGAACCGCATCGACCTGCTTCAGAAGTTTATTGGCTGCGTCGGGATCTTGTCGGGCCAGGCGCTTGATCAGGCCGGTCGCAGAGGTTGTCTGCATCCAGGCACTGAGCGCCGAATGCGGCGCGTGAGTGCTGAAGACCGCGGCCCAGCGCACACGCAGTTCTTCTTTGGCGGCAGCTCTATTGACGAGAGGGCCGTCGATTTGCTCTAGCGCCTCGCGCAGCGATCCCGAAATTTCCGCATTGCGCAAAGCGGCATCGAATTGGGCGATATCGATGCGAACGGATGGTGTGAAGCGAGTCGGGAGACCGACGATCAACGCGAGGGCTTCGTGCTCAGTGGGGTTGAGACCCGTAAGCTGAAGCACCCTTTTCTCAGGATTGTCGCCATGGCGCTCGAAGTGCCGTCTCAATCGACGACGCAAGGCACTGAGCTCGGGGCCGCCGAGCCGACGTTCCAACTTCGCATCGGTGTGCGAGGACATCGTTATTCTTGCAAGGATGTGGGAAAGCGGCGGTCTGGGTCCTCTTCGCGCCGTTTCGCGCGACCGTCCCAGATCCATCGAGAAACGAACACCGCATCCATCCCCTCGCGCCGCTGCAACTGACAGATGGAAACGCCTGGCAACTCCGCATAGCACGCCCATTCACGCTCGCTGGTGATAACGAAATCGAGATCGAACTCGTGGATTAGCCCCATGCAGTGCGCTCGCGCTGCGTCATCGATGCCCGCGAAGGCTTCATCGAGCAACATCAATCGGGGCGCATGCGGACTGCCGCCCCGACCGTAGAAACTGGAGATCGCCGCGAACAGAGGGACCGTCAGGCCGAGCGCCCGCTCGCCACTAGACGCAGGTCCGGAAAGCTTGCGCCACGGGTCGCCCTGTTGATGTTGACGCTCGACACGGAAGCGATGCCAACGGCGGTAGTCCAGCGCGCGGGCCAACTGGTCGATCAGGCTGCCACCGGGGCTGTTCGTATCGGCATCCGACCGGGCGCGCTCCATGGCGATCTGTTGCTGCAGCATGACGCCCACGACCCGCCGGTCTTCCGTCGACCACATATCGGAACTGCTGTTGAGCAAACGCTCGCGAGCAACGCCCAATCCAGCCGGCGCCCCTTCTTCGACAGCCAACGGCTGCCATTGCAGCCGATAGCGCACGCCTGTAGAAGTCGGGCGCTTATGCAGCTCTTCATTGATGGCGTTGACCTGCTTGTCCGCAGCTCGCATGAGCCGCTGGATTTCTGCTGCGATCTCGGCCTGTAGGTGATTCTCCAGAACCTCTCGTTCCTTAGCGGAAAGGAGCTCGTTGCGCTGAGCGATGTCATCGGCCAGTCGGGCCGACAGCGTGTCAGGCCGCTCTGGCCGGTTCTGATACATGACGTGTACCGAGAAGCCCCAATCGTTGGGCTCGGAGGTGGCCTGGTGGCCCAGCGCGCTCAGCGCACGCTGCAGCTCGGTCAGATCTTCTGCGACCTGTCGCTGGATGCGCCCCCACGCCGCGTCGTCATCAGGGACCTGGGCGAGCGCCTGCTCTGCTCGTCTTGCCAGATTCAGCGCGGGGTCGATGGTCCAAGGCGCGGTTTGGTCTGGAATCGGGAAGTCCGGGAGCGCGGAAGCCAACAGACTGCTGTCGGCGAAGTGCTGAAGCCGCAGAATGGCTTGTGCGCGAGCTGCAGTGCGCTCGTTCAACAGCCGTTCTGCACCTTCCGCCTGAGTGCTGGCGACAGCGCGTATTTCGCTGGCTTTCGTGCGGTTGGTCTGACTAAGTTCTACGGCGTTGTCCGCGGCTTTCACTTCGTCCGCCGCTGCAGTGAGTTGTCGGCGAAGGGACTCTACTTTCGCGCCGATAGAGCTTTGGAGGACTCCGTAGCGTGTCATGGCTTTCTCTGCCCGCTCGCTGGCACTGGCCAGTTCCTCTTCTCGTTGCTGCGCCGCGCCGCGGGTTTCTTCCTCGCGCTCCTGCTGTTGGATATGGTCGGGGCCGGCGCTGCACCATTCACGCACAGCCTGCGTCAGGTGCTGATGGGCATCGGTGAACCGGTCCAATGCGTCCGACACAGGCGACAAATCGTCGAGTGCGCTGGGCAATTGAAGGTCGCCGGCGTCACGCTCCACGGCGTCGCGTGCGGCCTGCAATTCTGATTCCGCCGTTCGGCATTGGCTATCGGCCGCATCAAGGCGCTTGCCGGCCTGCAGGACCTCGCGTGATGCGCTGGCGGCCGCCTGTATCGCCTTATGAAGCGGACTATCCGATGGCGTTTCTCTCCATTCGCGTTCCGCGCTAATGCGAGCCGTCGCCAAGTCTTCGAGCTCTTGCGCCAGTCGCTCGTCTTCGTCGTCGATTGCCAGGAGCCGTGCGGAAATCTCTTCGAGGCGGCGCTGCCGCGCACGCGTCCGGGCGGTGTGGCCGATGTAGACGGCCTCAGGTTTTTGCCAGGCCCCCGCCAATGCCCCAAGGCGGTAGCGGCCGTCGGTTCCGATCCACGATTCAGCCTCGCCGGAATCATGCGAGCTGCATCCCACCGTCGCGAGAGCGGCCGCCACAAGCGCCGATGAAACGACACTGTCGTCGGGTACGACTGCCTGTAGCACATTGGCCAAGCTGTCGGTAAAAACAGAAGGCCGTTGCACCCATGCGCTGTCCAGCAACGGCGTACCATCGGGGTGCGTCAAGATTCCGTTGGGCGATAGCCATGCGTCGAGCAGACCTGAAGCTTCGAGCGCCGCCTCTAGCCCGGCGCGGCGGTCGGCGTCCACGTGGGGAAGAAAGTCGACCAATTGCCACAGCGGTGCGCCAACTCGCTCTTCGCGGACCCCCGGAGTGCGCGTGGCCGGCGTCGGCGGCGCCGCGTCGTGACCGGCTGCCAGCTGATCTTTCTCTTCGCCAAGCTCGGTACGCTCCTGCTCCAGATTGCCTCTTCGGTTGTCCAATGTGAGTTGCTGACCCGCATGCCGCAGGGCAGCCTGCCGATAGGCCTCCGTCAGCACCGCATGGACCGGATTCGGGCCTTCGGGCAAAGCAACCCATGTGGCGAGCTGTTCGAGCGGCTCCATGGCGTCGAATCGCAGCTGTACCAAGCGAGCGCAATGGGCAGACCATGCGTCTATCAATTCGTTGCCCGCGGCTTCTGCTTCCTGATCGGCGATGGCACGAAGTTCGACCGATTCTTCCAGCTCCGCCTGGCGTTCGCGTTGCGTAGATTGTGATGTCTGTAGCGCCGTCTTCTTATTGGCTGCGGCGACGTGGCGTTGTTCGAGATGACGGATGCTCTCGCGACGTTTGCTCGCGGCGTCCCGCAACAAAGTAGCCGCAGATGCGAGGTGCGTGATCGGAAGCTGTGCCAGATCCTCCAATGTCAGCGCGACGAGCGGGTTGTCCACGAGTGCGGCGTCCGTGCCGGCCAGCGCCGCTTCTGAAACGCACCATGCGCGAGCGGCCAGCAGCTCGCTCTTTGCGGCCTCGAAGCGCTGGTTGGAGCGCCTGCTGCGTTCTTCTTCACGAATCAGGGCTTGGTGGGCACTGTCGCGCAGCCGGATGGCCGTGTTCGCCTCCTCTTGCCGCTCCGTCGCATCCTTTTCGGCCTGGCTCAGGCGGTTGGCATCCTGATTGGCGGGATCACTTTGAAGCGTTTCCAAGCGTTCGCGGGCGGTGACTAAGAGCCGCTTCGCATGTTCGTGGTCGGCGATGGCTCGGGCCTCGTCGGCTTGCGCGGTCACCAGTGCGGCACTCGCCTTGTTGCGATCCTCGCTGGCGTTGTCGAATCCGGTCTGAGCCTGCCGCAGCTCCTTCGCTTGGCGTCGCGTCAGCGTGCCTGCGTAAGTCCGGTAGCGTTGTTCGAAATGTTGGACGGCACGTTCCAGCTGGCGTGTTTCGTCCAATTGGATGCGATCTTCTTCCAACTGGTTCAGTGCTTCGGCGACGTCGCCGAGCAACTCCGTCGGCAAGGGCGGGAGCGCCTCGGTGAGTGCGTGGGACAGACCCGCTTCATCCGGCTTCTTCGACAATTGGGGCTGGCGCAGCTGAATCAAGGTATCCATCAGCGCTTCATAGCGCTTGGTACCCAGCTGGAACAAGCGCTCGTCGACCGCTCGGCGATAGCTGTGGGCGCTCTCGAAGATCTTGCCGCGTCCCCGTGCTTCAACCGCATCGCGCAGACGCTCTCGGGTGAGAACCACGCGCTGTTCGCTAGTCAACCAGACGTCGTGGCCAATGCGAGGGTCTTCGCCTGCCGTGGCCCCTTCGAGAATGAAAAACCAGCTCTCCACCTGGGTCTTGCCCGTGGCTGCGGACAGACCGGCCCCCAGCGTGAGGTAGCGATGCGTGCCGTCGGCCATCCGGCGACCGAATTCGATCCAGGTGTAGCCGATACGGCGTTGATAGCCGCTCATCAGCAGGTTCCAGGCCATCTTCTTGCCGTTGTCGCCGTCAGGCTCGATCCGCGAGGGCCGTAGATTCGCATCGAAGAGAAACGGCAAGGTCAGCGAGAGCACCTTGGATTTGCCGGTGCCGTTGTTGCCGCGCAGGAGCAAATGGCCGTCCTTGAACCAGAACTCTTCGCTGTCGTAGTGGAACAGCTCGACCAGGCCGAGCCGAAGAGGCTGCCAGCGCTCACGCAGCGGCTCTGGCAGCGCTGGACGCAACGATGAGGGAGAATCAAAGAGTGCGTCCGTCATGTGTCGAAGAGCGTATCTGCCGAGCCATTACGCACGGACTGCGTGGCAGGCGGTCGGATCTGAGTTTCACCGATGGCGAATCGAGCGATGGCCGCCAGGGGGCGAATCCGGCCATTTTGATGCGTGATGAGTTGAAGTTTGTTCAGCCTGTCCAGCGCGATGCTGGCCAATTCCCTCTCGGCGCCGGGCTCGCGCGCTGATTTGCGCCAGTAGCGGCCATACCGGTCTACTGCGCCCCGCAAGAACGCGGCGATCGCATCGTCCGTGGTGACTGGGGAAGCTTGTGTATCGCGCAATCGCTGAGCGAGATGTTCTGCGACCAGCAACGTGGCGTGAGCCTCGGTACCTTCCGCAGGCATGGAGATGTCGGTCAGCAGTCCGGATTCGTCGGTCAGCGCTAGCCCTTCGGCGCGTTGCTCGGCAACTAGGCCCGTCGCATCGCAAAGCCGTCCGGCCATGGCGCCGCGCTGGTTGACGAAATAGGCTTGCGTATCCGCGTCCAGGGAGGCCGTGTAGATCACCGGGTCATCCAGCAGTCGCCGTGCGAGGTGATGGCGCAGCGCATCCCGGCGTCCTTGCTCGCTATCGGCCGCATGCTCGACCACTAGCGATCGCAGCCTGTCCTCGAAATCGACAGGCATGTCTTCCAGACGCCACGTGGAAGGTCCCCGCACGGCTGCGAGCATGCCGGCCAGCATGCGGCGTTGCACGTCGTAGAGTGCGTCGTGCTGGGCCGCGCTGTGGTCGTGAATAAAGCTCTCCTCATCTCCCGCCACGCGTTGCAGCACACCGTGCTCGAGCAGGGTCTTGCAAACGGCGACGAGATCTCGGCGATCGGTGGAACTACGCAACGTGAACTCGAAACCGCGCGAAACCAAGGTGGTTTCCGTTGCCCATTGCACCACACGCTCGCCGAGCAACTGCAGCGTGATCTGCGGATCGGCCCGTTCGAGCACGGCGCAGGCCAGGCAGAGCAGGACATAGCGGCGTTTGTCGTAGGCCGGCAAGCCTCGTGTGTCGTCGCTCAGGTTTGCCGGACGTTTGAACAATCGAGCACCTTCGCGCTCGACATGCAGAGGCCAGCCGGCTTCGCGCGCGAACCAGTCGCGCAGCCGTTCGGCTTGGCGCCTGACGGCCGGGAAGTCCTCGTTGCCGGGTGCCATCAGCGGGTGCATCAGAAGGGCGCGAACCCCGCGGCTGAACTCGTCTTGCTGCTGCGCCTTCTGGAGTTCTCCCAGGCGCTGGCTGTCCTGATGGGGCAGGGGGCGTGCACTCATGTCGGCGCCTGCATGGAGGCGATCGTGAGCAGGTGATCTCTGCCAGAGAAGATGCCTGTCGGCGTGCTGATTTGGGCTTGGCTGTCGCCATTCAACGGTTCCATGCGGATCTGGAGCAATCCATCCCCGGTTTGACGCTCAACGATCTGCTCTGGGCTTGACTGTTCCGCCAAGGCTTCACCGAGCAAGCTCAAGAACAGGCCGAATGCGTGCGTATCGAGATCGCCAAGTTCTGACAGTCGAGTGGGACGACCAGTGGCCAGCCGTTGGCGCGCCGCATCGACCTGGCGTGACTCTTCGGCAAGATGCTGGGCCATCAGCGCGCGTTCGGTGCTTCGATCTCGCACGCGTGCCAGCGCACCGCGCGGTGCTGCTTCTCCATACTCGCGCAGGCGTGGACTGATCTGCAGCGGTGGTGCATCCGTCCATGAAGTACTGGGCGGCAGCTCTTCTTCCGAGGGCGGATTGAGCGAAAAATGGCGGGCCGGTTGGAGCGCGAAGGCGGCTCGTGCCATGCGATGTGCTTGACTCTCGGTTTCGCAGGCGGCAAACCACTGGGCCAGTGTTCGGAAATCAGCTGAGCGATCACTGCGCCCGCTGCGCCGTTCGTTCATGGCGGCGATCGCCCCCAGCAATTGCGGAATGGCAGCACGGGCCCGCGCGCGCAGTAGTTCTGCCTGGGGCGGTTCGACGCCGGTTGCCAGGAACCAGCCTCGCAGGCCTTTCCACCGTTCTCGCCATGCGCGCCAGCGACGCATTTCTTCATCCGTCTGATCTTGTGTATCGCCAGGCGCCACGTCGCGCGCCTCGCGCGCTGCGATCTGAAGAAAGACGGCGTCCATACGCGCTGAGAGGTACTCAATAAGCTGAGCGATGCCGTCCGAGCGGCGCACCAGGTCGCTCATGAAGCGTTCCAGGTAGTCGATCAGGCGCCGCTTATAGGTGATGACGGTATTGGCTTCGGCCTGTTGGAGTTCCAAGCTGCGCGCTACACCCGCCATGAAAGCTTGGGCGTTTTCGGCCAGGTCCTCAAACACGCGAACTAGGTCTCGCAAGATCTCGTGAATCTTGGCGACATCTGCTCCGTCAGCCGAGGCCGATTCGTCGATGAGCTGCCGCAGCGACTGAAGACCACTAGCGATGTCCTCTAGCGCGACGGTCTGTAATTGGGCTCGGCGCCGCAAGGTCTGAAAAAAGACGGACAAACCGGCTTCGACCGCTTCACCGCTATAGGACAACCGATAGAGGAAGCGCGCACGATAGAAGTCGCTCAGCGACGACACGCGTGCGGTGTCGGGCTGCGATTCGAGATTGCCCCAGACAGCCAACTGAGCCAAAGCGACGTTGACTTCCTCGATGCGTGGAGAAGGAACTGGCCAATCAGCTTCCGCCAGCACCTCATCAGGACGCAGTTGAAGCCGGTACTGCCGTTTGGCTGCCGCGAAGACGTCCATGATGCAACGGTAGAACGCGGCCTTTTCTACATTCAGATGCTGGAAAAGTTCAGCTGCCGTAGTCGTCTTCTGCATTGGACTCGCTCCTCCACCTGTACGTCCGCTTCGGGGTACTGTTATAAATAGTAACCGCTATTTCGAACGGCACCGACACCCAAGTCAATGTGGACGGAGGTCGGTCAGAAAGGGTTCAGCTCTGATGAATCGGTATTCCCACCGACGGCGCTTGGAGTGCATCCAGTTCAGGTCGGGAACGGCACGCTGCCGCCGGAGGCTAGGTGCTGTCGCACTTGCCCGCCAAGTTGTCGGTGAGCGCGGCATGGCCAAAGAGCGGCTGGCGTGCCTCTTGTTCCAAGTGTGGCTATGCCCCGATAGGTTGGACAAACCGGTCGCGCCACGCAACACCTCGCTCGCATGGCGCGAAATATCAACCGTTCCGCGCCTGTTGCATGGCGTCGAGGTTGAATCTCGGCTTACTGGGCTCAGTCATGTTGTACTCCTTGAGCATTGGCAGCCCGACGAAGCGCTCGATGTATCAGGTGGGAAGCATGACGCGAGCGCCGTGAGGCCATCGCGCCACGGGCTATTGCGCGGCAGGCTCGGACCGGGGCAGAACCACTCTCACATAATCCTCGGTCGCTTCGAAGCCAGGTTCTTCGCCGCTGGCTTCTCGCACTAGCGGGATGATCTTATTTCGCACTCCCATGCCGCGCGCATCCACGTACCCGTAATCGCGCAGCACACCAACGATGGTCGTGTTGCGGGGCGAGCGCTGTCCCGCGAGCATCTTCTCGACGGTCATCGAGTTTTGTAGCGCGCCCGGGCTGAGGACTTCCAGCCGATTCGCGTAGGCGACGATCTCGACTTCGAGCGCGCGGGTCCAGTCTCGGTGCGCAAGTGCGTTCACGATCGCCTCTCGCAAAGCCTCGGTCGGGTAGTACCAGATGCGTTCACGCCGCAAGCCATCCCCCAAATCCTCGCCCTCCGTGCTGACGAGGGGCTGGCCTTGGAATCTATCCATCAGGTCCTCGATCAACCCGCGCTCGATCCATTGGCGTGCGCCTCCATCCTGACGTACAAAACGGCCGACCAGAGGACCATCGAGGATCGTGTCGTCCAATGCTTGGTAACTTTTGTCGACGCCATTGAACGCCATCCAACGAATGCCTGCCTGGCGCAGAAAGCGGCGAGGAGTGCGGCCGAACAGCACCAGGCCGGCAATGGTGCATACGGGTGTCGCGCCTTGCACGTCGGTCATAAAACCCAGACCCAGCATGCGGTGTATCCACGCCTCCTCCGTCGCCGGGACCTCGATGTCCCCGGCGTAGCTCAGCAAGTAGTCTTGGAGGCGCTCGCGGTCCAATGCATCAAATGCCGCTCCGGAGACAGGCAGAGTTTCGCTATGCAACAGGCCTCCGGTTGCAAACAATTGCGCCTGCTGATTGCGGTCGGCAAATCGCGCGGTGCTTCCGACGCGGATATAGATGTCTTCGCGGTTGTTATGACGAAGGACATACGGCTTGCTGGTCCCCATCGCGACCGATACCACGGCGACGCGCTGGCCATCATCTAGCGCAACGACTTCGTAAAACGGCAGCAACATCGGATGCACATGGCTGAACACGGCGTTCATGACCCAGGTTTCGAGATCCTCGCGCTGGATGCCGGAAATCGTGCCATCGTCCTCAACGCCCAGCAGGACCATGCCACCGCGCAGGTTGGCCATCGCGACGATTTCCCGGGCAAGCGTCTCGGGACGAATGTCATCGCGTTTGAACTCGACTCCCGAGTTTTCGCCGTTCGCAATGATCTCCAGCAACTCAGTTTTAAGCATCCAACTTCTTCCTAGAACCCGTATTTTTCCTTGCGCTGAGAGAACGCCTCCCGGCCGCCTTCCAGAATCTCGGCGACACGCTCACGGATCGCCGGCACGTCGATGGATCCCTGTGCCTCGGCAGGCATTTGTGCGCGGGAGCCGTCGGAGGAGAAGATGCCGATCCACTCGGCGTCGCCGAACACCGGGATGTTAGCGTTGTGGGTGGCGAACAGGAACTGCCGTTCAGTCTTCGCACCCCTCAACTGAGTCACGATCCGCTCGGCGATGAAGGCATTGTCCAGATTGTCCTCGGGCTGGTCCATGATGAGCGGATCGTCGTTCTCTAGCAGCAGCAGGTGCAGGATCGCGGTGCATTGCTGTCCCGTCGAAAGCTGGTCCAGCGGCTTGAACAACTCGCCCTCATGGGCGATGTTCAGTTCGATCAGGATGCGGTCTTGCAGGTCAATTTCCTCGAGTTCGAGCACCGAGCCGCGGTCAAGGCGGGCCAGGGCCTCAACCACCGAAGGTTGCATTCCCCAGTCCCAGGTCAGGGTCTTAATGGCGCTTTCGCCGTCACGAATGGCCTTGACCAGTGCGGGCACGGTCAGGTCATCGCCGGATTGATCGATCCAGGCAAGCTTCTTTTCTCCGAGACCTGGCACCTGCAGCAGGAACTCTTTCAGCGCCTTGCGCTGCGCCCCGACTTTCAGATTCAGCCTCAGCTTACCGTCGAGCTTGTGATTGAGTTTTTTTGCTGCCTTGCGCAACTCGTCGGTGCGCTGGTCCCGTAGTTGAGAGAACTCGTCCAGCAGGTTGCGTCGCTGGCTCTCAAGTTCATGCAACAGTTTGTCGATGGTGCTCACCCGCGCCTCGCTGGGACGGATAGTCTCGATCTCGCGCAGCAGGTCCTGATAGGCGCGGCCCACGTCGCGGCCCGGCTTGCCGGCGAAGGCGGGCAGGCTTGCGAACACCTTTTCAAGGGCCGCCGATTCGACATCGAGGTTGATCTTCAGCTCGGCTTGGTGCTCGTTAGTCGCCGTCGCCGTTGAACCATGCAGCTTGCGCAAGCCCGCGAGCTGGGTGCCGATCTCCTGGCCGAGCCCGTCCAGGGCGGCGCGCATGCTGACCAAGATGTGGGCATGTGGAAGCCCATCGAGCGCCTTGTCGCTTAGAAACGCGGTATCAGGAAGGCTGTCATTGAGCGAGGCCAAACCCTCGGCCACCCGAGTGAGCTCTTCGCTGACGCGCTTGGCGAGTTGCTTCTCGCGCTCGAGTTGAGGCACCAAAGCCAGCTTGTCTTCAAGGCCCAGTGACTTGAACTGCTGCACCTGTTCGGTCAGCTTGGGCAGCCTTGCAACCTGAGCCTGCAGCTCGTCCTTCTGACGCGTGGCGGTCAGCAGTTTGTTGCGGTTGTCGGTCAGTCGCTTGGTAACGGCGCTGAGTTCGCTAGCATGCGTGCTGCCACCCGGCAGGAAGCGATTCAGGATGGCAGTCTGGCTGGCAGGGTCGCGGGCGAGTTCGAAGATTTCATTCTGGCCATAGATCTCAATACGCGGCAGGAGATCGCGCGGCTGTAAGGTTGAGACCTGTCCCATGTCGTCTTTGACGATCGGGGGTTCGCCATATCGGCGCGACACCGAGTAGCGCCGGCCGTTCTGCGCGCGCGAGATCACCGCGAGTTCGATGCGACCACCAGCGCCCAAGTTCGCTTTGACGATTTCATCATGCTGCCGTCGAGCCGAAACCGCACGCGGCGGAACGTCGAGCACGTAGCGCAAGCATTCGACCAGCGTCGACTTGCCGGTCCCGCGCCCGCCGATCACGGCATTCAGATGTGCCGACAGCTCGATGCCGATGCCGTCGAGGTAGCCGCCATGAAAGTGCAAATTCTCCAGGCGTGAGTAGTGCGCCTCGGGCAGCAATCCGAGACGAATGCGTGAATCCGGATCCTTGAATGCTGTAAGGAAGCTCTCAAAGCTCGGCCGTGTCATCTTGATCCAGCAGCTCGCGCACGGATCGGCCAAGTCATCGGGCTTGGCGACGTCCTTAGCGTTCAGCAGTGCGATGTGATGCGCACGGTGATAGTTCGGGTCCTTGTTGAGGACGATTTGCTTGTAGTTCTGCGGCAGGTCCTTGAGTGGTCCGGGAATCTGGCCAGCCTTGACCAGCATCTCGTTCTTCCAGATGTGGGCAAGCCCACCGCCGTCCTGGTTCAGGCGCAGCAGGCCGCTGGCGCCGGTCATGTGCGCCGCGTACCAGAAACCGCCGAGATCGAAAATGATCTGCGCGAGGTCGAGACAGGTCTTGCTGGAAGGTTGCACCGCATCTTGCGAATCCGTGAGAGACAGCTTGCCCAGATAGCGATTCAAGTGATCCCTGGTCGTGCCTTCGGGAAACAGGCAGACCATGTGGATCTTCTCGCTGGAGGCAATCTCGAAACCCGGAAAAACGATGATGCCGTGCGGTTCAAGGAACTGGCGCAGACCATCCACTGCATCGACGCTGCCATGGTCCGCGACGCCAACCACCTTGATCCCAAGCGTCAGGCACTGGTCGAGCACCTGTTGGTTGTAGCTGGTTTCGTCCAGTCCATGCTCGGCGCCGCGGTATTTGGATTGGTAGCCGGACGGGTTGACCTGTAGGGCACACCGCCAGAAACGTGCGACGGTATAGCTGGGCTCGAGGATGGGTTCGCTTCTCATGTGCGTCCCTTACGTTGGGTACTGTCTGCCACGGGAATTTCAGGGCCTTGCCGCAACAGCTTGTCGACCGCTTTGCGCACCAGCCATGCCACGCTCACGTCTTCCCGCGTGGCGATCGTCTGCAGGGCGTCAAGCTGCCGCTTGGGCAACGTCACGGTCACGCGCTTAATTTCAGTGTCGACAGAACGGGTCATAGGTCAATCAGCAGCGACTTGCATCAAGTTGCTTCATCTTACTGCGTTTGCTTTTCAGCGGGGGCGCTCTGCCGCGAGCGGCTCGGGCTTCCAGATGCCCACGCCATCTCTTTCGCCATCGGGCAGCCGGCCGATGTAGATGGGAGCGAGATGTTGTGCGGCTCATTGAAGCGCTAGCTGGGCCTGCTTGAGCGGCGCCCACCCCGATATCGCGAAGTAACTTGTGGCTTTGAACGAAATCGAGGGACACGGGTACATGTGGCTTCCTGTTCCTCGTCGGCCGTGCTAATCTTGATTTCGTCACAAAATCATGCAAGCTCAGCATTCCAAGCTTCGCCATGGCGGCTCCCGGGAGGGAGCCGGGCGCAAGCCTGCCTTTGGCGAACCGACCAAGACAGTGCGCGTGCCTCTTAGCCAGCTTGCCGTGGTTGTTAGGTACTTGGAGAGCCTGAAACACCCCCCGGGCCATGAGCCCGAGTTGTATGCCGCGAACGCGAGGGCCGTCGCTTCCAGTCGAACTGCCATGAGCGTTCCTACGCTTGGCCGCCGAGTGCGAGCAGGCAAACCAACTTCAGGCGACGACTACCAAGAGGACACGGTTGATTTGGGCCGATATTTGGTTCGCGACCCAACTTCGACCTTTGTAGTGAAGGTTGAAGGTCAATCGATGCGCGATGCCGGCATCGCCGATGGCGATGAACTCATTGTGGACTGTTCGCTCACCGCTGAGCCTGGACGCATCGTCATTGCAGAGGTCGACGGCGAGTTGACCGTCAAGCGGCTGCAGCGCTCGGCCGGCGCTTGGCTGTTGCGCGCAGCGAACCCTGACTTTCCTGACCTTGTTGTCACTGGCAAGAACGAACTTCGCATTTGGGGCGTTGTGATCTGTTTGGTCCGCAAGCTCTGACAAGCATCAAGACCTGAATTGAACTGGAGGCTCTCATGTCGCAAACAAGCCGCATCGAATGGACCGAAGCAACTTGGAATCCGACCGTCGGATGCACCAAGATCTCGCCTGGGTGCAAGAACTGCTACGCCGAGTCCATGGCTAAACGCCTCAAGGCCATGGGCACGCCTGGGTACGAAAACGGCTTCAGGCTGACTGTCCTGCCCGACCGACTGGCTGAGCCGCTGGCGAGGAAGAAGCCGACGGTGTACTTTGTCAACTCAATGTCCGACCTGTTTCACAAGGGCGTCGACGACGACTACATCGCGCAGGTATTCGACGTCATCCGGCGTTGCCCACACCACACCTTCCAGGTCCTGACCAAGCGAGCGGACCGTATGGCTTCCTTCTTCCGCAATCGTGAGGTGCCAACGAACGCTTGGCTCGGAGTTTCAGTGGAAGATCGCAAGTACGGCGTGCCACGGATCGATGGGCTCCGACAGGTCGATGCCCGAATTCGTTTTCTGTCAGTCGAACCTCTGCTTGAGGAAGTGGGCGAGCTGAATCTTACTGATATCCATTGGGTCATCGTTGGAGGCGAATCAGGTCCAAAGGCACGGCCGATGAAATTGGAATGGGTCGAAAATATCCGTTCGCAATGCGAGGAACAGGGCGTGCAATTCTTCTTCAAACAGTGGGGCGGATGGGGCGCTGACGGGAAACGCCGCAGCAAGAAGGCCAACGGCCGGCTCTTGGCCGGTCGTACATGGGATGGCATGCCAGAACTGTCCGCCATTGCCTGAAGGCACGCATGGCGCTGAAACAATATAACTGGAAGAACGGCCCCGACCTCATACAGCAGCACAGCGTCGCGAAGCACCGAATCCTGCAAGCGTACTTGGCAGCGTACTTCAAGACGCTCGTCAGTTCGCCCAATCAAGAAGTCATGCGCCTCACGCTCGTCGACGGCTTTGCCGGCGGCGGGCTCTACATTCACGGCGACACCAATGAACTCGTGAAAGGATCGCCTTTCATCTTCCTGGAAGCGACGCGCGAAGCCGAATACCTCATCAATAAGGATCGGCACAAGAAGGTTGACCTCCAGGTGGACTACTTCTTCGCCGAACCCGACAGGCACGCCCACCAGCATCTAGACAAGGTTCTGCGTGAGGCGGGCTACGGCGACCGAATCGGCAACAGCGTCTTTCTGCGCCATGCCAAGTTTCAAGACGAGGCGGACGCAATAATCGAGTTCATCAAGAAGAAGAGTCCACGCAACGGTCGCTCCATTTTCTCGCTCGACCAGTACGGCTACAAGGACGTACCAACCGACCTGATTCGCAAGATTTTCGCAAATTTACCAAGCGCGGAAGTTATCTTGACCTTCGGCGTCGACTCGTTCCTGAACTTTGCCGGCGACGCCAAGCTGACCCAGAAGTTGCTCGATGGCATCGGACTCCCAGGCGTCTTGCAGGGACGGACGATAGATGAGATCAAGGCGTCAGAGCGCGACTGGCGACTGTTCATCCAGAGTGCTCTCTACCGCTCCTTGGTTGAGAACTGCGGCGCCAGGCACTACACACCGTTCTTCATTCGCAATCGCAGCGGGCACGGCGACTACTGGTTGATTCATCTCTCCCAACACCACCGCGCTCGGGACGTGATGACCGAAGTTCACTGGGCCAATAACAACTATTTCATCCACTACGGCGGCGCAGGCCTCGACATGTTCCACATGGTCGGTTACGACCCGGTGCATGACGCCGAACATCGCGGCCAGTCAGCGCTTGGCTTTGAGTTCGACGATGTTGCAAGGAAATCCAGCATCTTTGCTCTGAACGAGCACATTCCGCGCCGCGTCTACGCTAATGACGAAGGCATCAGCTTTGGTGAACTGTTCGCCACCACCTGCAACAATTCGCCGGCGTCGGCAGAAATCTATCGTGAATCCATTGGAAAGCTGCTCGACGAAAAGGCCATCGAGGTGGTCGCCGCGGATGGCACCAAACGACGATCCGCGTCTCAGATCAAAGGAAGCGATCAGATCGTTCCTCCCTCACAACGAACGCTGTTCGTTGACCAGTAGCAAGAGCATGTGGCTACGCAGAACTATCAAAAGAGCTAATAGCAATGGCAACAAAAAATCTTCGATTGGTGAAGCTCATTCAAGCATTCTGCGAGGCACCAGGGGCCGAGCGAAACCTTTACGACAGCCTTAAGAAACTGCTGACAGACAGTGCATCCCCTGCTCGCTGTGATTCTGCGAGCGTTGTCATTGATTCGCCAATTCCGGGAACGCGTTGCGCGCCGGACCTTACGCTCTATTTGCTGGGCGAGAATGGTCGTCCCGTGGTTACGGCATCGCACGTCTTCGCCTCCATCGAAGTCAAGCGCGGAAACCACCTAGCAGACGCGGAAGATGTAGTGTTGGCGGACAAGTGGAAGTACATCACATCTACCACTCGCCATTTCTTCCTCATAGATCAGAAACGCGTCATCCGCTACCAGGTTGCGCCGGGTGGCAACGTGATGAATCGGCAAACGTGGACTTGGCCGAAGCTTGCCCACGACGACTCCTTCATCAAGGCGTTCTCGCCGATCAGCGCCGATTTCGCGAAAGTGGCCAACGCCATTGAGGCGTTCAAAGGTGGCCATACCGGGTTTGCCTACGTTGATGTGAATGAGACCACCCGCCGCGAATTCATCGACGCGGTACGAGTCGCCGCCAGCACCATCCGCGAGGCCGTGCAAGTCGTCGTTCGCGATGTGTTGATCGGACAGGTGACGATCGCACGCTCTGCCCTGGACGGCTTAAAGGATCGATGGGGTGATTGGGCGCTGACGTGGACCGACGCCACCTTACCGCAGATCACCTACGCTGGCAGCAGCACCCTGACCGGTACCGACCTCCTTGCCTACGAAAACGAGGTGGACCGCGTTGTCCTCGCGATCGAGCCTTACGTTTCAGCTCTGAAGCTTGAGACAGTTGTTCTGCCGCGCACGGCGTTCCGGATGGGGTTCGACGAATCTGTTTCGTTGCTCGACGACATCAAGGACAAGAAGGGAAAGCTGACGCCTGCGGGTAAAGCGATCGACTCGCTGGGCTACGAGACTGCGTCGATGATTCTGTCGCGTATGTTGATGGTGCGCTTCGCCGAAGACCACGGGCTGCTTAAGCACTACATCTGCAACGGAGGGATCGAGCAGTTCTCGAAATTCGCTGAACACTTCAACATTGGCGCCCAAGGCCTACTGCGGGAGGTTTATCGGAAGGCACGAGACTTGTACTCCAGCGTCTTCTCGGCCGAGGCGCTCGATTGGGCGGTGCAGGGCGATGATCCGACGCTCAGCAACGCGCTCCTGCACGCGATGTGGCTGTTGTCACGTTGGAACTTCAAGACAGTCAAGGGTGACATCCTTGCTGGGGTCTATGACAAATATCTCGATGTTGCAAAGCGCCGGGCACTCGGCGAGGTGTATACCCGTCCCGAGATCTGTCGCTACATGCTCAGCCGCTGCGATGCGAAGCCGGGCGACACCGTTCTCGATCCGGCATGCGGATCGGGCACCTTCCTGGTCGAACACCTCCACTCGCAACTTGAGCGGCTTCGTTCTTCCAATGCTCTCAATGTCGAGGCGGTGCAGAGTGTTTTGCAGCGAATCTACGGACTGGACATCAACCCGTTCTCGGTTGTACTGTCGCAGATTCAAATGCTTTGGCAGTTGCTGGATGTATTCGCCTACTTGACGCCGGACGAGCAGCGGACGACGGCCAAGGCATTGATCCCGCACATCATGATCGAGGGTGGACACACGTCACTGGATACTTTCGACCAACCGATGGAGTTGCAGACCACCATCGACCTCGACCTCGGCCAAGGAGACAATGGCGGAGCAAGGTTTTCGGGTGCGTTCGGAGCACAGATTCGGCGCAGGCTTAAGGCCATCGCCACGGCACAGTACGACGTGGTCGTTGCGAATCCACCCTACGTGCGTGCCCATCGGCTTGCTCTAGATGACCGGACGCGGCGGGCGTATCAGCGGATTATGGATGGACAGGTGGACCTCTACTGCATGTTCCTCTATCGAACGCTCAGATCGTGGCTCAAACCAGGCGGGCGGACAGCCTTCATCATTCCAATTGCCGTGCTCGAAGCCGGTTACGCAGAGGGATTGCGCAAAGTACTCGCAGAGTACCGCCTGATCGAGATCGTCGACCTTGAACCGTTGCGCAAACTGACTTTTAGAGGCGTCAAGAAGCAGACGATCATCCTAGTCCTTGAGAACACGCCAGCGTCAGACGACGACCTTGTGACAGTGAGGATCGCTGGTATCGAGTGCTACGACGGCCCCAGCGACCAGATCGACCTGAATCGGGCTACATCGTCGCAGATCGCGCGGCGACATCTACTTGTGGGCAACTACTTCGGCGCCGCGGTCGACGAAGAAGAACTGGCGGGAGTTGCAGCATGACGTGGCTCACTAGCAAAGTTCAAGCGGGTGATGTTCCGATTCTTCTAAAGCTCGGTGCAGGTGCCAAGGTGAACGATTTTTTGCAAATGGTGTACCGCAAAGCACGAGGCGTTGGACGCGGGCAGGTTATGGCAGAGATTCCGAAGGGCGCGGGCCAGTTCGATTGGGAGGCTCGCAAGCTGATCGGCATGGGCTTAAAGCTCGGTGGCAAGAAGATGTTTACACCGACTGGGCGCGCAGTTTTCAAGGGGTTGAACGTGTTCCCGGGGAGACTTCGTGGGAACCCGATGGGCTTATGGGACGGCACGGTGCCGCCGCTCGAAATACGGACGTACAAGTACGACGAGCTCTTCGTCAACGGACGGCTGTTTGTCGCACGAGAGCTGTCGCAGCTTCCGACAATCGCGCCGGTGCCCGACAACGTGGTCTTCAACAACACTGTCAATCTGATCCAGCTCCGAGAGCGCTTTGCCCTGAATGGATGGGTGCTCTCCCGCCCCGTGATGTTTGCGGCGGCGACATGCTTGCGCTCGACCATCATCGAAGATCTTGGCTGCCACTGGTACCCGAAGAATTTGGGGCTACTGCCTATGCCGTCAGAGATCACTGGGAACGTTGCAGAAGAGGTGCGTCGTGCTACAGAAGCGCTGATCGAAAAAGACGACAACCTGGCGGACCGGTGGCGGCATGTCGAATTGCTGTTGACTGGAGCATCAAATCAGTCGATCAACCAGCTCATCGCATCGGGATCACCTTTGGTCGAAGGTCTTGTCCTTCCGGTCCACGAAATCGATGACATGCTTCCCGACGAAATTGACATCACCGAAGATGGCTTGCGCGGCGATCAAGGTGCTTTTGAGATGATCGTTCCCAATGCCGATCTACGCGCGGTGCTCTGGTACATGATCGACCGCAAGCGTCTGGCCGATGGCTCAGATGTTCCGGTGGCGTTCGTCGGCAATTGCCAAATCCCCAGCAGTATCGCCCCGGTAGCAACGGCGATTCGCGAGGCATATCAATCAAGTGCAGCCAGCGAGTTCGACGACGCGCGCGCGCGGATCGATCAAGTGGCATCTCGTGCACTGGGGATTAGTGACGAAGAGCTCGCTTACATTTGCGAGCGATTCGAGTCCGATCCATTTCTTTCACAGATTCGACCAATGTGGGCGCACCGTGGATTGCACGTTCAGGGCTACCAGGATCACTCCGGCGGAGACCGCTTCGCCAATTGAATCGCCTGGGCGCGGGGCATGAACGCCTCGGATCTGAAACTCCTTCGTTGGAGGATGTGAAGCATGACCTCGATAATTCCGGATGTCTACGACGGGCGCGAGCAGGCAATGGTGAAGCACGCGCTGCTCGAAAGCTATCTTGAGAAGCTTGTGCTGATCATCGGCATGGCAGCAAGAAACAAGGGGCGCACCGAAATATGCTACGTCGACTGTTTTGCCGGACCGTGGGGAACATCTGATCACACGCTTGATGGAACGTCGATCTCTCTGTCTCTGAAAACGCTGGCCTCATGCAAGCAGAAGCTTGCAAGCCTGAACGTAGATGTGCGGATGCGCGCCCTCTACGTCGAAAGAGACGCATCAGCGTTCCAGAGACTGTCAGCTTTCCTGCAAACCGGTGCGCCAGCGGCCGTCGAGCATGACTGCAGGCATGGCGACTTCGTGGCCCTTCGTGCCGAAATACTCGATTGGTGCGGCCCAGACGCTTTTGCTTTTTTCTTTGTCGATCCGAAGGGCTGGAAGGACATAATTGTCGAAACGATGCAGCCTTTGTTACAGCGGCCACGCTCGGAATTCCTAGTCAATTTCGCCTACAACTTCATCAATCGCACGGCGTCGATGAAGGACTGGCAGGACGCTATGGTCCGCCTGCTGGGCAGGGCTGTCGATCTCACTGGCTTGGGCCCTTCTGAGCGCGAGGAAGCACTTGTCAATGCATACCGTGATGGCCTGAAGGCGTGCGCCCAGACCGGCAGCCCTGGGTATCCCACGAGGACTGCATATGTGAGCGTTCTCGATCCGGTCCATCGAAGGACGAAGTATCACTTGATCTACCTAACGAGCCATCCGACAGGCATCGTCGAGTTTATGGACATCTCGCAGAAGGTTGACCTCGTGCAGGCCCGCGTTCGAGCTGCGAAGCAGTTTGACGTTCGCGAGAAGAGGTCGGGGATGCCCGACATGTTCGCTATAGACGCCCTGACTGAGCCCGCGTACAGCAGGAACGGCGCAGAGGATGTCGACTCGTTCTGGTGTGACTATCTGGCGGGTGGAGAGCGTCGTATCGGCATCGCCGATTTCGCCGATATCCTTGAGGCAACAAACTGGTTCCCCGGCGAACTGCAAGCATCGCTCGTTCGACTTTTCAAGGCCGGTACGCTGCTAAATCTTGATGCCGATGCGTCCAGGCGCCGCACAAGACTGCTCCATTTTCACAAGGCGGAACGGTTGCGTCTGATTGGCTCTTGAGCGACTCAGGCCATGCATTTTCATAAGGCGCGCGATTCGCTTGTGGTTGATGAGGTGACCGCGGCGGCGCAGCTCATGGGTCACACGCCGATAGCCGTAGCCGGGAAGCTCATCCTGGATGCTCTCGATGAGATGCATCACCTGCAAATCGCTCAGGAGGTCGCCGGCTTCGCTGGCGCGGTAGTAGAACGTGCTGCGCGGAAGCTCGATCCAATCTCGGGGCAGAGATCGGCGGAGTTCAACATAGTCGGACCGGAACTACAAACGCGTCCTCATCGGCGTGTGGGGTTGGGATGTCGGTGCAAAGCGCGAGTGGGGGTACAAAAGGGGGTACAAGCGCTTTTTCGAATTGACTAAAGCCAATATCCATGCGGGTTTCAGGCCATCTTTAGATCGGTTTCACACGACCAACAAAACGTCCAAGGGCGTCCGGTTTCATCCACCGGACGCCCTTTGTCATTGGGGAACTGGGCAAATCTTGTCCGGCGGCACACACACTGAAGTCCGGTGACTGCCAGCCCCCCGGATGTACCCCATGGCAAGGGGTAGTGACGTGACATTCAATGTCGCGCCGCCGGCATCCCATGTGACAACGAGTGTCACTTCTTGCCGCAGCGTGTCTCTCGCAACGCGTGCAATGCACCCATCGGTTTTACCGATTTCATTTCATCGAGCCATTGAAGCGAATGGCACGCAGTTTGCAGAAGCATTTATTTACATATTTGCGACTAATGACATATTCCTCGAGCGACGACAAGAATGCGGTCGTGCTGGATCGGCGCACCTTCTTCATCGGCACTGCGAGCGCACTCGCCCTCGGCACGACCGCTTGCGGTGGTGGTGGCAGCGGCGGAAGTTTTTCGCCGATAGGGGGAGCCACCGCCCAGCAGCCACCACAGCAGACGCCGGCCACCACACCCGACGCTGTCGCCGGTGTCGATTCCCCCGACACACCCGCGCCCGAGCCGACCACCCCTGAGCCCGAAGTACGCAAGATCGCGCATCCCGGCCTGCTCGTCACCGAGGCCGACCTGCAGCGCATCCGCGACAAGCTGGCCGCCAACGCGGAGCCTTGGGTGGGCGGCTGGAACATGATGCTCAAGACGAACAACACCAACCTCAGTGCGACGCCGCGGCCCCTGGCGCTGGTGACGCGTGGCGTCGATGGCGAGAACTATTGGCAGATGATCGGCGACATGGTGCGCGCCCTTCATCTCGCATTGCGCTGGAAGATCTCGAACGACGAGAACTACGCGAAGAAGGCGGTGGAGTTTCTCAACGCTTGGTCGTCGACCTTGACCGAACTGGGCGGCAACTCGAACGTCTACCTGGCTTCGGGCCTTTACGGCAACCAGTGGGCCAACGCCGCGGAACTGATGCGGACCTATTCCGGCTGGGCGAAGGAAGACGTCGCGCGCTTCCAGACCATGCTGCTGAACGTGTTCTACCCGAAGGCCCACGACTTCCTGGTCAACCACAACGGCACGGAGATCAGGAAGGTCACCCACTACTGGGCGAACTGGGACCTGGCCAACATCTGCTCCATCTACGCGATCGGCGTGTTCTGCGACCGGCCCGACCTGATCGCCGAAGCGAGCAACTATTACAAGAGCGGCCGCGGCAACGGCGCGAGCGCCAACAACGTCTACTACGTGCATCCCGGCTATCTGGGGCAATGGCAGGAGAGCCATCGCGACCAGGGCCATTCCACCCTCGGCATCTCGCTGGCCGGCATGTTGTGCCAAATGGCCTGGAACCAAGGCGAGGACCTCTTCGGCTACTGGAACAACCGCTTGCTTGCAGGCGCTGAGTACGTGGCCAAGACGAACCTTGCCGATGCCAACGGCAACGCCCTGTTCACGATGCCGTTCGCTCCTTACAAAGGCGTCCACGGATCCGAGCAGGCCGCTACCGCCGCTGCGGGCACGAACAGCCTGCGGCCCAACTGGGACCTCATCTACAGCCACTATGTGAGCCGCAAGGGGCTCTCGGCACCCTGGAGCAAGGCGATGCTCGACAAGATCCGGCCCGAGCGCGTCGACGGCGGCGACCAGCCGGGCATCGGCACACTCCTCTATGCGCGCGATCCGGTCCCTCCCGCCAGGCCCAGTGGGCTGAGCGCGTTCCTTAACGATGGAAAGGTGCAGCTGTCGTGGTGGGGCACCGCAGGCGCTTCCCAGTACCTCGTGCAGCGCGCGGCCTCGCCGAACGGTCCCTTCACGACCCTCGCGCCGGTCACCGAGCCGCGCACCTACACCGACGACCCTGGCCAGAGCACCTGGTACTACCGGATCGACGCGGTGACCGACGCCGGGGAGATGACCGGTGCGGATACCTTGCGTGTGGCGGTCCCCGGCGAGCTGTGGCTGCACCTGCCGCTCAGCGGCGATGCCAACGATGCCAGCGGCCGCGGGCTGCATGCGCAGTTGAAGGGCGGCATGAGCTGGGGCGAAGGGCGCAACGGCGGAAGCGCCGTGCAGTTCGATGGCCGCAGCGGTCACGTCCAGCTGCCCGACGGGGCCGTGTCGGCCCTGGGCGACTTCACGGCGGCGGTGTGGGTCTACTGGGATGCCTCGGTGGTCAACACGCGCATCTTCGACTTCGGCTCCAACGACGTGGCCTACATCTCGTTGATTCCTCGCGATGGCAAGGGCGCGCTGCGCTTCTCGGGCTCGCGCAACCAGTTCTTGAACGAAGAGTCCGTGACGACCGACGCGCTGCCCACCGGGCGCTGGGTGCATGTCGCGGTCACGCTCTCGGGCACCGTCGGCACGCTCTACGTGGACGGCACGCAGGTCGCCACCGCGGACGGCATCTGGATCAATCCTCTCCAGCTGGGCCGCACCACGCAGACCTGGCTGGGCCGCTCCCAGTACGGCGGCGATCCGTACTTCAAGGGCCGCATGCAGGACTTCCGCATCTACAGCGGCGCGAAGGACGCGGCCTTCATCGCGAACCTCGCCCGCTGAGCGCATCGGGCAGCAGCGCTGCCCGGACAACCCTGAACCCGAACCGGCGCGCGCATGCACAGGCGCGCCGGTGCTTGTTTGACTTTGACCTTTTGGATTTCTCTCATGGACATTCTTTCTCGGCGGTGCGTTTCCGCGCTGATGGCTTCGCTGCTGCTCTTCGGTTGTGGTGGTGGAGGTGGCGGCGGTGGAGGGGCCAGCATTCCGCTGATCGGCAGCCCGACGGGCCAGGCCGGCACCGGCGGCCAATCCGACGGCGGCCAGAACAACAGCGGCCAAGTGGCCGGCAACACCTCCGGCAGCGGCACCCAGGGCACCCAAGGCGGCACTGAAGGCACTGGAGGCACGAGCGGCGGCACCGCGCCTGTGCCGGCCACCGTCGCCCTGGCGAACAAGCTCGGCAAACCTTCCCGTGTGCTGGTCGGTCTGGGAGCGACCTCCATCGACGACATGAAGAGTCAGGACATCCACCCCGACATCGTCGAGCGCTATCTGGTGGGTGTCGGCCCGGGGTCCTGGCCCACGTGGAACAGTCCCGATGGGGCGTACGTCACTTTCACTGCGCAGGCCGCCCAGGCCTACGGTGCGGTTCCCATGTTCACGCTCTACCAGATGACGGCGAACGGCGAGGGCAACCTGAGCAGCATCAACGATCCGGCCTTCATGGACAAGTACTGGGGCCAGGTCCGGTTGATGTACCAGCGCATTGCGGAGCTGGGCACGCCCGTTCTGATCAATCTGGAGCCGGACTTCTGGGGCTTCGCCGCGTCGCAGGCGCCCGGCCGCGACCTGACGAAGATGGCCGCCGCCGTGAACGGTCAGCCGGAATGCAGCACACTGCCGAACACCGTCGCGGGCCTCGGCCAGTGTTTCGTTCAGATGGGCAGGAAGGTCGCGCCCAAGGCGCTGCTCGGATTCCCGCCCGCGTTCTGGACCGGCACGCCCGCCGAGATCGCCGCGATGATGCGGGCCGCCGGCGCGAATCAGGCCGACTTCATCGTCGCCCAGACCAGCGATCGCGACGCGGGCTGCCGCGAAGTGGCATCACCGCCGCCGGAATGCCAGAACGGAAGCGCTCCGTTCTACTGGGACGCCAGCAACAAGACCAGCCCGAACTTTCACGATTCCCAGAAGCAGATTTCGGACTATCGCGCGGCCCTGGGCAACGGCCTGCCGATCCTGTGGTGGCAGACGCCCATGGGCGTGCCTTCCGACACGCCCGGCGGCACCGACCGGCACTACCGCGACAACCACGTCGACTACATGCTGACCAACACCCAGGAATACGGCGACATGCACACCTTCGGGATCGTCTTTGGCGCCGGCTGGGGCAGCCAGACCTCGATCAGCACGGATGGCGGCCAGTTCGCCCGTCTTTCGGCGCAATACCTCGCGCGAGGCGGTGCTGCGTTGAAGTAGCGGCCATGTGTCTTCGCAGGAGCGGGTCGGACCGGAGCTGCAAACGCGTCCTCATCGGCAGGGAAGCGGGCGCGTCGCGTCCGGCGGCCTGCCTCATGCTCCGGGGGCGCAGCAGCAAAGCGGTCAACCGTGCACCCTGACTGTGTTTCGCCCCTCTTGCTTGGCAAGGTAGAGCGCTTCGTCCGCGGCTCTCAGCAGTTCAAACGGCGTGCTGCCGGGTTGCGGAACCCAGGCCGCCACGCCAAGGCTGACGGACACGGTGCCCAGCGCTGCCGCCGCGTGAGGAATTTGCAGGTCGGCCACGGCCAGCCGCGCCCTTTGCGCGACTTCGAGCCCACCTTCGGCATCCGTTGAGGGCAGCAGCAGAACCATTTCCTCGCCCCCATAGCGCGCGACAAGGTCGCCCG
>Ga0307408_100000289_pt1 | contig 49603 bp, 46 predicted proteins | sample 322Cmetagenome_FD_202116 | JGI IMG/M metagenome (GOLD analysis project Ga0307408, IMG submission 202116) | Maize rhizosphere microbial communities from greenhouse at UC Davis, California, United States - 322HYB-C-3 | ecosystem: Host-associated > Plants > Roots > Rhizosphere > Soil | place... | reverse complement strand
GAAATCTCAGCTTATGGCTCTTGCTACAATGAACGTTTCGCGGGACTTGGACTGAGTAAAATTAAAGAAGCCCATGCAACGCATGGGCTTTTTATTTTTACAAAACTCATCACATGCCTAATTTCCAGAACCAGCTACCCCACCGTGGCACAAAATTAAGTTGAAGGTTGCGCTCTTGGCTTTTATATTGTGTCTTTAATGTATTATTGAAATATTTTTTTGCCAGGGGCAGAGCCCTCGCTGCGGCTCCTTCAATTGGGATTCAAATGACAAAAAAACTCTCAGCTGGAAAAATAGTACTCTTGACCCTGAAAGTGTATTGCTTGACACCAGGAACCCACGGATAGAGGTAGCCGACGGTGCTTCTCAAGATGAAATTCGCTTGAAACTTCTTGATCATGAGGAGGTGCTGGAATTAGCTCGCGAGATCGACAAACATCAAGGGCTCTTCCATGGCGAACGCATCATTACTGTACAGGAGGCCGGCTACCAGGTTGTACTCGAAGGAAACCGTCGCATTGCCGCCTGCCAAATGCTATTGAACCCGGCTTTGGTTCCTGCACCTTACCGCATTAGGTTTCCTAAGGCGACGTCTGAAACAATTGAAAATCTGAGGAGAATCGCCGCTGACGTGGCGCCAAGCCGCGAAGTCGCTGAACCAATTCTAACCAAGCGCCATACAGAGCGCGGGGCTAAGCCGTGGACACCAGTCGCAAAGATGCGTAGGGCCGCGCGCCTACTGGGCAATCATTCTGTTCCTGAAGTCGCAAGCATTCTTGGTACCACTTCGACTCAGGTGAAAAAGCTGATCCGTCCGTACAAATTGCTCAAGTTCGCGCTCGAGTTGAAGGGCTGGAACGAGCGCGAAAAGAAAATCCTGGAAGATGAAAAGCTTAAGACTAACCCGTATACTCGCTTCTTCACTCTGAGCAAAACAAGAAGTGTTCTGCAAGTCGAATTCGACGAAGAAGAGAATATTGTTAGTGGTTTGCCAAGCAAATTGTTTAAGGATCATATGCGCCGCATCGCGCGCGATTTTTTGATCCCGGATCCCGTGACTGGTAAGCCACGATGCGACACCCGTACATCGCCTGACGCGTATTTCTTGGATACCGACCAAGCAACGGTCACTCCTGATCGGCCCAAGCCAGGCAATGCCAACAATCCCTCCTCGGCGGCTTCAGCTAACGCGGCGGACAAAGGTCCTGCGAATGGGCCAGCCAAACCAAAGCCACCCAAAGCATCCATTTTCTTTGAGAATTTGGAATGCCATGTACAAGATGACAACCTTCTTAAATTGACGGCAGAGATCAAACAAATTAACCATCAGAAAATGACGATTGCTGCGTCGCTTCTTACGCGAGCGTTGTTTGAATGTGCCCTGGTTTATAAATTGCGTAGTGCTAAGAAATGGGGCGAGCTGATCAAAGCTGAAGGTAAGGATCCAGGCCTCGCTGAGATGATTAAGTATTGCAGTGTGTTTGGCAATGGCGTTTTTGCGGAACAAAATATCTGCAAGACGCTCCAAAGTGGCACGACGAGGGATGCAAAGAACTATCTCGATGCGATCACTCATCTGAAATATCGGGAGGCTGATCCAAAGACTCTTGAGTCTGTCGCTAACAATTTGCGACAAGTCATTCAATATATTTTGAAGGGAACTATATGAGTAACTATTCCCTAAAAAAGCGAGACCCGCTGAGTCCACTCAGGTACCCCGGAGGAAAAGCTCTGCTGGCCGCCTACGTCAGCGGCGTTATTGAAGAAAATTTGCTTGGGGGATGCACTCTATACGAACCTTATGCCGGCGGGGCTTCCGTCTCATTAGAACTGCTTCATCTCGGCTTCATTGAAAAAGCTGTATTAATCGAACGCGATCCTCTGGTATATGCGTTTTGGTGGTCTGTGTTTAACGATACAGCAGCACTTTGTGACGCAATTGAAGTTTGCGATGTAAGCATGGAGACATGGCGGCAATTAAACCCATTGAGGGAGGTGAGTGATACAAGTCAGACCGACTTTACGTTGCTCCAACTAGGTATAGCCGGACTATTTTTTAACCGAACTAACTTTTCCGGAGTAATTGGCGCAGGCCCGATCGGCGGTCAAAAGCAGTCGTCACAGTATAAAATTGGGTGCAGGTTCAATAAAGAGAAAATCATTCGACAGATCCGCTACCTGGCGAAATTCGCCGGAAGAGTCAATGTAATCTTTGGCGACGCTATAAATTATCTCAAGAAAAATTCTCTAAAAATCAGTGCCGGTTTTTCGTTTGTATATGTTGATCCGCCATATTATTTACAAGGAAAGAAGCTGTATCGACATTTTTATACGGATGAGGACCATTCCAATCTTTCCAAGTTCATTTGTGGGCAAGGGTATCCTTGGCTTATGAGCTATGATGACCATCCGCGAATAAGGGAACTGTATGCTGATCAGCACATGCAACCTATTTATCTGGACTATAAGGTGAAATCTAGCCGGCGCGCGCAAGAGTTAGTCATCTCGAATCTTCAAATTCCTGTACCGATATATGAAGGGATGGAAAATCTACAAGCCGAACTTGAGTTAAACTGACATTTTCTCGATGATGAGCACGCAAGCGAAGTCCTTAGAGCGACTTGTTCGAATCACTCTCAGGCTCTTGTGAGTCGTTGGTGCATGATTTGGCCGAGGGGCCACCTAATATCCCGCTAGAAGAGACGAAAGCGAAGACGGTCGAGACTGCGCTCTCCTACCACGAGACTGCCGGGCGCAGCGAACTCATTGAAGTTCTCAGTCCCCCATTGATCGAAGGAACGCGGCTAGCGCCCGATAGTGCGTTGAACCGCGTCCGTCGTCGTGGCCACGCGCCTCTCCCTGATCGCTCGCCATATGTCGGTCATGACTTTCGCACAAGCGTCTCTGCCTCGCTGTCGCTGATTGATTCGTAGCGAATGCGCTTTACAATTCCAGCGTCGATCATGCCCGCCATCTCAGCATAGCTCAATGCTTTCGGCTCGGTGATCACCACGGCCTAGCGGCGAAGATCGCGCGTAGTCAGGTATGGACGGCGACGTCAGCAATGTCGTCCAGATGAATGAAGGCTATTTTGCCCTCGCCGGTCAAGGCCCACAGTACGCCTCGGTCTTGATCGATTGCGCCCAATACAGCGCATTCGACATGAAGCGTGCGGACCGGATGAAGGTCCTCAGCGTCTACAAAAAGCAGGCTGAACAAACCTACTTCCGGTATTCGTCATGATAGACTTGGTTGCATTTGATCAATTGGCGTGCAACCAACTATATGACGACAGGTCCGAGCGAGGTAAAGACTGACGATTGGTCTTCGTTCGAGCTGGAAGCTGCCGTGGTCGCCTATCTGGAAATGCTCCGGCAAGAACTTAACGGGGCTAAGTATGTGAAGGCACATTTCAACAAGGCGCTTCGCGAAAACGAACTGTCCTCACGCTCGCCTGGCTCTGTCGAGATGCGCATGCAAAATATTTCGGCAGTCATGATGGAGCTAAGGCTCCCATTCATTCCTGGCTATTTGCCCAAAGGGCAGGTAGGCAGTCGCGTGAAGCCTGTCCTGATTGCCGCAATTGAGAGACATAGCGGGAACATGCCGTGGGCTGCAACATCCGATCCGGGAACGTTGGATGAACGCGTTGCCGTCATGCTTTCGCAGCCGCTGGTGGATACGCCGCCGGGGAATGCGACGCCTAAGCAGTCTATATCTCAAGTTACTGTGTTTGAGCGTAGTCCAGCAGTTAAAGCTTGGGTACTAAAGCATGCCGGACCATATTGCGAAGGCTGTCACTCAGTCGCGCCTTTCGAAGTTCAGCCCGGGGTTCCATACCTGGAAGTGCATCACGTGGTGCCACTGGCTGCAGGAGGCGAAGATACGGTGGAAAATTCCGTAGCATTGTGCCCAAACTGCCACCGTCGCTGCCACTATTCACACGCACGGTCGGAGTTCATCCGAGAACTCTATTACAAGGTTCCGCGACTATTGCCGCGGCCGGCCGAGGATGATCAGTTCAATGCCTTCATCTGACCGAACAGAATGACGGGTTCTGACCAACCTCGTCACAAATTTTTACTAGTTCAGACTTTATCTGGCATCGCATGTCAGTTGAGTGGCCGGCTCCGGCCGGCTTCGTTGGGCGCATCGGCCCGCGCTAGACACTGCTGTTCACGCTGGACGCGCTCAAGTTCCCACGCCCGCGTTGCCCCTGGCGGAAGTATGACCGGCTTTTGCATGTCCCGTGCGGCCTGCTCACGACAAACCAGCTCGCGCATCTTCTGCGTGCTTACTGGAGCGTAAAAGGATCGCTCGGGCTGCGCTGGATTTGGCGCGCGTTGGGTCTGTGCTGAGCGCCCCGCTGGCACGTTGGGCACGTCGTCCTTCGCTAGGCTGAGCCGTTCCCGCTGAACTCGCTCTAGTTCCCACGCTCGCGTTGCCCCTGGTGGAAGTGCGACGGGCTTTTGCATATCCCGTGCGGCCTGCTCACGGCAAGCCAACTCGCGCATCTTCTGCGTGATTGCCGGAGCGTGGTGGGATTGCTCTGGCAGCGCCGGATTCGGCGCGCGTTGGGCGTGTACTGGGAGTCCTGCAACCCCGAGCACTAATCCAAGTAGGACGGCCCTCATGCGCACTCGTTCGGGCAGAGGCTGAAACGCAGAAACCCACAACATGATGATGTTCAGCGAGCCCATTTATTTCCTAATGTGTTGAAGATGTGAGCGCTATTGCAAAGGGGCAATGATACGCTGTCTGATTCACAAAATTCTCACCTATTATCATTGACTGCTTTTGATATCGGATTCAACCGCAATATCGAACGGCAACCAAGCTGACATTACGCCGAAAGATACAACAGAAGTGTTGTATTATTCGAGGTAAGGGCCATGAAATACAGCGAGTTCCGACGTTGGCTGGACCTCGGATTGAAATGAACGCATTGGCTCGACTTGAGGGACCGAATCCATGTTGAACTACCCCGTCACTTTGACCCGCGACAGTAACGGCTCCTTTCTGGTTGGGTTTCCGGATTTTCCTGAAACTAATTCAGTGGGAGACACTGTCGAGGAAGCACTGCATGAAGCGGTCGACGCCTTGATTACTGCGTTGGAAATTTACTTCGATGTGCGCCGCCCGGTACCGCTGCCTTCTGCTCCGGCCAAGGGCCAACATACGGTCGCTCTTCCCGCGCTGGAAACTGCCAAGGTACTTCTATGGAATGAAATGCAGCGACAGCAGTTGCGCAAAGCGGACTTGGCGCGAATGCTGAATGTGCACCAGCCACAAGTGGATCGTCTGTTTGACTTGCGCCATTCATCCAAGCTGGACTTCGTTGAGCAGACTGCCAGGGCGCTCGGGCGACGATTGACTATTGGCTTGCAGTGAGACGACACGCTCAGGGCCTGCCACGGCATCTCATATTTGCGCAACGTGCAAAGCAATGTCATCAGCGGACTGGCACTTGGCTTCCGCAGTGCAGCTAGCTATATTTTGAATAGGTTATCTGTGATCAAAGCCGAAGGAGCTAGCAAGGCGTGACATTCACGGTAACTGCAACGATCGATGACGAAAATCCGGCGCTCGTCGTGATCACTGCAATGAGCTAATGGAGAGGAGCATGTACCACTTTACAGATGGGGGCCTGCGCAATGTATGGCTGGAAAATGGCTATGCAGAACAAACGACCCCATATGGCGATGGTATTTCGTTTCATGACCTGGACGGTCTTGTTATTGCGATTTGCCGTGCGCTTTGCAAGAAGCCCGGAAAGCTGACCGGTGCTGAATTCCGCTACATCCGGAATGCCCTTTTGCTCTCGCAGAAAATGCTGGGGCAATTGGTCGGTTATACGGAGCAGGCGGTAGCGAAGTGGGAGAAGTCGGGCAAAGCTCCTAAAGCGATCGATCTGACTATTCGTCTCCTCTTCAATGAAAAACACGGTGGTAATCGAAGCGTTACGACTCTGATTAAGGCCCTGAATGCCCTGGATTGCGTCAGCTATACGAAGATCATCGTTAAAGAAGAGCGTTCAAAGTGGACTTCAACGATAGAACTGGCGCCCGAGCCGCTTGCTGCTTGATCGGTGCACCTTGTACTACTCGTGGGCGCAGAGGCTTTTGTCGGCGCCGTCGGCATCAGTTCGAAGGCGATGCAGTTCACGCCAATTGCCGATCCTGCTCATCCTCCGTAATAAGCGGCCAGCACCCGAGTCCCGCATGGCCTGATATGAGATCGTTGAACCCTTCGTAGCCAATGGCATTGGCCGCTTACAATAGCGACCGAATCTCTTTTTTTTTTTCCAGTTCGGCTGCAATCCAGACAGTATTCAACATGTCCATTCAATTCCAGATTTTCCCAGACCGTTCCGGCGCCTTCGACTATTCCAGCAACGCCACACGAGTCGCCGGTGAAAAGGTCGACGAGCTTGCCGACCTATGGCAACAAGGCCGTTTGAGCGAGAAGCGCTTTCAGGCCGCGCTTGAACAGCAGCTGCAACAGACTCCATGGCTGCTGGATGCCCACGTCTTCCTCGCATCGAGCTATTTCGACCTCGGCAAGCCAGTCAAAGCGCTCGAAGCGGCGCAGCGAGGGTTGGACGCCGCCCACGACATGATGCCGGAAGGTTTTTCCGGCAGGGTCGAATGGGGCCACCTGGAGAACCGCGCGTACCTGCGGATGCTGCATATCGCGCTGCTCTGCCTCTCACGTCGCCGCAAGCACAAGGAGGCGGTGGAGATAGCTGTCCTGATGCTGGCTCGCAACCCAAACGACAACCAGGGTGCGCGTTTCGTGGTTGGCTCAGAACTGCTGCGTGCCGGCATGCGTAAAGAAGCTGCGGTGGCGCTGCAAGAGCACGCTGCTGACTATCCGCCTTACTGGTATGAACTGGGCCTGTGCCACGCTATCGACGATAACTGGGTGGCTGCCGCAACCGCATTCCGCCGCGGCTTCGCTGCTAATCACTACATTGCCGAGCTGCTGCTGAATGAAAGCCTGCCTCGGCCGCTTCTGATTCACCACGGCAGCAACCTGGAAGATCCATCGACCGCCGCCGAGTATGTCAACGCGTGCGGCGACTTATGGCTGGCGCCAAATGGCGCGGAGCGCTTCCTGCGATGGCTGTACAACCAATCGCAAGCGTTGATGGAGCGTGCGGGAATACTGGCGTGCAAGGAAGAACTGCTGTGGGCGGCAAACAGTGCCGACGCGGCCAAGATCGTTCAACGGCTTGATGCGCTGACAAGCAAGATTGACGACAAGCTGTCCAAAGCGATTGTGCAGCAGCGCACCACCAGGCGCGGGCAAACTGGCTGGCCCTGGAATCTTGCGCTCGGGATGCTCTGAGACCGGATTACATCAATCCCACACGCCGCAAGCGGTCTATCCAGCCGCGCCGATGTCCATGAGTGGACAACAATTTCACCAAGCCGCGCTGGAACTCACGCGCCTTCCCGCCAGCCTTGAGTGCCTCGTGCAGTTCCAGTATGGCGCGTAGCGCCCGTTCATAGGCGGCGCCGGAGCCGGCGCGCAAGCAGACGTCAAGCTCTTGCCAGATTTGCTTGGCACGGTCAGCTACGGCAGCCAATTCGCGCGCCCGCTCGGCATGTTGCTGCGCGTGCGCTTCTTCCTGCTCAACGCGCTCGCGCTCGATGCGAACCTGCTCGGCCAAGGATCTCCCCGCTTCAATTTGCGCAACGGTCCGGCGCTCGCCTGCGCCCGGCCTGGCGGTGCTGCTGCCATGACGCGTATTGCGCGTGCATGCCGCGCTCAGCCTGGTGCGCCGCCCACACGCTTGCCATCGTCCAGGCAGAAAAAGCCATCAAGATGGGCCAGGGCACTTACGACCTGTTCGCAGCCTATGCACGAAGCCTGGAGAAGGTGGGCCGCATCGACGAGTCGATCGACTGGAACTACAAGACGCTGGCGATCATGCCCAAGCTGGTGAATGTGCGCGGCGACCTGGCCAGGCAGTTGGTGATGAAGAAGCGGGAATACGAAGCCCTGGCGCTTCTGGCTTCGTTCGACGCCACGCTGGAAGAGAAAGGCCATGGGCACTACTTTGACGGCCAGCGCATCGCCATCGAAACGACGATCGAACGTCAGGGCCAGGCACTGGCCGGCGCTCAAAAGAGCCTGCGCCTGTCAAAGACCGGCGACCATTTCTACGCACCGGTACGCATCGGCGATGCACGGCCGACGGCGTTCGTTGTGGATACCGGGGCCGCCAAGACCACCCTCAGCGAGGATATGCTCGCGAGCTCCAGGGCGAGTTACAAGGTGCTGCAACCCAAGGTCGTGATCGGCCTTGCCGACGGCCGCCGTTCCACAGCGCGACTGGTTGTGCTGGATACGCTCAATGTCGGCCCTTTTGAACTGCGCAAAGTCTCCGCCATTGTCTGCTCGAGCTGCGTACTGCTTTTGGGCCAGGCATCGCTTTCCCAGTTCAATATGGCTTCGGCCAAAAAACAGGGCGTGGAATTCATGACGCTGGAACCACGCGCGGTGCGCTAAGGGGCAGTGCGGCTAAGAAGGCTTCTCGGCACGGATCGGCACAGGTAAATCCCATTTCTGCTCGTAAGATCCTTTAACAGTACGGGCACAAATAACGTCAACGCTACGGCGCCGTTCATCGTTCCGCCACTTGATCTGAAGCGGAACCGCGCACCGAGGTGCGTACATGCGAATGTCGGGATCACCGGCCATCCAGTTGGTCTTGTTCTTCGCATTCTCCTTGCGGATGAACGCCCTTACTTCCTCCCGAATTTCGTATAGGCCGTGTGTGACAGCATCAGAGCGATAACGGAGCAGCGGATCTATTTCGGCATCAGAAGCTAGGCCATTACCGGCGCTGACTATGCAAGCCAACGCAATGACGGCTCTTCTATTCAAATGCGACAGTGTCAACATAAAATCAATTATCAAATAAGCATTATGATGGCTGTAGAGTTTCCTGCGCGCACAATGGAACGAGCGATACAGCAGAGGTTGTTGCATATTTCACCCTCCAGTTGCTAGTTGATTAATAATCGCCTGCCTTTGTGCTAGTCTTTGCTGATGTCCTCAGCAATCACCCTCGGCCGTTTCAACAGCTTCCAGCGCGAACCGTGGCGACTGAGCTCTGCGCTCGTGATCTCCGCATTCGTTCACGCGCTGCTATTGAGCATTACCTTGGGTGGCCAGACATTCGGACTACCCGCCCTCAAATTCCCGTGGCAAGAACGCCGCCTGGGGGCCAACGATTTGCAGATCCTGCTGCTGCCGGCGCAGCAGCCTGCAGCGCCAATGTCGGGGCCGCTGCAACTGCCGGCGGAACCTGCCCAGCCAACAGTCCCCGCGCCGCCGGCGCCAGCAACCGAAAAGACCGCCCTTGCGAACCCGGTGACATCGATGCCCGTGTCACCGCCCGTCGTGCCCTCGACGCCGACACTTGCACCAACTCCCATTCCCGCGCCGGCACCAGAGCCCACAGTGGCATCGAAGCAGCCCGACGTTCCCTTGCCAACCGCGCCCGCCGCACCCCCAATCGTTACGCCCAAAACGAGCGAAGTCCCGCAAAAACAGCCCGAGCAGGAAATCCGGGAACGCTCAAATGAACAGGCCAAGCTCGAGCAGGAACGGCAAGCCGCAGAGAAGTTGCGTCAATCCGAGCTGACCGCCGAAGCCGAGCGCGAAGCCACGCGCCAGGAGCAGCTCCGCCAGGAATCCGCCCGCGTTGAACAGGCGGCCCGTGTCGAAGCGGCCCGCCTGGAGACCGAACGCCAGGAGCTCGCTCGACAAGAGCTTGCACGTGCCGAAACCGAGCGCGTGGAGGCTGCCCGCAAGGAAGCCATGCGCCAGGAACAAGTCAGGCAAGCGCAGCTCGAAGCGGCGCGGCAAGAGCAGCTCCGACTGGACGCTGCACGTAAAGACGCCGAACGCCAGGAGCTCGCCCGCCAGGAAGACATCCGCCGGGAACGCGCAAAACAGGAAGAATTGGCGCGGCAGGAATTGGCGCGCCAGGAGCAACAACGCGTTGAGACTGCGCGCCTGGAAGCAGCACGCAAGGAAGCTGCGCGACAGGAACAAGCCAAGCAAGCGCAACTCGAAGCAGCTCGCCAGACGCAACAACTGGAAGCTGCCCGCCATGACGCTATCCGGCAAGAGGCGGCGCGGCAGGAAGCTGCCAAGCAAGAGGCTGCGCGGCAGGAACAGGCAAAGCGCGAATTGGCGCAACGTGAAAAGGCCAAGCAAGAGGAAGAACGTGAGGAACGCTTGCGTGCAATTGGCCGGCAACTCAACGAAGAGGCTGCGCAACGCGACGCAGCGGCGAAAAATCCATCACGCTCGCTGCTTCCCACAGTTAGCGGCCTCCGTCGCGGCTGGCTTTTCGGGCGTGCCGATCCGAACGTCGACCTGGTTCAATACGCGGAAGCGATGAGCAAGAAGTTTGAGCTGAACATGGCATTCGACATGCTGCGCGAAGTGGTTAAGCAGCGCCATGTTTCACCGATGGTGACCGTCGCCATCCGGGCCGACGGTTCCGTGGAAAAGGTGACTTTCGTCGTCTCCAGCGGGGTCGCCGCCATCGACGACGCGATTCGCAAGGTCATCTCCAGCTTCGCGCCTTACGGTGCTTTTCCACCAGCCCTTGCGCGTCAATACGACGTTATCGAAATCCGTAGGACATGGGTGTTCGACACTGCCATTCGCTTGCAATAGGCCGGTTGCCCAACATAAGGCCGCATGCTAGTCTCAGTCGCGTAAAGCGAACTTGAGAACAAGCGAATGAACAAGTCCAACAGCGTAAAGCTTCGAAAACTGCGTGAATCCGAGCAGCGCCGCAAAGACATCATCAAGGCCGTGCGTGCGTTGATCAAGGCGGGCGGTGCGCGCGAGATTACGCTCCGCAAGGTGGCGGAGAAGGCCGGTTTTTCGACGACCGTGGTCTACAACCTGTTCCAGAACAAAGCTACGCTGATCACCCAGGCGATGGACAGCGACTTGCTCGACCTGGTCAAGGCCATGCGCAACGCGGTGGATCCGAAGCTGCCTTTACTCGAAAACATTCGCCGCGTGGGCCGGGCTTACGTAACCTTCGGCATGCGCCATCCCGACCAGTACGCGCTGGTCTTCATGGAACGCCGGCCGCACGCGCCGGTGGAAAGCTCTCGCGTTGAACACGGCAACCAGGCGCAGGACCCGTATGCCTTTGCCTGCCAGCTCTTTGTCGACCTTGCCAACACGGGGCAGGTTCCGCTGGACCAGGCAGAGGCGATCGCCCAGATTTTCTGGGAAGGCTTGCACGGCATGGTGTCGTTGCGCCTGGTATTCGGTGAAAACGAACCCTGGTTCGAGCATGACGAGTTCAATCGGCACCTGGATACGTTGATTGATGTTCTTCTGGCCGGCATCCTGCATCGTTTCCGGCCATCAACCTTCCACTCGACTTCAAATACTGCCTGAATCTCTTCAACTTCCTGCACATTCCAAGTTTTGTAACCGCGATTGCGAGAAATGCGCGCTACTCCCACGTAGCCTGTGTAGCCGGGCCGGCAGGTCCGCCATTCCAACAATCACAGTTCTACAATTTTCTTGGAGTTAAGGATGAAGAAGCAATCCCTCGCCCTCGCTTGCCTCGTGGCCGGCCTGGTGGCAGGTTGCGGCGGCGGCAGCAGTTCCGCCGACCAGGCGCCTGCTTTCGCAGCCAGCATCGGCGCCAGCGGCATCGCCACCGCAGCGCCAGGCACGCGCTGGATGAACGTGAAATACGGCGGCAGCGGCTATGTGCCCGGCCTGGTCTTCCACCCCACCAGCCCTAACGTCCTGTACGCTCGCACCGACATGGGGGGCAGCTATCGCTGGAATGCAGCCACCTCGACGTGGATTCCCATTACCGATGGTTTCGGGATCCGGGAAGAATTCTTCAACGGCGCCGAAAGCATCGCGCTGGACGCCAACGACGATAAACGGGTGTACCTGGCCACCGGCATGTATGACTGGTCCGGCAGCAATGGCCGCCTTTACATATCCACCGACCGTGGCGACAACTGGACCCATGCCGACCTGCCTTTCCGCGTCGGATCCAACGATCCCGGCCGAGCCATCGGCGAGCGCCTGATGGTCGATCCGAACCAGTCCTCGATCCTGTATTACGGCTCGCGCACGTCTGGTTTGTGGAAGAGCAGCGACTTTGGCCAGAACTGGGCGCAGGTAACGTCGCTGTCTTCATTCCAGTATCCGGGCGACCAGATCCCTTCCCTGCCGGGGCGTACAGCGGCCGGCATCGAGGGCGTGCTGTTCGATACCTCGAATACGGGCTCCGGCACGGCCACGCAGAACCTCTACGTGTCCGTCGGGCCGGATTATGCCGCTGCGGCAGGCCTGGCCTTCAACCTGTACAAGTCGACCGACGGCGGCGCGAGCTGGACCGGCGTGCCCACGCCGGTGTCCGGCTACCACATTCCGCATATGGTGCGGGCCAAGGACGGCATGATCTACATGGTGTTTACCCGTGACATGGGCCCTGGCGCAGGTGGGCCGGCCCGGCTGTACAAGTTCGACGGCGCCAACTGGAGCCTGTTGAAGGGATACGATACCGAACAGTGGGTGAACTTTGGCCTTGGCGGCCTGTCGGTCCATGGCACCGGGCCGACGACCCGCATTGCGCTGGGCGTCACGAATTCCTGGGGCAACTGGCAGGGCCAGCCGATCGTCCAGCTGTCGGACGATGCCGGTCTGACCTGGCGTGAGATCGGCTCCATGACGCCGCACACCCCGTCGGGCGTCGACTTCTCCGGCTGGATCGACGACGTCGAGATCGACCCGAACAACCCGGAGCGCATCCTGCACGTGTTTGGCGGCGGCGTCTGGGGCACAAACAATGCGTCGGCTGCTGCCCCGACCTGGAACCTGGACGTCAACGGCCTCGAGGAAACCGCCACGCTCGCCCTGATGACCCCACCCAAGGGGGCGAACTATAGCTTGCTGAGAAGTTCGGGCGATATCGGCATGCATGTACAGACCGAACTCCTGAAGACGCCGACGCGCGGGCCGCGCGGCTGGTTCGGCAACGGCAACAGCGCCGACATGGCGTGGTCCACGCCTTCATACATCGCAGCAATCGGCACCCCGGTCTGGAACACGCCGAACGTTGCCGGCGCCTACTCCACCGACTCCGGCGTCACGTGGACGGCATTTGCCGCCAACCACCCCGACGGCGTGGCCAACACGGGCGGTGAATCCAATATCGCGGTAACGAAGCCTGGCCATATCGTCTGGGCGCCTGCGAATTCACGGCCCGCCTACACCACCGATAACGGCGCGAGCTGGACCTACACCAACCTGCCGGCCCTCAGTGCGGTAGGCATCGGCCGCGGTTACCGCATCGTTGCCGACCGCAAGAACCCGAACAAGGTCTACGCCTATAACTCGGGCGGGGCATGGTGGAACCAGTGGTCCGATACCGCACATTTCTGGTATTCGACCGATGGCGGCCATACCTTCACGGAAAGTGCGGCGTTCATCGGCGCCGGAGCATTGGTGGCCGACTTCGGCCATAGCTCGATAGCCGTCAATCCGAACGCGGAAGGCGACATATGGGTGGCCGACGGCTTCAGCATCCTGCACTCCACTGATTCGGGTGCGACCTGGACCAAGCTGAATGTCACGGCGCCAGACTGGGGCAGCAAGCCGACGTGGATGTACCCGGACGTGTATGGCGCAACTTCCATCGCACTGGGCAAGGCGCCTGCTGGCGCGAGCTACTCGTCCACCATCTATATCGTCGGCACGATCAACGGCGTGTGGGGCGTGCACCGCTCGGACGACGGCGGCGCGAACTGGCGGCGGATCAACGACGACAAGCACCAGTACGCAGGCCTCGGCAACCTGGCTGCCGACCAGTCCGTACCGGGGCGCGTCTTCGCCAGCGCCGCAGGCCGCGGCGTCGTATTCAGCTACTGATGGCGCCAACCACATTGATCGGAGACCCCATGAAATTCAAAACCATCCTCGCCGCCGTCTTCTTTGGCATGGCGGCAAGCAGCGCAAGCGCAACTGTCCTGAGTTTCGATAACCTGACCGAAATGATGTACGGCGACGGCTTTCCCCTGGCGGACAGCATGAGCTATATCGGCCCGGACCTGAGCTACGTGGAAGCAGGCTTCCGTCTTACGCTGCATGCGCCCAACGCCATGCCCGGTTCAGCCAACATCGGCACCGGCACGTTCGAACCGCAAACTTTCAACTGGCACGATGGCCTGGACAACGGCCCGGATACCTTCGTTACGCTGACCCGCGTTGGCGGCGGATTGTTCAACTTGAAGAGTTTCGACTACTTCGCCGACTGGAGTGCCGTCTCGGCCGATGGAAAGCTGCTCGGGTCCATCGCGGATGCGGGAACGTGGTCCACGGCGCTGAGCGGCATCACCGAATTGCGCCTGGGTTCCGGCGCCTTCAACCAGCTTGACAACATCAACGTGGAAGCGGCGGCCGCTGTGCCACTTCCTGGCACACTGACCCTGCTCCTGGCCGGCCTGGCCGCCGCTGGACTGGCACGTCGCCGTAGCTGATCCCTGGCAGGCGGGCCTTGCGCCCGCCTTCTTGAGTTGTAGCTATTTGGCAATGGTCTCGTGGCGCAAGGACAAAAACATTGTTTTTTTCTAAGTTCATCGTTATCCTCATTTGACGTTGTCCCACTTGAATGAGGGGAATCGATGCGAGCGTTGTTGGGCATGGCGATGCTGGCAGGCCTGTGTGCCTGCTCTGCTGCCAAACAGGAGCCGGCTGCGGCCGACCTGCAATGGGCTGATACGGCGCGGCCGGGCGATGCACGGCTGGCCGAGCGCTACGAGCGTTCGTGCATGGTGTGCCATGCACGGAACGGCAGCGGAGCCCCGCTGGCAGGCTTTGCGCCGCACTGGAAGCCTCGTCTCGACAAGGGCATCGACCAGCTCGTGCGGCATGCGAGCGATGGCTTCAACGCCATGCCGGCCATGGGCCAGTGCAACGACTGCAGCACGGACGACCTCCGCGCCCTTACCCTCTTCATGGCGAGGAACGGAACATGAAGCAGCGCCGACTATTCCTCAAGGCCGGTGCCATGGCTGCAGCAGCAGGGCTGCTTGCTGATCGAGTACAGGCCGCACCATTGCAACCACGTCCGTTCCGTTGGAAGAACTGGTCGGAAGTGCAGCAATGCCAGGCGCAGTCGCTGGCCACGCCGGCAGACGAGCAGGCGCTGGCCGACTTGCTGCGCAATGCCGGCGGCACGGTGCGCTGTGTTGGCGCAGGCCATTCCTTCACTCCCCTGGTGCCAACCAACGGCACAATCGTTTCGCTTGAACGCATGTCCGGCGTGCTGTCGCATGACAAGGCGGCCATGACCGCGACGCTGCGCGCCGGCACGCGCCTGGCTGCGATTTCGCGCCAGCTCGATGGTGTCGGGCTGGCCTTGCGCAACCTGCCGGATATCGACATGCAGTCGCTGGCGGGCGCCATCAGCACAGGTACGCACGGCACGGGAGCGAACCTGCAGGCCATGCATGCGGACGTAATGGCGCTGCGCCTGGTCACGCCACAGGGCGAGATCGTAGAGTGGGACCAGGAGCGCCATCCCGAGCAAATGGCGGCTGCACGCGTTTCCCTCGGCAGCTTGGGCGTAATTACGCAGGCGACCATTCGCGTAGTGCCTTCCTTCAGCCTGCACCGCAAGGTGTGGCTGCGCCCTGTCGGCGAAATGCTGGAGCAGGCCGACGAATTGGCGCGCAAGCACCGGCATTTCGAGTTCTACTACCTGCCCTTCACCGGCTATGCGGCGGGCATTGCGCACGACGAGTACCGTGGCAGCGATGTGCTGGTGCCGCATTCGCAGGATGAGGAGATGTTGAGCGACTTGCGCATGCTGCGCGACTGGCTGGGCAGGTTCCCTGATTTGCGGCGCTGGGCCGCGGGCAAACTGATCGATCCGGACCTGACCGAGGAGGCGAAGAACCGTTCGTGGAAGCTGCTCTCCACAGTGCGGCCGACGCGCTTCAACGAGACGGAATACCACGTGCCGCGCGAAGCCGGCATTGCCTGCGTTCGGGAGATCATCGCTGCGCTGGAAAAGCGCAATGAGGTGTTCTTCCCGATGGAGTTCCGCTTCATCAAAGGTGATGACGCCTGGCTCAGCCCCTTCCATAAGCGAGACAGCTGCTCCATCGCTGTGCACGCGGCGCATGGGGAAGCTTACAATTACCTGGTGACCGAACTAGGGCCAATCTTCCGCAAGCACGGCGGCCGGCCGCACTGGGGCAAGCTGCACAACCTGACGGCGAAGGAGCTGGCGACGCTTTATCCACGCTGGAGTGACTTCCTGGCGCTGCGGCAGCAGCTTGATCCCCTGGGCCGCATGCTCAACCCGCATTTGCGTTCGATGTTCGGGGTGACGTGATGGTGGCATTGAAACGACGTGCTGTGATTACTGCCATTGGCGCTGGCCTGGTCGGGGCAGCGGCGTTGGCTGTGCGTCCACGTGACAAGGGTGCACCGCATGCGGAGTATTTTTCGCGTGCTTCCAAGGCCTTACGTGATGCAGGCATAGCCACGCCAACCATGGTGATCGACCGCGACCGCCTGCTGGCCAACGCACGCCAGGTGATGCACAACGTGAACGGGCGCTTGCCGTTGCGGCTGGTGGCCAAGTCTCTGCCCTGCCTGCCCTTGCTGGACCTTCTGATGCAGACCATGCAGACGCGCAGGCTGATGGTGTTCAACCTGCCTTACCTGCAGCAGCTCGCTGCGCAGCGCGGCGATGTGGACCTGCTGCTGGGCAAGCCGTTGCCAGTTGCAGCGGCGGCGGAGTTCTATCGAAAGTTCCAGGGCGGGCAATTCCAGCCTGAGCGCCAGTTGCAGTGGCTGGTGGATACTCCGCAGCGCCTGGCCCAATATCGCGACCTGGCGCGGGTGCAGCAACTGGACATGCGCGCCAGCCTGGAAATCGATGTGGGCTTGCACCGTGGGGGCGTGGATAACGCGCAAATGCTGCAGCAGATGCTGGCGATCCTGCGTGAAGAGCCGCGCCTGAAATGGGCCGGGATGATGGGTTATGACGCGCATGTTGCGAAGCTTCCGTTGGCTAGCTTGCGGGAGAAGGCGCTGACGGAAGCTAAAGCCATCTATCGCGAGTATGCCGGGATTGCTACGCATGGAATGCGCGCGTCGGGTGCGCCAGATGCGCTTGTGTTCAATGCAGGAGGTTCACCGACCTACCGGCTGCATGATGGCAGCGGAGCAGCCAATGAAATTGCGCTGGGCTCCGCCCTGGTCAAGCCAAGCGACTTTGATACTGACCTGCTGCAGGATCTGTCTCCAGCGGCTTTCATCGCTACGCCAGTGCTAAAAGCGGATCGGCGATTCCAGATGCCGATTGGCGTCGAGATACTGGGCGATGCAGCGCGTGCGTGGGATGTGAACCAGGAGCACGTCTACTTCGTCTATGGTGGCAACTGGATGGCGGATCCGGTGTCGCCGGCGGGGCTGGCGGCTAGCGGGCTCTACGGGAACTCGTCCAACCAGCAGGCTCTGCTGGGATCTGGAGCGCAGCGATTGCAAACGGATGATTTCGTGTTCTTCCGGCCCAAGCAAAGCGAGTCTGTGTTGCAGCAATTTGGCGACATCGCTGTCATGGAATCTGGGCGCGTAACAGAACATTGGCCAGTTATGCCTGCCATGCCCTGAAGTAGGCGAGCCAATACTCTTTCTATATAGAGGAAATCAGCTTAGCCCCACACGCGGTCCGATGCCCATCATATGCTACGCCGCACTGCTGTTCCTTCCACAATCGTACATGCTATGTAGGAAGCACTCTGTTGCATTTTCTTTCTCGGAAAGGTAGAGCATCGGCGGGGGGAGGGATTGAGGGCCTTCAGCCATATACGTGCAGTAGAAATTCCACTGTGCCAAGAGTAGCGGTAGCTCTTCGGCTCCAGTCCAACATCTTCCGATCGCGAATGCTCTAATGACATTGCCTAGCTCGTCAACCTCGTACCCTCGGATATGGTAGAAGTCGACGATCATGTTCTCGCCTCGATGAATACAGAAAATCACCCTGTTGTCCCAAGGGATTTCCCAGCAAACATCGCCGTCACCGGGCTTGCTAAAGAACCGGCGTCGGCGAATCAGGAATATTTTTCTATCCTTGCGATGAAAACGAATCGTCCGCCGCGTCAATGAGAAGAACTCGTCTCGTCCAAACCGAAATACAAAGGCCCCGAAACCAACTGAAAATATCATATTGAAGAGTATCCACAATGAGTTGTTTCGAACATCTTCGAGGAAGCGACCGAGAAGGAAAGGCAAGAGCGCAAGAAATAGGAGTGCAGTTGCGCCGAAGACGAACATCAATACAGCTGCGACGGTCCATTGTCTAGAGCTGAAAGGTTGGTCGCTTACGTCCATAAATATCGAATTAATGCTGAATACCGTCCCGTCGTCGGCACATGCTGAAGACACATTTCCTTCAATTGGTAAGCGATGATTTCGATCCCAAATTGGAATCGGCTGGCCTACCTTGGCCCTAAAGACTCGCTCGTCCATTTCACCCTCCAACAGCACTGTTAAAGGACTTTAGTTCCTCATCGATCGTCAAAAATTTTTCGGCGTCCGTGCCGAAGTAGCACCGTCCAACCCATACTTGCAACGCAGCCGCATTCAGGTAAGGCAGTAAAATTGCCCAAATAACAGCAACGATTAGAAATGGCCAAAGCGCTTGCAGGCCCATTAACGCAAATCCGCCCAGTGCCGTACCTGTAATGCCGGAAGCCGAATATATGCCTCCGAGCCTATTGCGCCCAGAACTGAACGCCAGGACAGCCTTATAAAAATCAAACGCAGCCAACATTAGCCCCGCAACCGCACCAGCGCTTCTTGCCGCAAGAGCGATGCCTCTCGAATTTTCGGCAAGGGAGGCCCAGTGATTGAAAAGAAATTGTGATAACGGGTGAACCCGCGACTTTTCCGCAGTCAGTGCGATCGATTCAGTGATGGTGGCGAGCAGCGTAAGCCCGCCAAAGCTCAACTTGTAGCGCGTCTCGAATTCGTTGAATCGGTCGTTCTCGCTTAGGTCTTTCAGAGCAAAGCCTAACGCGATCAATTGAACAATTGAAGTAACCACACCAAGCCGAAACTCCTCAGGTGAGGATGATCCCAACCACGTCTTACTCTGTTCCACTCCGGGGATCTGAACGGGCCCCATGACTTTTTCTGAAATGACGCCGTCACCCGCCAAGCGCTCCATATCAAGCTCAAGTGCAAAGGCAACTGAAGACACACTCCGTTGTTTTAACGCAGTCTCCGCAACCTTATGTGCGGCGGCCCTCATCTGTTGCCGGCTCTGAGACAAGTTCAGACCTCCGCTCCGCGCTTGCCTAAGAATCCAGTCCCTCAGGTCGTGGACGCTCATATTCCTCGGCCTAACTACGACACCACCGAAGATGCTTAGTCCGACTATTACCAAATTTCGAAGTACGAATACTCCCGGTCGCAGCAGCTTTGGGTCGCTCAATACATCGACAAATACGTTCGCGATTGTAAGGACCAGGTTGTCGACGAGACGGCTTGCTTCGGTTTTGGAAACCCTTGCCAACGCTCTTTTATAAAGATTCAAAATCCCTTCAACAGGGAAGTCGGCAACTTTTAAATGCGGTACAGTTGCATCGACTATCTCCGCCTGATTAAACAGCAAGGCCCTCCCGAGCAGATTCTTGGTGTCTTGGGCGCTCAAAGAGCCAAGCCAGCCGAGAAGTACTTCTTTGCATTGACCATTCTTGACTCCGTTTCCTATACATTGAGCAAGAGACTCGCGGTAAGCAAACCCGCTACGAACATCTTCGTCATCGTGGACGGCACTCATCCATCGTGAGAGTTGGTCGCATTTGAGCATGGCGCAATGTGCAGTCGCCAGCTTCGCCTGTATAGGTTCGAATGCATGTAACGCCGCTTCATACTTTCCAGGAAACTGCTTGATCCGGGCTGTGTCCAATAAGGGCTTACCATCGACAACAATCTCATCCCATGCTTTCTGCTCTTCTGCAGCAATGGCCCTATCACGCTCTTCAGGTGTGTTGTGGGTACGTTCCAACCCTCCTCTAGGAATCGGCGCTCCGCGCAATAGAATACTGTCTGCTCTCTTCTTTACTTGGTCCACAGTCAAGTTTTGGGCTTGGGCCTTTGTCCTTGCTTCCGCTCGAATCCCGGCCTCCAATGACTCCAACAACCGAAGACAAACAGACCCTCGATGCGCCGATTCGTCAAAGCCGGCGTAAGAAGTCGGCATGGTGAGCTCACTCAGATCGTTTGCCAATGCAACCGGGTCGTTTAAGGCAACAACAAATCCCTTTCCTGGATAACTGTTCTTCGCAAAGCTCGCCTCAAGTTGGGAACGAAGATGAAGCCTCTTTTCCTCTTGATCGGTAGTCGCCGCACTGAATCCAAAAGCGCCCTTTAGGAATTTGGCATTCGCTACAAAATGCGCGATGCTTTTTGCTGCAACCTGAAATTCTGCGGCGTGAGGAACAGGACCTTTTATCAACGTCGGGATATCAATGCACTGCATATGTTGCTTGCGCCATCCCAGGTCACTGACATTGGAGCGAAGCCGTTTTGTCCAGAACGTATTAGACCATGGAAGCACTTCGATTCATAGTCATACCGGCTCATCGCCAACTGGCCCAAGCTGCACAAATCATCATAGTTGTCGCCAGCGTGCGGCATCAATACTTGGTAGTCGTCCAGGCTTGCGGACATTTCATTGCCGTTCTGGCCGTGGTCCATGCTGCTTTCAGCACTGGAATTCATGAATCCAGGACTTTGTGGATTACGATAGTCCCAGCTAAATCTTGATACGCGACCTGGTTGCAGCGTGCGTACGGCGCACCAAGAGGTGATGGTGTCCCGCTCCTCAGTCGATCCATCACGGTGATATCGCACCAGCCCTGCAGCATTCGGCAGCAGGCTATCCGGGTGATTGAACAGCACCATCGTATGAGCCGGATATTCGGCACCATCAGCTCGGAAGTACCAAGCAATACCGCGACGCTTAAGCAAGCGCCGTATGAACGCTGCGTCAGATTCGTTGTATTGCATGGTGAATTCACGCTGCGGATAGACCTGATGCGCAAACAATTCATCCATCTCATAGTGGAAGCAGGTGCCGATGATCGGATTCGTCTGCATCCATTCATCCAGGATGAGCGTGACGATTTCCACCTCGTTCTTGTTGCGGAACACGCGGGTATTGGTGCGCTTCTCCATAATGGAAAGTGCGTCGCGCAGCACCAGTTGGTAGCTGGCCAGTCCGCCGTCGCTGTCCCCGGCCCGTGCTTCGGTGACGATGCCGCAAATACTGCGCAAGTCTCCGCAGTCAGTGACGATGTCGATCGCCACCGGCAGCGCAATCAACTCCTTCAGCGGAATGAAGGCGTCGAGCGAGACGCACATGATGCGGTATTCGACGCTGCCGCAAATTGACTCTGTGCCCTCCACCACCTGCGGCAGCAGCACGTCCTCCAGCATCTGAGTCGGATGCGCCAGTCGCAGGCGTAGTGGACGGTTGTCTGTGATCAGGTCCTTATCTTGCTGGAAGAAACTGAGCAGGGCATGGTCCACGGCGGGCTCCGTTCGTCTGATTGACGCGAGAGCCTATGTTTGCATGCGTAAGAAATGCCGACGTTGATCTACAGCAAACCAAAGCTGCAGGCGTATAATTCGCGCATCATCTCCATACTTGCGGTGAACTGGAATCCTATGCTGCCTGGCAAAAAAGTAATCGTCGATGTGGACCAGGCCAACAAGAGCCCGGGTATCAATGCTCCGCAGACTTGCGAGCAACAACACTGGGTTCACGAGAATATCTGCTTTCTTGACTTCTATAACAATCGGGTAATCAAGGAAGGAGTCGCCTTGCAGGAATGGCGAGCATTCTGATGGGACCTGGTCTTCGGCGGGTATTGACGAGAGAATGGTGAAACCGGATAAAGCGCTGGCGGCCTACCGCCAAATGCGCCAGCAGCCTCTGTGGCGGCTGCTGGCGGCCGCCAACGGGCCGACTGTCATCGCACTGCTTCAAGCACATTTGTACGAGAGCGAGCGCAGTCTCCCGGCATCCATCTTCCACGAACGAATTGAACGCGAGCTTGAACGCCTGCGCAACCTTGGCGAAGACTGGCCGCAGACCGCGCAGCAATATGCTGCTTCCTGGCTGGGGGATGGTTATCTCGAACGGCGCTTTCCGCCCGGTTCGAAAGAAGAGGAGTATGAGCTCGCGACGTCAACCGTCGAGACGATTCGCTTCATTTCCAGCTTGGCCAAGCCGCATAGCGCGGCCACCGAAAGCCGGCTCGGACTGGTGATCGATGCATTGGCCAAGCTCTCCGACGATACGGACACGGACAAACGCCGCCGCGTGGCGCGCCTGCGCGCGGAACAGGAACGCATCGAACGCGAAATTGCCGACATCGAGCAAGGCAAGGCCGTCATCCTGCCGGAGGCTGCCGCCCTGGAGCGAACGCGCGAGATCATTGCGTTGGCCGATAACCTGGCAGGCGATTTCCGCCGCGTGCGCGACCAGTTCGAGCAGTTGAACCGTGAGCTGCGCGAGCGAATCATGGACAACGACGGCAGCCGTGGTGAAGTGCTTGATTCCCTTTTTGCCGGCATTGACCTGATCAGCGAAAGCGATGCGGGCCGCACCTTTTCTGCCTTCTGGCGCCTGCTGACCGATCCCGTGCAGTCCGCCACCCTGGAAGACGCCCTGGACCAGTTGATGTCGCGCGAGTTCGTCGCAGCGCTCGATCCGGCCGAGCGTAAGTTCCTGCTGCGCCTGACGCGCACCCTGCTTGAGCAAGGGGGAATCGTGCATGAAGTGCTGCAGTCGTTCGCCCGCAGCCTTAAACATTTCGTGCAGAGCCGGGAATTCATGGAGCAGCGGCGCCTGACCCAATTGCTGCGATCCGCCCAGCGCTCCGCACTGGCGCTGAAGGAGGAGGTCAAGGCAACGGATACCCTTAACTACACGCTGGGGCTGACCAGCAGCAGGCTTTCGTCATTGTCGCAATGGGTGCTGCACGATCCGGCGCTGCAAGCGCTGCCGGACCGGATGAACGAGGCTTCCGCGCCTCCAATCGACCTTGCGGCCATCGGCGAGCTGGTCGCCCAGTCGGAGATCGACTTCCGCACGCTGGCCGCCAATATCCAGTCCATGCTGGAGACGCGCTCACAATGCTCCATTGCCGACATATTGTCCGCGTTCCCCGCCCCTCAGGGCTTGGGCAGCGTGATCGGGCTGATGTCGCTGGGCAGCCGCTACGGGATGGTGGCGCAGTCCAGCGAGACCGTCAGCTGGCTGGGCAACGACAATGTGCAGCGCAAGGCTACAATACCGGCTATCTACTTCTTCAAGGACCAACAGGATGGACTTGCCAGAACCAGCGGCAGCGCCGGCTGACGCGGCGCCGGAACCGACCGTTCTTTTCATGAACGACACGGGTGAGCTGCCGTTGGACACACGTCGCGTGCTGGTACAGCTGCTGTCCGGCCCTTCGCTGGAAGGCCGGCGCCATCCCAAGCTGTGGCCTGTCCTGCTGCGCGACGAGGTAGTGGTCAAGCGCCGCCTGCACGAGCTGTTCCTGGACCTGATCATCGACCGCGACATGCAGGTCGCGTTCACACGCCAGGTGGATGCGGGGGACCTCGAAGTGCCCATCCTTTTGCGCCGCGCCCAGCTGACTTTCATTGATTCAGTGCTGGTCCTGTTCCTGCGCCAGCGGCTGACGCAGGCTGAGGCGCACGGCGACCGTGCCGTTGTGGCGCGCGACGAAATGGTGGAGAACCTGGTGTTATACGAGCGCGCCGCCAGCACAGACCGCGCCGGCTTTGCCAAGCGGATTGCGGCTTCCATCGAAAAGATGAAGAAGCACAATATCCTGCAGAAGATTCGCGCCAGCGAGGACCGCTTCGAAATTTCACCCACGCTGAAGCTGCTCTTCACCGCGGAAGAGATCGCAGCGCTGACCGCCTTGTATCAAGCCATGGCCGCGGGCGAATCGCCGGCCTTGGATCGCCAGCCGCTGGACGATGGCGAGGACGAGGAATGAACGACCAGTTCCGCATGGCGCGCCTGCAGGTATTCAACTGGGGCACCTTCAACGGTCTGCACGATATCCCGATCAGCGAGCGTGGCTTCCTGATTGTCGGTCCTTCCGGCGCCGGCAAATCCACCCTGTTGGACGCATTTTCCGCGCTTCTGGTGCCGCCGCGCTGGATCGACTTCAACGCGGCGGCGCGCGAGGCTGACCGCACAGGACGCGATCGCAACCTGGTCAGCTACATTCGCGGCGCCTGGTCTGCGCAAAGCGATAGCGCCTCCGGGGTGACCACAACGCGCTACCTGCGCGGCGGCACCACGACCTGGTCCGCTATTGCCCTGCACTACCACAACAGCAATGGCCAGGACGTGGTGTTGCTGCAGCTGTTCTGGCTGCGCGGGAACAGCAATGCCAACACCGATGTCAAACGCGTCTTCCTGATTTTCGAGCGGCCATTCGACCTGCGGGAACTGCAGGACTTCGGTAGTACCAATTTCGATATCCGCAGGCTGAAACAATCGTTCCCCGATGCCCATGTCAAGGACGAGTTCCGTCCCTACTGCGAGCGCTTCTGCCGCCTGCTTGGCATCGAAAGCGAAATGACGCTGCGCCTGCTGCACAAGACGCAGTCGGCCAAGAACGTGGGCGACTTGAACACCTTCCTGCGCGACTTCATGCTGGACAAGCCGGAAACCTTCGAGGTCGCCGATCGCCTGGTCGACGAGTTCGGGGAGCTGAACGCTGCGCACCAGTCTGTCGTTACCGCACGCAGGCAGGTGCAGACGCTGGCGCCGGCCCGCGCACGTCACCAGGAGATGGATTCGCTGAAGCTGGAGCGCAACGGCTTGCAGGAGCTGGAAGCCGGGCTGAATAGCTATCGCGAACTACTGCGCATCAAGCTGCTGGCGGAGCAGATAGCGGCCTTGCGGATCGAGGCGGATGGATTGTCCGGACGTGTGCAGCAGTTGCGCAACTCCCAGGACAACCGGGAACTGGCCCTGCGCGACCTGGAGCTGCAACGCAGCGCGGCCGGCGGCGACCGCATCGAACAGCTGGAAGTCGAGCGCCGCCTGGTGGAAGAGCAGCGCATCGGACGCATGGCCAAGCGCAAACAGGCGGTTAATGCCTGCAAAGCGCTCGACTGGACGTTTGACGGCTCGCCCGATGGCTTCGCTGCGCTGGTCGGCCAGGCGCGGCAAGAACTGGATGATTGGCAGCAGAGCGCGGAGGGTGAAGACCGCCTGCTGGAGCTTGGCCGCGCACGCGATGACATCAAGCGCAAGCGCGAGGAAGTGCTGCAGGAGCTGCATTCGCTGCGACGCCAGCCAAGCAGCATCCCGGCCCACATGCTTGAAATGCGGCGGCAATTGGCGGCCGCGCTGGGAATGGGGCAGGACGCCCTGCCATTTGTCGGGGAACTGGTGGAGGTGAAGCAGGAGGAATCCCAGTGGCGTGGCGCCATCGAGCGCGTGCTGCATGGTTTTGCGCTATCCATCCTCGTCGACGAAGAGCATTACGCTGCCCTGGCCAATCACGCCAACGAGGCTAGCCTGGGCCAGAAACTGGTCTATTTCCGCACCGGACGCTCAGAACAGCCGCAGGCACGGCCACTGCGTGCGAGCTCGCTGGTCGCCAAGCTGAATGTGAAAGGCGGACGCTTCGCGGACTGGCTGCAGGCCGACTTGCGCCAACGTTTTGACTACGAATGCGTGGATTCGATGCGCGCCTTCCGCGCCGCTTCGGAACGGGCGCTGACGCGCGAGGGCCAGGTCAAGCACAACCGCGCACGGCATGAGAAAGATGACCGCAACAGCGTCGATGACAGGCGTTACTGGGTACTTGGATTCGATAACCGGGAAAAGCTCGGCCTTTACGAGCAGCAGGAACGGGAACTGCAACAACAACAGGAGGCGTTGGAAGTCCAGTTGTCTGCGCTGGGCAAGCAGCGGCGCGAGGCAGCCCTGCGGGTGCTGCAGTGCCAGACCCTGGTCAACCTCCAGTGGCACGAGATCGAAGCCGAGCCTCTGGTGCTGCGCATCAGCGCCATTGAGCGCCAGCTCGCGTCCATCCGCGACGGTAACGCCAACCTGCAGGCGATTGACGATCGCCTGCGCCAGCAACGCGATCTGGTGCAGCAGGCGGCAGAAGCGCTGGAGAACGAAAAGGTATCGCTACGAACCCTGCAGCAGAGGATTGAACTGCATGAGAAGCAGCTTGCCGCTGCGCAGCAGGATCCTTCCATCGTCCGCCCGACGCCGCACCAGCAGCAGGGCCTGGACGAGCGCTACATGCGCCTGTCGCAGCCAGTGGCATTGAAAGACGTCGACCATGCGGACCGCGTGGTTCGCAAGGGTATTTCGGACGACATCCTGGAACTTAGCGAAAGCATTAGCGACTGCGGCAAGTTCATCGAGGCGCAGTTCGCTGTGTTTATCAACACCTGGCGCGCCGATGCCGATGGCCTGGATGCGGCGCTCGCATCGGCAGCGGACTTTTTCACCAAGCTTACGCGCCTTGAGACCGATGGCCTGCCCGCCCATGAGCACCGCTTCTTCGACCTGCTACGCAACCAGAGCCACCAGAACCTGGCTGCCCTGAACACTTACCTGAACGATGCGCGCAAGGCCATCCTGGCGCGCATGGAGGTGGTGAACGAAAGCTTGCGCCAGGTGCCCTTCAACAGGAACGAGGAGCGCACGACATATTTACAGATCCAGCCCAAGGACCGGCAATTGCCGGAAGTGCGCCAGTTCAAACAGGACATCCTCGACGCGCTCAGCCATGCCTGGCATGACGATCCGGAAGCCGCGGAGGCACGGTTCATCGAACTGCGCCGCCTGGTGGAGCGGCTCTCCAGCCAGGATACGGAGCTTCGGCGCTGGCGCGAATCCGTCCTGGACGTCCGCATGCATGTCGAGTTTATCGGCCGCGAGTACGATGAGCATGGCGACGAGCAGGACGTGCTGGAGAGCGGCGCCGGCAAATCGGGGGGCCAGCGGCAGAAACTGGCCACTACCGTGCTTGCGGCTGCACTGCGCTACCAGCTTGGCGGCAGCGAAAGCGGCGTCCCGGCTTACGCCCCGGTGGTGCTCGATGAAGCCTTTGACAAGGCCGACAACGAGTTCACGGCCCTGGCCATGAATATCTTTGCCAACTTCGGCTTCCAGATGATCGTTGCAACGCCGTTGAAATCGGTGATGACCCTGGAGCCATTCATCGGCGGTGCGTGCTTTGTCGCGATCCGTGACCGGCGCGAATCCGGGGTGCTGCTGATCGAATATGACGAAGCACAGCGGAAATTGAAGCTGGCCGCCAATGTACGTGCTGAGGCCTCCCTTGAAGCTGCCGGATGACGTTCGTTCCCTGCTGAAGAAGCGATTCGCCGGCAAGCACCGCGAATGGCTGGATGCAGCAGATCCTGCGCAGCAGTGGCCACTGGTGATTCCGCTTGGTCCTCCAAGCGAGGCAGATGCATTGAAGCAGGTTGACGCAGTGCGCGACTGGGCCGGCACGTGGCGCAATTGGAACGGCGACGGCGAAGTCCAGTGGGTGGAGCGCCGCTGGCGCCTGCTTGGAACGCAGCGCTTGCCAGAAGCCTTGTTACTGGACGGGCCGCGTGCGGTCTGTGCCTGGATCGGCGAACTTGACCGATGGCGCCTGGCCGAAAGCCGTTTTCGGGAATTGTGCCGCAAATGGCCGCAAATGGCGCCGGCGGCCTCCCGCCTGTTCAATGTGCTGGCTGATGTTGAAGATGCCGACTTCTCACGCCTGCTGCACATGCTGGAATGGCTCGAAGCCAATCCACGCTCCGGCCTCTACCCAAGGCAGCTTCCGATAGCCGGGCTCGATACGAAATGGGTTGAGCCCCGCAGAGGCTTGATTGCAAAGCTCCTTGCCGGCATGCGCCGGCTGGATGGCAATGGCGAAGACTTCTACAGCTTGAGCGGATTGAAGCCTCTGCCGGCCGCCGTGCAGGTTCGGATTCTCGATCCTGGGCTGCGTGCCATGAACGGCGGCTTGTGCGACATCATCGCGCCGGTATGGCAATTGGCTGGCATGGACTTGGCACCGTCGACCGTGCTGGTAGTCGAAAACCTGCAGTCCGGCCTTGCGCTCCCTGATATGCCGGGCACGGTCGCCTTGCTCGGCCTGGGATACAACGTCGACGTGCTGTCGCAGATTCCATGGCTCCGCAGCTGTAAAGGCCTTTACTGGGGAGACATCGACACCCATGGCTACGCGATCCTTCATCGCGCCCGCTCCCATCTGCCGCAGTTGCAATCACTTTTGATGGACGAAACCACGTTGCTGCAGTTTTCTTCACTGTGGACCAGCGAAGCAAAGCAATTCCCGGCGCAAGACTTGCCGCTCTTGCAGCCAGCGGAGCGCGTTGTATACCAAGGCTTGCGCGAACATCGCTGGGGACACTGCGTAAGGCTGGAGCAAGAGCGCATCGCGTGGCAGGTGGTGATGCAGGCATTGAGCGCTCAGCGTTAATCATTGCGGTGGGGTGACCGGGCTCCTCAAAGCATGTTTGGCGAGATGCCGCGTGCTTCCCGAGAGGCTGCTTCCAACCGTTCGGATTGCGCCTGGGCAAACTCTACAATTTTGCTCACCAGTTCCCGCTCCGCCGCCAGGTAAGGCTGGCTGTTTGCCACCTCGACAGCATGCTGTCGCACCCCATCACGCATGCGGCGGCACTCACGAACCAGCAATTGCCGATCGATTCCACAGCGTTGGGCAAAGTCGGCGAGCGAGAATGCCTTGATCTGATCGAGATCGAACTCGTCGCCAAACGCCATCGCCAGGTCGTGGGAAAACTGCGGGTATTGCACGACACTTACCAGGTCATACCAGGGCGCGGCTTGCAGGCCGGACCTGTGAACGAAGAAGGAGAAGTTCTTACCATGGGCGTCGCTGTTCCCAATCACAAGCTGGAACAGCGCCCAGCGCAGCATCGTCAGGCGGTCGGCCGCCTTGCGTGTTGCGTGTTCAAGCAAGTCGAATAGCTTGGGAAAGCTGACGCCATCGCGGTACAGCGCCGCCTCGCCTACGCTGCCAATATTGCGTTCGTACTTGTACGTGGCCGGCAGGTCGCTGGCCTGGCAGGCATCAATGATGTGCTTGCGCTCCACCCATGATCCACTTGTATCGTTATGCGCTGCGCGGTCAAATCGCGCGATCGCGAGGACCGGCCGTGGCGTACGGAGGATGCTGACGGAGGCTGCCGGCAGGCCAAGGCGTTTTGCCAATTTCATGCAGAAATGCTCGTTGGCGACCATGTGGGGCAGGCGTGCGTCGGCCGGCTCCGGCTTCAGAATGTGGGTCGAGGCCAATGGAAAGTCAGGCAGGAACATTGGCACTTCGCCCGGCTCGCCGTTCGCATAGACGAGCAATTTATCCTGGTAGCCGGCGACCGACATCCGGACCTTGCCATCCCATTCCATGAGGGGACGGGATTCGCGTTCACCGATGCGTTCGTCCAGTTCCGCAAGAGAGATCTCGCGAGGGCGGACTCTCGAGGGCTCTTTGCCACCATCTTCCCCATGGGGAAGGAAGCGGAATGCGCCCGTGGTTTCGGCGCCCAGTGCGCGAATCAGGCCATAGACGTTACTCTTTGCGACGCCTTGTGCCGATGCCACGATATCCAGCGCGCGCCCTTCAGGCAGCAGGTTCTCGATGAAGCGGCGAATCGAGGCCGAGCTGCATTCGGCGTCAAGCGGCAAGGCTGGCGAGAGCGCAAACGCCTGGCGGTCTTGCGACCATTCGTCCGTGTAGCGCAAAGACCAGGCTTCGTTCAGAGGCTCGTAGCCAATATCCGCAACATGACGCTTGTGCAGCCATAGGCTTAGCTGGTGCGTTGGCTGGTTCATGTCGCCTCATCACCTGTAAGCTTGTCCTGGGGCAGGCGTTGCAGCAGTTCGTGATCCTTCGGCGCAATAACAAGGGCAAGGCCAAGACCGTCCAACACCGCCAGGAGTTTGTCTGTGCGAATGCCTCCAGCGCCGTTTTCGAGCCGCGACAGAAGGTCGACCGAAACGCCGTTCAGCGCCGCGGCATCGTCAATGCGCAATCCTTGCTGCTTGCGATGCGCTCGCACTTGGCGGCCAACGTCGGCCAACTCCCGTACGACCTGCACGGCCGGCAACGCCGGCGGACTAGTCTGGCTCATATTTCGGAATTTCAGAAAGATTGGTGATAATCATCAGTATATTCCAGCAATTTCTGATTTGCCGAAATTTCTTTGAAATCCGGCCGGCGCATATGCTGATTTCTGATATTCCGAAACTCCAAGCTTCACACTTGCTACTGTAGCGTTTTGACCAAGATCATCGGCCAATAGAAAAACGCTGTTATTCTCCAAGTTCGTCGTTTTTCAAACAGCAGCGGCAAAGGGGACGGTCATGACGAAATCTTTTCGGTTCGTGCGCCTGGTTTCTTTGTTGGGCGCAAGCGTGGTTTGTAGCACGGCATTTGCAGATCCTTTCCTGGTCGGGCGCGGCATGTCCGACATCACGGGCGAGGCGGCGGAAGTTGGCATGATGGGGTACGGATCGACCTCGCAGGTGACGGCCGGCATTCACATGCGGCAGCGGGCGCGGGCTTTCATCGTGGTGGACCAGGCCAGCGGCAAGCGCATGGTCTTCGTCAACAACGACCTGGGCATGGTGTTCCAGGGCGTGCAGCAGGCGGTGCTGCGGCAGTTGCAGGCGCGCTATGGCAGCCTGTATTCGGCGGAGAACGTGATCCTGTCCGCCACGCATACGCACGGCGGGCCGGGCGGCTTTTCGCACTACGCGCTGTACAACTTCACTACCTACGGCTTCAACCAGCGCACCTTCGACGCGATTGTCGGCGGCATTGTGGCGGCGATCGACAAGGCGCATCGCGACCTGAAGCCGGGCAGCATCGCCATCGGCAAGGGCGAGCTGACAGATGCGAGCAATAACCGTTCGAACCCGGCCTACCAGCGCAATCCACAGGCGGAGCGCGAGCGCTGGGGGCGAAATATCGATCCGGAGATGACGGTGTTGCGCTTCAAGCAGGGCAGCACCGATGTGGGCGCGATCAGCTGGTTCGCCACGCATGGCGTGTCGATGACGCCGCTGAACCGCCTGGTCACGCCAGATAACAAGGGCTATGCGGAGTGGCGCTGGGAGCACGACCTGAAGGGCGTGCGCTATAACTCGGACGGCGACTTCGTAGCAGCCTTTGCGCAGTCAAACGCTGGCGACATGACGCCGAACCTGAACCTGGACGGCACCGGGCCTACCGCCAATGAGCTGGATAACACACGCATCATCGGCGAGCGGCAGCTGCAGAAGGCGCTGGCCATCTATAACGGCGTGCTGGAGCCGCTGGCGGGGCCGGTGGATTACCGGCAGCGCTATATCGACTTTTCCCGCGTGACGGTGGAGGCGCGCTTTGCGGATGGCGTGGCGCGCAGCACTTGCCCGGCGGCCATCGGCAGCTCCTTTGCGGCGGGCACCGAGGATGGGCGCGGGCTGGATGGCTTCAATGAAGGCGACCTGGCGGGTAATCCATTCTTCCAGGCGCTGGGCGGCATCGTCGCACCGGCGCCGCAGTGGGTGCGCGATTGCCAGGGCGTGAAGCCGGTGCTGCTGTCGACGGGCACGCAGACGCCCTTCCCCTGGTCGCCGGAGGTGCTGCCGGTTTCCATCGTGCGGATCGGGCAGCTGGCGATCATTGCGGCGCCGGCGGAGTTCACCATCATGTCCGGGCGGCGCGTGCGCGAGACCGTCAAGGCGGCGTTGGGGGATAGCGTGAAGCACGTGGTCTTTGCCGGCTATTCGAATGCCTATTCCGGCTATGTGACTACGCCGGAGGAGTACGACGCGCAGCATTACGAGGGGGCGTCCACGCACTTCGGCAAGTGGACGCTGGGGGCTTACCAGCAAAGCTTCCATGAGCTGGCGACGGCAATGCGGCAAGGGACTGCGGCTGGCGGCAGCGCATCCGTGCGGGATTTGAGCGGCAACCAGATGTCGTTCCAGACCGGGGTGGTGCTGGATAACACGCCGATCTTCAAGAGCTTTGGCGACGTGGTGCAGCAGGCGAACGCAAGCTATTCCCGCGGCCAGCGTGTTGAAGTTTCTTTCTGGACGGGGCACCCGAAGAACAACCTGCGCCTGAATGGGACTTTCCTGGAAGTGCAGCGCTGGGATGGTTCGGTATGGCGTACCGTGGCGGTGGATGGCGACTGGAGCACGAGCTATCGCTGGGTGAGGATCGATCCGGTGTGGGGTACTTCACAGGCTGTCATCGGGTGGACCATTCCTGCCGATGCGGCGACCGGGCAGTATCGCATCCGGCATCATGGCGATTACAAGAACGGCTGGAATGGCGCCATCTATGGCTTGATGGGGACCAGCCGGACATTCCAGGTCAACTGAGCATTGATCGTCATCAAAGTCCGGTTCGCCCAGCGCTGCCTACAATCGTGTTCACGCACGATTTAGGGAGCCTACGATGGAATTCCGGGTCTTTGATGACAAGTCAGGTGCATTCATCTTTACCGCGCCGGGTTCACAGGAAACGTCCGACAAATTCGACAGGTTGGTGGAGGCTTTCGAAGATGGACGGATACAGCAAAAGCGCATGGCTGCTCTCTGCGAGAGCATGATCCGTGATTTTCGCCCGCTTCTGCGCCCCTACCACATCCTTGCCACGATCCACTTTGCGAAAGGAAAGCATGCCAAAGCGCTGGAAACCGCCATGCGTGGGATTGGCGCTGTCCACTACATGATTCCGGATGATTTCGCCGGTCCGTTCCCGTGGCACCACGATGGAAACCGCCCTTACCTCGCGCTGCTGAAGACCGTCCTGCTTTGCTTTGTCTCCGATAAGAAGTACGACAAGGCTGCCGACTGGTGCAAGCTGGTACAGCGCGCGGATCCTGACGATAGCTGCGGGACACGTTTTATTATCGGCCACGTCTTGCTAAGGGCGGGCGAGCATGAGCAGGCGCATACCTGGTTTGCCGAGCATGGGACGGAGTATTCGCCCTACTTCTACGAACTGGGGCTAAGCCTCTTTCATCAGGATAAGCTGATCGAGGCCGCCACCGCGTTCCGGCGCGGCATTGCGATCAATCCCTACATCGCCGAGATGATCTTCTATGGCTGCCAGCCGAACCCTTATCCGGTCATGCATTTCTGGGCCAACGAGAAGCCGCCGCTGGCCAGCCTGTACCTCGATTCTTATGGCGCAATGTGGGAAGATGCCGTGGAGGCGCAACGCTTTCTTTACTGGCTCTTCAACCAATCGCACGTGCTGGCGGAACGCGCCACGATGATGGCTTGCAGGGAGCAGCGATCCATTGACCTGAGGCTGACGCCGCCAGATTCACAGGTTGCACAATTCCGGGAACTGGTTGCTGCCATTGACGACAGGCTTTCCAGCGAAATTATGCAGCGTAGGCCTAATGGCGGCTGCGGCATGGAGTGGCCGTGGCAAGTCTATAGCGATTCATAAAAGCCGGTGCGTGCCAGCCCGGGGAGCGGACAGGTACAGGATACTGCCCTTACCGTTGGCAATGCGGAGTTGGGCATACCGGTTCTCGCGCAGCGTGTCGGCCAGCGTCGCGGCCAGGATTTCACCAAGTACGTGGATGCTGTGGCCGCGCAGTTCCATATCGTCGACCAGCAGGGTGAATTCTGTTCCGTGCATGTGGAGGCGCCCCATCGGATGTTCCAGCCATGCCGTGGCAGGCCTGGCGGAAAGTCTTTTCAAGCTCTCGATGTAGCGGCAGCCGTGGAGCTGCAGCAGCTTGTGCAAGGCTGGCAGTGTCGTTTCCGTGGTGTAGAGGCTGTCGCACAGCTCGCGCGGGCTGGAAGAACGCTGGGAGCTTGCCGGGCCATGCATGAAACGTATCGGGAAGCCGCCTGCGCTTGTCTCTGTTGTCAGCCCGGCGCCAGGCTGCGGCAGTTCATTGTTCGTACAAGTGAGCTGCACTGCGATCGTGCCTGTTTCAAGCCTGGTGGTGCGCTGCCCGCGGTCGACGAAGGCCAGGGCGGTTCCTTCCCGCTCGTCCATCTGCCAGTAGGGGCCGGGCCCGGTGTGCGCGGTGCCGTGGAAAGGCGGCAGCACGCGGTCGCCGGTGGAGCTCATGATCGAAACCTTGTCGATGCTGTAGATGCCGCATCCGGGCTGGCTTGGCGCGACCGGGTAGGACTCACTTCGGCCGTCCAGGCGAATCGGAGCGGCGGCCTGGGGGAAGAGGTTGATGACCGGTGTACATGACAGGCGAAAGTTTTCAGCGCTGGCCTGGCGAAGTTCCGGATCGCAGGCAGGGAGGACGATGTGCAGCGTGATGCGCTTGCACCCCGGCGGACACACCGCGGAAATGACTGCCAGGTCAAGGTCGATGAATTCGAACTTTTGCGGCATGTGGAACAGCTCCGTCAGGAGCCGCATGCTTTGCTGGCCGGGGCGCCGCGGCAGGAGAACGTCTGCGAGACTGGTTCCGACGAAAACGAATGGCGATTTCGGCAGCACGCGCCAACTGCTTTCGGCTTCCAGGCAAACACCCCGGCTTTGCATCAGGATGGCATCGAGAAGCCCGGCGCGCAGCCGCGCTTCGCCGTCAACCCACAGGCGGAGCGTCGGCGTGGGCGGCTGATCGAATGTGGCGCTACTGGCCGTGGCCTCCAGGCTGATGCCCAGGCTCGACGTGGCATCGACCGGAAGGCGCAGCGTCGATGGCAGGTCGATCGTCGGCTGGAACCTGGCGCTGGCGACTGCAATGGGAGCGATACAGACATCGCTGGCAGTGGCAAATTTACTGGTACCGGAACGCAGGATTGTTCCGCGTGGCAGGCGGCTTGCGGTACTTGTTTCGTTGGGCCGCGCGGCCGAAGTGTCGACCTGGATGATTCCGCATGCGGGAAGCGCACGCAGGTAGTGCGGCTGCAGCGTTTGCAGGAGGTCTTTGTGGAAGTCGCTGCGGCCGTTTTCGATTGACTGCTGCATGCTGGCGTTGAGCAGCGCCACCGATTGCAACAGGCGCTCCACTTCGGGATCGGAGCTGACGTCTGCTCCCAGTTCGAGCGCAGCGGCGGTTTGCGGGTGCGCGTCGGCATATTGCCTGGTGGCCTGGCGCAGGCGGCCAAGTTCCTGTTTGTAGTGGTGGAGCAGGTCCATGGTCAGCTCCCGCTGCGCAGGTTGACGACGATCTTCACGCCCAATTCACGTTCGAGACGATGAAGGCGGAAGATCCACAGGTACGCATGCACCACCATGCGGGAGAAGGCGTGCATGGCCAAGGGTGTGGTGGCGATGGCGCAGATTGCCAGGCTGGCGCCGGCGCGATCATAGTCGATGCTGGCCGAAAGGATGGGCGCACCGGCGGCGATGGCGGCAATCATGGACCAACCGTCGATGCGGCTTGGCTCGGTGGCGTTGCGGCCTACATGGTTGAGCAATCCGCTTAGCGAGCTGGCGGTAATGGCGTCGCCTTTCAGTCGCTCGGCCAGGCAGGTCTCGAAGCGGTGGCCGGTATTCTTGTCGGTGGCTGTGCTCCAGAGCCGAACCATTGCCAGGACAAACGCACAGGCGGCCATGATGGCGATAACCGTCAGCCACGCGTCGGCTGGCATCGCGTAAGCTGCCAGCACGATCACTGGCGCGGCAAGCATGCACGTTGGCACGATGTAGATGAAAAACAGCGTGATGATGGCAATGTCCATCAGGCGCTCCGGATTGCCGCGCCTTGCAAGCCGCCACATGTAGAACACGCCGCCGAGGTGCGCCACTGTCAGGCAGAGTTGCAGGCGCATGCCGAGCGGATTGACGCTGATGGGCATCGCGAACAGCGACAGCAGCAGGAGCGATGTGCCCCAGACCAGGGCGGAGAAGTGCCAGAGATTGGGGCCGCGCTGCGCGGCGGTTTGTGGCTTTGGCATGAGGTCACCATTTGTCAGGGGCTAGGCCTGACAATGGTGGCATTCAAGTGTTTTTCGGCGTTTGAGGTGGAACAAAGGTACAGCGGGCTGCGATCAGGAAAGCATGTCGCTCCAGATGTTCTGCGCCCAGCTGTTGGCATAGTGCGCTTCGAGTTCGCTGGGGCCGGGGCTGACGCCGCCGCTGCCGGGGACCACCAGCAATGTTTTCCTTTCGGCGTTGTAGGCGTGCACGCTGGCCACGTGGATCACGTCCTTGTCGCTTACATAGCTGTAGCAGGTGTTGGTCAACAACGGCGACTGTTCTGGCACGCGGCCGCTTAGCAGGTCGACCACGGCGGCGGCGCAGACCTTGGCGTGCTGGTTGGCCATGTGGCCGGACTTGGGCATCAGCGGGGACACCTGGATGGCGTCGCCGATCACGTGGATGTTCTTTGCCTGCGTGGATTCGAAGGTGACGAAGTCGACTTCACACCAGCGCTTGTTCATGTTGGCCAGGCCGGTCTGCGCGGCGATCGCGCCGGCGCGGTGCGGCGGCACCACGTTCAGCACGTCGGCCTTTACCTTGTCGCCCAGTTCGGAGATGGCGGTGCGGGCGGCGACGTCCACGTCCACCGTCTTGAAACTTGGGCGGTAGTCGATGATGCCGCCGTAGCGTTCTTTCCAGACCTTCTTGAACAGCGGACCTTTGCTGACCACGTCTTCGTTGGCGTCCAGCAGCAGGACCTTGGATTTCGGCTTGTGCTGGCTGAAGTAGTGGGCTACCTGGCAGACGCGTTCGTACGGGCCGGGCGGGCAGCGGTACGGTGCGGGCGGCACGGTCATCACGAACACGCCGCCGTCGTGCATGGCTTCGAGCTGGGCGCGCAGCGCGGTCGTTTGCGGTCCGGCTTTCCAGGCGTGCAGGATCTTGTCCTGCGCGCCTTCCACGCTCATGCCGGGCAGTTCGCCCCACAGGAACTCAATGCCGGGGCTGAGGATCAGGCGGTCGTAGCTGAGGACTTCTCCGCTCAGCAGCTTGATGGTGCGCTTTTCCGGGTCGATGCTGGAGGCACTGTCGTGCAGGACTTTCACGCCGTGCTTGCGTTGCAGGTCGTCGTAGCTGCGGGTCAGGTCCTGCAGTTTGCGCGAGCCGCCCAGCACGAGGTTGGATAACGGGCAGCTGACGAAGCTGGCGTTCGGCTCGATCAGCGTGACGTCGATGCTGCCCTGGCTCCACAGGCGCACGTGCTTGGCGGCCGTGGCGCCGCCGTAGCCGCCGCCGACGACCACCACTTGCGGCCTGGCCTGGCCGCCGATGCTGGCGCAGCCGGTCGTGGCGGCGAGGATTGCTGCGGCTTGCACAAATGTTCGACGGTCCATGGTGCCTCCTCAATCAGGTTTGCATTGCGTCTTCCACGTAGCTGATGCGGTCGCGGCCTTCGCGCTTCGAGCGGTACAGGGCTTCGTCTGCGAGGTGCAGCAGATCGGTGGCCGCGGCTTGCCTGTGCTGCGCAAATTCGACCACGCCGAAGCTGGCGGTTACCGCCAGTCCGGCCTCGGCGCCAATGTCCACCGGCTCGCTGCGGATCGCCTGGCGCAGGGCTTCGATGCGGTTGGCGCCTGCGGGCAGGGTCAGGCCCGGCAGCAGCACCAGGAACTCTTCGCCGCCGTAACGGCCAACGGAATCGTAGGCGCGCACGGTGGCGGTCAGGCGGCGGGCTGCTTCCACCAGCACGGCGTCGCCGGCCAGGTGGCCGTGCGTGTCGTTGATGTTCTTGAATTTATCCAGGTCGAGCAACACCAGCACGAAACTCTCGCCGGTGCGCTGGCATTTCACCATTTCGCGTTCAAGCATCTCCATGATCGCGCCTCGGTTCCAGGTGCGCGTCAGGGCATCTTTCAGTGCCCGCACGCGCAGTGCTTCCTGCGCTTCTTCCAGGGCGCGGGTACGCTCCTGCACCATCACTTCCAGCTCTGCCTGGCGGCGCTTGTGCACCAGCAGGCGCATGCGGTGGAACAGCAGGAACCCCAGCGTGACAGCAACAGCGCACAAGGTGTAGAAGGGATAGCTGCGCCACCATGGCGGTGCGATAGAGAACGCGAGTTCGGCAGGCGCCGACTGCGTGCCGCTTTCGGTGTCGACAGCCGTTGCCTGGAAGCGGTAATCCCCCGCCGGCAAGGCGGCGTAGCGGACTTCCGGCACCACCGATTCGTTCCACTGCCCCTCCATGCCGGCCAACCGGTACCGGTAGTGCAGTCCCTGCCGGCCTTCGAATTGCAGGCTGGCCAGGCGGAACACCACCTGGTCGCGCGACCATGGCAAGCGACCCGCCCCCGCGACCAATGGGCTGCCGCCGCGCTGGGCCTCTTCGATGACCACAGGCGGCGCGCCTGCATCGAACAGGCTTTCAGGACGGAGAACGTGCGACAGGCCATTGCTGGTGGTGATCCACATCGAGTGGTCATGGTCTTCGTAGAAGCCAAGACCGTTCACGTCATTCCATGCAAGGCCATGGCTCTGGTTCAAGATGAGCCAGCGTTCACGGTTCCATACGGCGAAGCCGGCGCCGGTGGCGACCCAGAGCCAGCCGCGGCTGTCTTCGGCCATGGCATATACGGTACGGTCGCGCAATGCCGGCGCTTCGATGCGGGTTGCGCCTGGCTTGCCCTGCAGGTTCAGCTTCCACAGCGTGCCGCCGGCCGCGCCCCACAGGCTGCCGTCGCGCGAGCAGGCAATGCCGTCGAATGTCGCCTTGCCCATGGCGTCGCCGAATGACAGCACCTGCCACGCCTTGCCGTCGTAGTGCAGCACATCGGATACGCTGGGCAGCCATAGCCCGCCTTGCCGGTCCATGCAGCCTGCGCCAACCGGGTTTTCGGGATGACGGCCAGTCTCCGGCATTGTGATGCGGTGCGGCTGCGTGCCGGCCGGCGCGCTGTCGGGCAGCATGTAGACGCCTTTCCAGGTGGCGATCCACATCTCGCCGTTACGGCCGGACATCACCTGGGAGATGAAGGGCAGCGTTGCTACCAGCTCTGTCTTTCCGCTATCCGGCAGGTAGCGCAGCAGCATGCCGGAATAGGTTCCGGCCCAGATCCTGCCGCTGCGGTCCATGTCGATGCTGCCCCATTGCTGGTCCGCCAGCGCAGCGGGCGTTGGCGCTGCGGCGAACGCATCCGCGCCTGGCGCCAGCATGGCGTGGCCGGAGCGGGTTCCAACGTGCAGCCTGCCCTGGCGGTCGCGCTTTACCGAGATGATGACGTCGTCCCGCAGTCCTTCCTGCGCGGTCCAGTTTTCCCAGTTGCCGTAGCCCAGCCAGTGCTGCAGGCCGCGGCCGCGGGTGGCCAGCCATGTGCCGTTGCTGCGGTCGCGCAGGATGGCGGTGACTCCGCCGGCGGCACTCAGGCCGTTTTCCTTGCCGTAGGTTTCCCAGCGGCCGCCGCGCCAGCGCAGCAGCCCGGCGTCGGCGTTGGTGAGCACATTGCCGTTGCTGTCGACATGCAGTTCGCTGCGCAGCATGTGCTTGCGCATCGCTGCCGCTGGCGGGCTGCGGTCTTCAAAGCGTGCCGCGTCCTTGGGCAGCACGAAGATGCGCTGGGCGCTGCGTGTCCACAGGTTGCCGTCATGGTCGATGGCGATGCTGCTCCATTCGTCGGGCGGCAGGCCATCCTGTTCGCCAAGGATGCGGATGCGGCCTTCGCCGGCCTGGCACAGGGATTGTTTGCACGCCATCCACAGGCCGCCTTTGGCGTCGGCGTAGACGCTGCGAATGGCTTTCAGTTCGGCATGGGCCTTCAGCTCGGCTTCCTTGAAGTATGGCCGGATGCTGGTGCTGTCGCCTTGCACGCTGATGGCCAGCAGGCGTCCTTCGCTTGCCAGCAGGAATTCGCCACCGGCGCCTTCTGCCATGGGCTGGAACGGCCAGACGGGCAGCCTTTCCCCCTTCCACAGCACGGGGACCAGTCGGCCCTGGAACATGCGGTACAGGCTCTCGTGGTTGCCGACCCACAGGGTGCCGGAACGGCTGCTGTGCAAGGCGGTGACGAAGGGGTCTTCCATGCCTTGTACTTTTCCGTAGCGGCGGAACTCGGCGCCGTTGTAGCGGAACAGGCCATTCTCCGTGCCGGCCCAGATATAGCCGCTGGCATCCTGCGCCAGGGCGGTCAGCGAGAGATTGCCGAGGCCTTCATTCTGTCCAAAGTGCTGTAAAGGGATGTGCTGGGCGCTGGCGTCAAGCGTCGCCATGGCCAGTGCAGCCGTCAGCAAGCTTCGGTTCAGGTTGAATCGCATTTCTATTTTTTCTGGGCGGCGAAGTACGCTGCCAATATTTCCAATTGTTCGTCAGTGTACCCTTTGGCGAGCTTGGTCATGATGGTGGCGGGGCGTCGGCCTGCCTTGAAGTCTTTGAGGGACTGCAGGAGCTGGTCCTTCGGCTGGCCGGCCAGGGGCGGCAGCGCGTTGCCTTGCGTTGCGCCGTTGGTGCCGTGGCAGCCGGTACAGCTGGCGGCAAGGCGGGCGCCTTGCGGAATGGCTTCCGCTGCAATGGCGGGGAGCGTGGCGGACAGCGCGAGCGTCAGTGCGGCGATGGTCTTCATGGGCGGACTCCAGGGGTTTCCAGGGGCATGCCCTGGGCGCGCAGGGCGAGGTAGGCTTCGAGGTCTACCAGGTCGGGGGCGCCGTAGGGCGGGACTTCGGCCCGTACGCCGCTCATGCAGTTGCGCAGGCGGCGCTGCAGGCTTCCTACGCCTTGCCATTCGAGGCGGTAGATGGGGTAGGCGTTGGCGTGGCCTTGCGGGATGGGGGCGCCGGCCAGGCGCTTGCCGGCGTTGTTGTCGTGGCATTGGGCGCAGCTCAGGTTCAGCTGGCCGATGCGGGTGGTGAAGAGTTTCCGGCCGCGTTCGGCGGCCTGCCTGGTTTCCTTGTCGGTTGCTGGCGTTACCGGCATGCCGCGGCTTTGCAGGGCGATGTAGGCTTCCAGGGCTAGCAGGTCTGCTGACTCGGACTTCAGCGAGGACGCTTTCAGGGCGCCGGTGCGGCATTGGTTGACCTGGTCGGCTAGCGTGATTACCTTGCCTGCTTGTTGGCTGAAGCGGGGGAATGTTGTGGCGGCGCCGCGCATGCTGGTTTTGGCGTCGGTGTGGCAGGTGGCGCAGGATTTGCCGTTGCCGCCCATTGGGGCGGTGCGCCAGAGCGTTTCGCCGTTGGCGACCCAGAGCATAGCGGGATTTTGGGTGTCGTCGGATTGCATCGCCTGCGTGGCTGGGGACATGTAGTCGCGGCCGGATTTGCGGTCTGAACCCGGTAAACCTGGGTCAGACCCGTAGGGTCTGACCCTGTCTGCGGCCAGGCAATTGGTGGCGACAAGCGTTAGCAACAAGGCGACGATGGATCTCATGGTTGCACCAGGAGCTGCTTTGTTTCGGTTTGGGTGAAGGCGTTGTCGCCGGTCCAGGTGAATTCCAGGGGGCCGCTGGTTGTCGCTCTGACGAAGAAGGCTATGTACGGGTTGGCGCTCATGGCGGGGTGCAATTCGGCGCTGATGACCTGTTGGCCGTTGTAGCGGCATTCGAACTTGCGGATGATGTCGCGTGGGAGGGGCTTGCCGTCGGGGCCGGGGCGGAAGCCGGTTTCCATTGTGTGGGCGACCAGGGCGCGCACTTCGAATACTTCGCCGGGTTTCACTGTCGCGGGCATGTGGATCAGGGCGCTGGCCATGTCAGATGGGCTCCCCTTCTACGCAGGCGGCCAGGGCGACGATCACGTCGACTGTCTGCTGCCACCATTGGCCGTCGCTGGTGCGGGCCAGGGCGGTGAGCGTCTGGCTGGTGGCGAGGCGGATGCGGGTGCTGATTTCGGGCTTGCCGGCCAGGGGCGTCAGCTTGAACCGCACGACGTCGGGCAAGGGGTTCTTTTCGTTGAAGATGGCGATGTCGGTGACGTGCGCTAGCCCGTTCATCGGGCTGTCTACCCGTACCGTGATGGGAACTGCGTTGCCGTTGTCGATCAGTTGGGCGATCTCGATTTGCACGCGGCCGCGCTGGATGCTGGCGTTGCCGGTGTAGGCGGCGATGGCGGCTGTCATCTCGGCGGGCGTGGCTGCTGCGGGGCGGACCAGGGCCAGTAACGGCAGCGCGGCCAGGAGTTGGCGTCGGGTGGTCATTTCGTTTCTGCGGCCTTGAGCGTGGCGAGGTAGGCGACGACGTCTTCGATTTGCTGCGCGGTGAGGATGGACTTGCCGCGGTAGGCTGGGGCTACTTTTGTCAGGCCGCTCGTTTTGGCGTAGGAGGGCATGATGGTGCTGGGTTTGATGGCGCTGCTGTCTGCGATTCGCTGGCGGAGCTCGGACCTCGTGTAGCGGTCGCCGACGCCGGACAGGTCGGGGGCCAGGTTGCCCTGGAAGCGCTCTTCCGGGATGGGGGCGCTGTGGCAGAGGAGGCATAGGCCTTGCTGGCGGTTGGCGACGATGGCGCGGCCGGCTTCGGGGTTGCCTTCCTGGGCTTGGGCGGCGTTTAGCGTTAGCAGGGCTGCCAGCAAACCCCGGTAAACCTGGGTCAGACCCAAGGGTCTGACCCTGTCTGTTCCGCGGCCGGCGGATGAAAGCATGCTTAGGCTTTCTTCAGGCTGTGGTTCTTTAGGGGGAGGTCGCGGATGCGCTTGCCTGTGGCGGCGAAGATGGCGTTCAACACTGCGGGGGCGGCGACTGCGATCGTTGGTTCGCCTACGCCTCCCCAGAAGCCGCCGCTTGGCATGACGACCGTCTCAACCTTTGGCATTTCATCCATCTTCAGCACGTTGTAGGTGTCGAAGTTGCTTTGCTCGGCTGCGCCGTCCTTGATTGTGATCTCGCCGTACAGCGCTGCGCTCAGGCCGTAGACGAAGCTGCCTTCCACTTGCGCTTCGATCTGCTGCGGGTTCACTGCGTGTCCCGGGTCGGTGGCGGCGACGATGCGGTGGATCTTCAGCTTGCCGTCCTTGCTGACCGATACTTCGGCCACGGCGGCGACGTAGCTGCCGAAGCCCATGGTCTGGGCAATGCCGCGGTAGATGCCTTTCTTCGGCGGCTTGGACCAGCCGGCCTTTTCCGCCACGGCGTTCAGCACGGCCAGGTGTTTCGGGCTGTCTTTCATCAGCTTGCGGCGCAGGGCCAGCGGGTCCTGTTTCGTGGCGTGCGCGATTTCGTCGAGGAAGCATTCGACGTAGATCGTGTTCTGGTTCAGGTTCACGCCGCGCCAGAAGCCTGGCGGTACGGCGGGGTTGCGCATGGCGTGGTCGATCAGCAGGTTCGGGATTGTGTAGCCGAACGAGGCCTCCGGGCCGGGCGGGTTCAGGCCCTGGAACACCGCCGGATCCTTGCCGTCCTTGACGTTCTGCGGAAACAGCGCGGCCAGGATCGACTGGCCGGCGATGCGCATGTGCAGCGAGGTCACCTCGCCTTTTGCATCCAGGCCGGCGGTCAGCTTGCACTGCGTGACCGGGTGGTAGCGGCCGTGCTGCATGTCTTCTTCGCGGGTCCAGATCAACTTGACCGGGGTGCCGGGCATTTCTTTTGCGATCTTCACGACCTGGGTCACCCAGTCGTGCGTGGCGCCGCGCCGGCCGAAGCCGCCGCCCAGGTGCAGCTTGGTCACTTCGCATTTGGCCAGCGGCAGGCCGGCTGCTTCGCTGGTGGCGGCCAGGGCGGCTTCGCCGTTCTGCGTCGGGGTCCAGACGTCGCAGCGTTCCGGCGTCCACACGGCGGTGGCGTTCATCACCTCCATGGTGGCGTGGTTCTGGTGCGGGTAGCTGTAGACCGCTTCGATCTTGCGGTGGGCGCTGGCCAGGGCGGCCTTGGCGTCGCCGTTGCTGTTACCGACGGCGGCATCGGGCGCGTCCAGGCCGGCCTTGATCCAGGCGGCGGTGTCCTTGCTGTTCATGCCGGCGTTGGGGCCTTTGTCCCACTCGATCGGCAAGGCGTCGAGGGCGCTGCGGGCGCGCCACCAGGTGTCTGCCACCACGGCCACGGCGCTGTCGCCGACCTGCAGCACCTTCTTCACGCCGGGCTTGCTGGCGATGGCTGCGGCATCAAAGCTCTTCACCTTGCCGCCGAAGACGGGGCAGTCCTTGATCGCCGCATTCAGCATGCCGGGCAGCTTGAAGTCCATGCCGTAGACCTGCTTGCCGGTGGTCTTGTCGACCGTGTCCAGGCGCGCCATGCGCTTGCCGGCCAGCTTCCAGTCTTTCGGGTCTTTCAGCTTGATCTCGGCGGCTGCAGGCGCCTGCAGCTTGCCGGCGGCGTCTGCGACCTTGCCGTAGGCGAGCGTGCGGCCGGACGGGGTGTGGGTGATCACGCTTTTCGCGGCCGTGCATTCGGCGGCGGGCACGCCCCATTGGGTGGCGGCGGCCTGCACCAGCATCATGCGGGCTGCGGCGCCGCCTTTGCGGACGTATTCGTGCGATTCACGCACGCCGCGGCTGCCGCCGGTGGAGAAGCTGCCCCAGACGCGGTTGCGGGCCAGTTGGCGGCCGGGTGACGGGTATTCGGTGGTGACCTTGCTCCAGTCGCCGTCCAGTTCTTCCACCACGAGTTGCGCCAGGCCGGTCAGCGTGCCCTGGCCCATTTCGGAGCGGGCGATGCGGACCACGATGGTGTCGTCAGGCTTGACCACGACCCAGGCGTTGATCTCTGGCGAGTCGGCGGCAGCGGCTGCCTGCGCCTGCTGCGCTTCCGCGAACGGGATGTGGAAGCCGAACATCAGGCCTGCGGTAGCGCCAAGCGAACGGCCGATGAATCCACGACGGGTCATGGCGCTCATGCTTTGCTCCCTTCCACAATGTCCAGGCCGGCGGTCTTCACGTCGCCGCCCCGGGCGACCACATGGATCGCCTTGCGCACCCGGTTGTAGGTGCCGCAGCGGCAGATATTGGTCATGGCCGCATCGATGTCGGCGTCGGTCGGGTTCCTCTTCTGTTTCAGCAGCGCGGCGGCGGCCATGATCATGCCGGACTGGCAGAAGCCGCACTGCGGCACGTCCAGCGCGGCCCAGGCTTTCTGCACGGGATGGTTGCCGTCCAGGCTCAGGCCTTCGATGGTGACGATCTTCTGGTCGGCCGTCACGGTGGAGACAGGCCGCACGCAACTGCGGGTCGGCTCGCCGTCAATGTGCACGGTACAGGCGCCGCATTGCGCCACGCCGCAGCCGTATTTGGTGCCGGTGAGTCCCAGCTGTTCGCGGATCACCCACAACAGCGGGGTATCTTCTTCGGCCTCGAACTCGCGTACCTGGCCATTGACGTGCAATTTCATTTCCTGCCTCCTGGGAATAGGGTGGGATGTGAATTCGCGAATCTTACTCCCGTTTTAGCTAACTTGTGTTCGTTCGGGCAATTTTGACTTAGGTCAAAGATTTTGCTGCGTCGCATCAATAGACTTTTACTACCGAATATCAATGACCACATGAAAGAGGCAGTGAAATGAAGAAAGCGATTTTGGCAGTTGTCCTGGGTAGCGTGGCGCTTGGTGCAATGGCACAGGAGACGCCTTGGCAGGTGCGCGCGCGTGCGGTGCACATCAACCCGGCGGACAAGTCCGACCCGATTCTCGGCGTGGGGCCCTCCGACCTCATCACCGTCAGCAACAAGACCATCCCGGAAGTGGATATTTCCTACTTCTTCACGCCGAATATTTCCGCCGAACTGGTGCTGACCTATCCGCAGAAGCATACCGTCTACGTGGCCGGCGAATCGGCCGGTACCTTCAAGCACCTGCCGCCGACCCTGCTGGCGCAATACCACTTCACCCCGGCTTCGCAGCTCAGTCCTTATATTGGCTTGGGCGTGAACTGGACGACTTTCTCCAAGAACAAAATCCTGGATGGCGCAGGCAGCCTGGAGCACGACAGCTTCGGCCTGGCCCTGCAGGCTGGCCTGGACTACAAGCTGGACAAGAACTGGTCGCTCAACCTGGACATCAAGAAAGTGCAGATCCGCAGCGACGTGCTGGTGGCAGGCACCAAAGCCAGCAAGGTCAAAGTTGACCCTGTACTGTTCGGCATTGGCGCGGGCTACCGCTTCTAAGCGCTGAACAGGCCGCCCTGCACTTCCGCGCGCAGCTCCTGGGCCAGCGCGCGGCGGCGCGGGTCGGTGGCGAAGTAGCCGATATCGACCGCGACGCCTTTGGATTCAAGGTGGATCAGGTCGCCGTAGCGGGCTGGCATCTGCAGCCGCAGGAAGTAAAGCTCGAGCTGGGTCACGCTCATCTTGCCGGCGGAGACCTGCTCCACCAGCAGCTTGCCGTTGGCGAGCACGATGTGCTCGTAGTCCGTGGCATGGCGGGCGAAGTAGAGGAAGGCGGCCGCCACGGCCGTCATCTCCAGCACGGTGAACAGCAGCACCTGCCACATGCCGATCATCACGAAGCCGGTTGCGACCGCAAACGAGAACAGGCACATCAGGGCATAAGCCATCCCCATCTGCTGGGGCGACAATGAGCAATTGCGCCGCAGAAGCCATTCCCTGCGTTCCCTGAGCAAGTCCCGGTTCATGGGGACATTCTAGGCACAACTTGCCGGCAAAGGCAAAATGTCCTTGTCTGTTGATGGCGCCGGCGTGGGCATTTCTTCCACACGGGGCAGGGTAAAGATGAAAACGGCGCCTTCACCCGGCTTGCTGCGGGCTGCCAGCGTGCCGCCGTGTGCTTCGGCGAGCTGGCGCGAGATGTACAGGCCCAGGCCCAGGCCGGCCGGCATGCCTTCCATTTTTCCGCGCTCGAAGGGCTCGAAGATCTTGGGCAGCACTTCTTCCGGAATGCCGACGCCCTGGTCGATCACTTCGATGCGGGCGTTCTGGCTGTCGGCGTGCAGGCGCACGTCGACCGGCTTGCCGCCGCCGTAGCGCAGGGCGTTGTTGATCAGGTTGACGATCACCTGCTCCACGCGGAATTCGTCCCAGCATCCGGCCACCGGCTGCACGATCGACAGCCGCAACTCGCTGTGCATGTCCGCGGCGTGGTGCGACAGGTCGCCGACGATGCGCTGCAGCAGCGCTTCCAGGTCGACGCGGGCGGGGCGGATCGACAGCTTGCCGGCGCGGATGCGCGAGACGTCGAGCATGTCGTCGATCAGGCGCACCATGGCGTGGATCTGGCGCATGTCGCGCGCCACCATGCGCTCCAGCTGCTCCGGCGCGAAGTGGTCCATGTTGCCACGCTCAAGCTGCAGCTTGCGCATCTGGGCTTCCAGGTAGAGGGTATTCAGCGGGGTGCGCAGTTCGTGCGCCACCATCGACATGAACTGGTCGCGCATTTCCAGCGCGCGTTGCAGCTCCTGCTGGACGGCGTTCAGCTCGCGCACCGTGGCTTCGCGCTGCTCGACGATCTGCCGCACCTCCTGCTTTTGCCGGAACAGGTCGACGAAGACATTGACCTTGCTCTTCACCGCCTCCGGGTCGAGCGGCTTGTAGAGGAAGTCCACTGCGCCGGCTTCGTAGCCTTTGAAGGCGTAATTCAGCTCCTTGCCGGCGGCGCTCACGAATACGATGGGGATGTGGCGGGTCTTGCCGGTTCCGCGCATCAGCTCCGCCAGCTCGAAGCCGTCCATGCCCGGCATCTGCACATCGACAATGGCCAGCGCGAATTCATGTTCCAGCAACAGGGTCAGCGCCTCCTCGCCGGTACGGGCCTGGTAGATCACGCGGTCGTCGGCGCGCACCAGGGCATTCAGCGCCCGCAGGTTTTCCGGCAGGTCGTCTACCAGCAGGACATTGGTCGGTTCCATCAGTGCATCTCCAGCATCAGCAATAGCTGCTTGATTTGTTCCAGCGGCAGCACCAGGTCGGGCGGGCGGAGGCGGATTGCCTCCAGCGGCATCACGCCGACATTGGCTTCGTCCGGGTCCTGCACCACCGTCAGGCCGCCCGCCCTGCCGATGGCGGCCATGCCTTCCGCGCCGTCGTCATTGGCGCCGGTGAGCAGCATGCCCGCCAGGGTGGCGCCGTAAACATCCGCCGCTGTTTCCATAGTAATGTCGATCGCGGGGCGCGCAAAGTGCAATGGCGCGTCGCAGCTCAGGGAAAAACTGCGTTCATTTTCCAGCAACAGGTGGTAACCGGCTGGCGCAAAATACAGGGTACCCGGAATGATATCCTCCTTGTCGCCCGCTTCACGTACCGGCAGCTGCACCCTTTGCTGGAACACCTCCACCAGCTGGTTATGCCGACCACTTCTTACATGCAGCACAACGACTATCGGTAAGCGATAGCCTCGCGGCAGCGCCGGAAGCACCTGCATCAATGCGTTAACGCCTCCGGCCGACGCGCCGATGACAACCGCCTCGATGTGGCGGCCTTGCAGGGCCATGTCAAGCGAAGGGTCGGTTTGCATTATTTTTTCCTGAACAGTCGATCTCGCCTGGCGATCGCCTCGAACCTCGGTCCGTAGGAGGAGAAGTCGATGCTCTCCTTGCTCCCCAGTCCGAGGAAGCCGCGGTGGCACAGCGACTCGTGGAACAGCCCGAGCGCCCTTTCCTGCAGCTTCTTGTTGAAGTAGATCATCACGTTGCGACAGCTGATGAACTGGGTTTCTGCAAACACCGAATCGGTGGCCAGGCTATGGTCGGCGAAGGTGATGTTCTCGCACAGCGAGCGGTCGAACAGGGCGGCGTTGTAGGCTGCCGTGTAGTAGTCGGAGAACGCGCGCTTGCCACCGGCGGCCTGGTAGTTGGCGGTGAAGGTACGCATGCTCTCGAGCGGGAAGACGCCTTTCCTGGCCTTTTCCAGCGATTGCGGGTTGATGTCGGTGGCGTAGATGATGCTGCGCTCCAGCAGGCCTTCTTCCTTCAGCAGGATGGCGAGCGAATACACTTCTTCACCGGTGCTGCAGCCGGCCACCCAGATCTTCAGCGAGGGATAGGTGCCCAGCACCGGCATCACGTGCTCGCGCAGGCCGATGTAGTACGTCGGGTCGCGGAACATTTCCGTGACGGGTATGGTGAGGTATTGGAGCAGCTGGCTGAAGGCGCCGGGTTCGTGCAGCACGCGCGACTGCAGCTGCGAGACGGTGGCGCAGCCCATTTCGGCCATGGCGTGCAGGACGCGGCGTTTCTGCGAGGCGCCGGTGTAGTTGCGGAAGTCGTAGCTGTAGCGCAGGAAGATGGCTTCCATCAGCATGCGCAGCTCGATGTCGACGCTGCTCATTTGCGCGCCGTCGTTCATCACACCGTATCCATGGCTGGCATCCATACCCTGAGCAGGGAGTACAGGCGGGACAGGTCGATCGGCTTGGCCAGGTAGTCGTTGGCGCCGGCAGCCAGGCATTGCTCCTGGTCGTCCTTCATGGCCTTGGCGGTGATGGCGATCACCGGCAGGCGGGCAAAGCGGGGGTCGGCGCGCAGGCGGCGCGTGGCTTCCAGTCCGTCCATCACGGGCATCATGACGTCCATCAGCACCAGGTCGATGTCGGGCACGGCATCGAGCTTGTCGAGGGCTTCTTGGCCGTTGCGGGCGATTTCCACCAGGGCCCCTTTCTGTTCAATGGCGCTGGTCAGGGCGAAGATGTTGCGCACGTCGTCGTCCACCAGCAGGATGCGGCGGCCCTCGAACACACGGTCGCGGCTGCGCAC
>Ga0307408_100000288_pt1 | contig 49765 bp, 39 predicted proteins | sample 322Cmetagenome_FD_202116 | JGI IMG/M metagenome (GOLD analysis project Ga0307408, IMG submission 202116) | Maize rhizosphere microbial communities from greenhouse at UC Davis, California, United States - 322HYB-C-3 | ecosystem: Host-associated > Plants > Roots > Rhizosphere > Soil | place... | reverse complement strand
GCATGATCACCAAGATCCTGGCCGCCAAACGAGCGGCCGGCTCCGGAGCTTCAACCGTCATCGCATGGGGCCGCGAGCCCGATTGCCTGCTGCGCCTGGCGCGCGGCGAAGCCATCGGCACATTGCTCGTCGCACCGACGCAAAAGAGCCAGGCGCGCAAGCGCTGGATGGCCGATCACCTGCAGTTGCGCGGCGCGGTGAGCGTCGATGCGGGCGCCGTTTCGAAGGTCCGCGAAGAAGGCAAGAGCCTGCTGCCGATCGGCATGACCGCGGTCGAAGGCGAGTTCTCGCGCGGCGACGTCATTGCCGTGCGCGATCCCTCGGGCAGCGAGATCGCGCGGGGACTCGCGAACTACGCCAGCGCCGAAGCGCGGCTGCTTTGCCGAAAGCCTTCGAGCGAGATCGAGAAGCTCCTCGGCTACATTGCCGAACCCGAGATGATCCACCGCACCAACCTCGTGCTCACGCACTGATTGGCCAAGGCTCCTACCGCGTCTCCTGCCGGAACTTCGTGTCCTGCGGCGCGCGCAGGTCGCGCACGATCTGCTCCACCGACGTGTTCGCGCTGTGGCCCTGGCACGCACCTGTGCGTGCCACGATCAGCGTATGGCGTGGAATCCCATTGTCGTAGGCCGATCGCCACGGCGAGTCTTTCGTGACCACCCAGCCAGCACCGGGCGTGTGGCGCGCATACACCTTGAACTCGCCGCTGCTGCACTTCACGCCTTCATAGATGCCGTTCACCGCTCCGGAAGTGCTGGTCGCGACGACGACATAGCGGACGATGCCATCCGCGCCGATCGTGATCGAGCGGGGATCGACGGCGAAGCGAAGGGCCGAGCCCGGCAGGTCGAGGCCGATCAGGCCTTCGAGCCGAAGTGGCGGCGGCGGCGGTGCAGCTGCTTCGCGCCAATCCGGATTGTCGGGCGGCAGCTGGGCATGCGAAAGGGGGGCGGTGAGAACGAGGAGGGAAAGTGCGAAATCTCTAAGGCGCATGCTTGTCTTCTTGCGGCGGCGGGTTCAGCGCGGCCTGCGGATCGGGCTCGAACGTCGCGCCGGGCGGCAGCTCGAAGCCGGCGCCGGGCATCGGGTCCTGCACGGCGTCATGGTTGTCATGGTCGCGCGCGCGCATGCCGCTGCGCAGGTAGCGGTTGCGGTGGTCGTGGCGCGGCAGGAAGCGCGCGAGCTCCGTGAGCGCCATCTCGTAGACGCCGCGCTTGAATTCCACGACGACGTCGAGCGGCACCCAGTAGTCGTTCCAGCGCCAGGCGTCGAACTCGGGATGGTTGGTCGCGCGCAGGTTCAGGTTCCAGTCCTGGCCTGTGAGCTGCAACAGGTACCAGATCTGCTTCTGGCCCTTGTAGTGGCCGCGCGCGTCGCGGCGGATGTACCGGTCAGGCACCTCGTAACGCAACCAGTCGCGGGTGCGGGCAATGATGCGCACATGCTCGGGCGCGAGGCCCACTTCCTCATGCAGTTCACGGTACATCGCCTGTTCGGGCGTTTCACCGCGGTCGATGCCGCCTTGCGGGAACTGCCAGCTGTGGGTGCGTATGCGCTTGCCCCAGAACACCTGGTTTTTCTGGTTGAGCAGGATGATGCCGACGTTCGGCCGAAAGCCGTCCCGGTCAAGCATAATCAAACCCCAAATTTTTAAACTGTGTCCATTATGCACGGCGCCTAGCGTGCGGCAAGTGGACCAGCTTGTTCTGCCCGATATCGTCCCGATGAAAGCCTCCCAATTCTTTATTTCCACCCTCAAGGAAGCCCCGGCGGATGCCGAGGTGGTCAGCCACAAACTCATGATGCGGGCGGGGCTGATCAAGAAGCTGGGCGCCGGGATCTATAACTACATGCCCATGGGGCTCAGGGTGATCCGCAAGGTGGAAGCCATCGTGCGCGAGGAGATGAACCGCGCAGGCGCCGTGGAGCTGACCATGCCCGTGGTCCAGCCCGCCGAACTCTGGCAGGAAACCGGCCGGTTCGAGAAGATGGGCCCCGAGCTGCTGCGCATCCAGGACCGCCACGGCCGTGATTTCGTGGTGCAGCCCACAAGCGAGGAAGTGGTCACTGACATCGCTCGCCAGGAGCTCAAGAGCTACAAGCAGCTGCCCAAGAACTTCTACCAGATCCAGACCAAGTTCCGCGACGAGCGCCGCCCGCGCTTCGGCCTGATGCGGGGGCGCGAATTCATCATGAAGGACGCCTACAGCTTCGACAAGGACCAGGCGGCAGCCAAGGCCAGCTACCAGGTCATGGCGCAGGCCTACCGCCGCATCTTCGACCGCTTCGGCCTGACCTACCACGCGGTCGCTGCCGACAGCGGCGCCATCGGGGGAGACCTGTCGGAGGAGTTCCAGGTGATCGCCGCCACGGGCGAAGACGCCATCGTCTACTGTCCGGCCAGCGACTATGCCGCCAACATGGAAAAGGCCGAGGCTCTGGCACCCGCCGGGCCGCGCGGTGCGGCCACCCAGCCCATGACCAAGACGGCCACCCCCGGCAAGGCCACTTGCGCCGATGTGGCCGAGCTGCTGGGCGTACCCTTGCAAACCACCGTGAAGTCGCTGGTATTGGCTACCGACGAAACCAACGAGGTCGGCGAGATCGTCAAGAGCCAAGTCTGGCTGCTGCTGCTGCGCGGCGACCACGACATGAACGAGATCAAGGTAGCCAAGGTGCCGGGGCTCGATGCCGGCTTCCGCTTTGCAAGCCTGTCCGAAATCGAAGACCACTTCGGCTGCAAGCCCGGCTACCTGGGGCCCATCGGCCTGAAAAAGTCCGTCAAGCTCGTGGTGGATCGCGAGGTGGCCGTGATGGCTGACTGGATCTGTGGTGCCAACGAACCCGACTTCCACATCACCGGCGTGAACTGGGGCCGCGACCTGCCCGAACCCGATGCCGTGGCTGACCTGCGCAACGTGGTGGCGGGCGACCGCTCGCCTGACGGCAAGGGTGACCTGGCCATTGAGCGCGGCATTGAAGTGGGCCACGTGTTTTACCTTGGCACCAAGTATTCCAAGGCCATGAACGCCACGTTCCTGGACGAAAACGGCAAGCCCCAGCCCTTCGAGATGGGCTGCTACGGCATCGGCGTCACACGCTTGCCGGCGGCCGCCATCGAGCAGAACCACGACGAGCGCGGCATCATCTGGCCCGACGCGATCGCGCCTTTCACCGTGGTGGTCTGCCCTGTGGGCATGGACCGCAGCGAGGCCGTCAAGGCCACGGCCGAGCAGCTGTATGCCGACCTGCTGGCCGCGGGTGTGGATGTGATCCTGGACGACCGTGGCGAACGTCCCGGTGCCATGTTTGCCGACTGGGAGCTGATCGGCGTGCCGCACCGCGTGACGATTGGCGACAAGAGCCTCAAGGAGGGCGTGGTTGAGTACCAGCACCGCCGCGACGCCGCCGCCGCCAAGGTGGCCGTGGCCGACATCCTGGCCCATGTGAAGGGCCGGCTCGCGGCATGAGTCAGAGCGCCTCTCAGCCGGGCCGGGCCGGGCTGAGCCGGCGGGCCTTGCTGGGTGCCGGCGCCGCGTGCCCCGTGGCGTGGCTGGCCCTGGCGCCTCAGGCCGCCTGGGCAGGGGGGCAGCTTGAAGAGCCCCTGGCGGATTCGGTGCGCACGGCTCTGGCCTCCGCCATCGCCTTCAGCGCGCCGCCCGAACCCGAATTCCGTTCCACCGAAGCGCGCATTCACTACCTGCGCTGGCTCAGCACGATGAGCGATCGGCTGCGCCGCCGCAAACCCGACCTGGACGTGCGCCGCGAGTTTTTGCAGACCGTGTGGTACGAGTCTGCCCGTGCGGGCCTGGATGTGTCTCTCGTGCTGGGGCTGGTGCAGGTGGAGAGCGCATTCCGCAAGTTCGCAGTCTCCAGCGTGGGCGCGCGTGGCTACATGCAGGTGATGCCGTTCTGGACACGGGTGATCGGCGATGGCGATCCTGGCAAGCTGTTCCACATGCAGACCAACCTGCGCTTTGGCTGCGTGATCCTGCGCCACTACATCGAGCGCGAGCGGGGCGACCTGTTCATGGCGCTGGGCCGCTACAACGGCAGCCGCGGGCGTTCACCTTATCCCGATGCGGTGTTTGGTGCGCAGCGCAACTGGTTATTCGGCGAAAAGCCTCCAGTGCCTTCCGCCTGACCGGGGCGCTGAAAACGTTGGAGTGCTGGTGGCGTGCAAGAACCGACCGTGGAAAATGTGAAATCGCTATCAAAAATATAGCTTCTGGCGCTGATCAGACAAGCGCAAAGAGCGATTTTTAGACTCTTCTGGCGAATGCCGCTGAAGTCTCGGTTTCCCACGGCCACGCCCAGTATCGGGGCGGGCTGCAGCCCATTGGGGTGTGCCGATCCAGCATCTTGAACCACCCCAGGCACGAACCGAGATACTTCGTGGCGACACTCTTGAAGCGCTGCGTCCATCCGCTCAGTCTGCTGACATAGGCATTGACGTTCTGAACATGCCAGTCGCCTCTCACACGGTGGCCAGCGTGGCGCTGCCAACGGTACACAGAATGGTGTCCGGTGGTAGCGAGGGCTTGGATATCAACAGCCTTCCAACGCTCTTTCATCCTGCATCAGAGTAGTTTGGCCTCCTGCACCAAATATCTGCCCGACCCTCTGTCGCGCGCTCCGGCTGCCTGCGACTCGTTGCGGCTGAAGACCTTGAAACACCCTGCCGGTCCGTCCGTGCGCGTTGTGCAGCGCCTCGCATTCCTTGTACAGCCCGCTCAAAGGTGCCTACAGCACCCTCTGCGCCATGGTCATGCGGGTCAGGTGCACCGCAGAGTCGGCCTGCATCTTCCCGAGAACCCGACCCCGGTGTAGTTCCACCGTCTTGGCGCTGATGTTCAGGTCCCGAGCAATCTCCTTGCTCATCTTGCCGTCCACCACCCCTCGCATCACCTCGGACTCCCGGTCCGTCAGCGTGGCCAGCCTGCGCTGGAACTCTGCACAGGCTGGTGGCCGAGGTGGCGCAGCCGGGGCCTCAAACGCCCGGGCCAGTGCGTGCTCAAGCGCACTGTCTTCAAACGGTTTTTCCAGAAACGTGACTGCGCCTTTTTCCATGGCCTGTACCGCCAGCGGCACATCGCCATGCCCCGTCATGTAAACCACAGGCAGCGGCCACTGCGCCTGTGGCCCCGCTATCCCCCGCGCAATCAGCGCATCGTGCACTTGCAGCCCGGACATCCCCGGCATGCGCACATCCAGCAGCAGGCAACTGTCAGTCAGCGAGCCCACCTGCATCTGACGTTCCAGGGCCGCAATGGCTGCAGCAGCGTCTCCGAAATCCATGACCCGGTAGCCCGCCCCCTCCAACCACCAGCGGGCTGTAGTTCGGAACTCCGCGTTGTCATCCAGCAGGTACAGCGTTCGTGTAGTCGGTCTATCTTGCCCCACTATCATGTGTCTATCTCTCCCTCATGCAAAAATCTTTGGGGTGCAGTCGCAATCGGGAGGTGGCTGCATGGCCGCCCTCCTCGTGCCAGGTCTGCCCCCTGCTCAGGCCCGATCTGCCGCCAGCTCCTGCGTATCCTGCGTGTCCTGTGTTGCAACCAACGGCAGCGCGACGAAGAACGTGCAACCCCGGTCCGTATTGGGCGTGAACCACAGGCGGCCCTGGTGCAGTTCAATCAGGCTGCGGCAGATGTTCAGCCCCACACCCATTCCCGTGGGTTTCGTCGAGAAAAACGGCATGAACAACTGCGCCGCCGTCTCATCCTCCATGCCACACCCTGAATCCCGGATCGCCATCTCCAGCATCTGGTCCACCTCATCGATCCGGCACACGACCTCCAGACGCCGCTCGTGCGCGGGCGACGTCGCCATGGCATCGATCGCATTGCGCAGCAAATTCACCAGCACCTGCTGCACCATCACACCATCGGCCACCACCGCCCAGCCGCGCTGCTGCAGCGTCTGCTCAATGCCGTCCTCCTGTACGGACCACTGCACCCCGTGGCGCTCCAGGTCCCAATCCAGTAGCGCCAAGCTACTGCGCAACAAGGTCAGCGTATCCAGAGGCTCCCGTTGCGGTTGGTGATTGCGCGTGTAGTCCCGCACCCGGCCAATCACCCGTGCCGCGTACTGCACCTGCTCCAACGCCAGCTGCACCCCTTGCGTCAGCGGCGGCAACATCTGCGGCTGCAAACTTTCACCAGCCGATGCCAGCCGCGCCTTCAGGCCCCGCAGCACATTGCCCACCGCCCCCAGCGGCTGGTTGAGCTCGTGCGCCAACGTGGTCGCCATCTCGCCCACGGCCAAACTGTGCGATGTGAAAAGCAGCCGCTCACGGTCCTCCAAGTGCCGCCGCGTCGGGTTCAGCGCCCCGTTGTCGGTCCCCAGCCACAACGCCCACAGGTCCTGCTGCACCGCCACCGGAGCAAGCCGGGCAGGGCGCGCGCGCGCAACCACCGGCGCATCCACTGGCGTATCCCTGTCAGCCACGGCCTGCTCACCACACAGCTCCACCGTGCCCGCCCAGCCCTCGTCACAACCCGGCCACTGCGCTACTGCGCACAGCCCAGCCGTCAGGCCCTCCAGCCGCTCGCACAGCTGCGCCAGCGGGGTCCCCACGGGCGGCCAGTCGTTCGCGTCTGCCGCAATCGCAACCACAGCTGTGGGTTTTGGCGTTGGCGTGTGGGCTACCGCCGCGCACAGCGCCGCATTGCGCCACAGCACCCTGCCCGTGCCCGAGACATCCAGCACCGCCATGGCATCGCCCAGCGCCAGCAGTGCGCAGCCTTGCCAGTCGGCCGACGGCGCTGGCGATTCGATCCCGCTGCCAGGGGTCTCTGTGCTGCCCCCAGCGCCCAACGCCATCGACCCGCTCAAGCCATCACCCCGAATGCACGGCATGCGCCGCACCCAGGCCGGTGCCATCCAGCGGCACGGGCACCCGCAAAGCCATCAGCGTCCATTGCGTGCCCAGCAAGCGGCGCAAGCGGCGCGGCTCCTGCAGCGCAATGCGTTCGGCGGCGCCAGGGCCTGCCATGGCGGGTTCTGCTGCCGCACCCTCCACCACCAGCTGTGGCGTGTGCCGGTCCGGCCGCGACGCACCCAGTCGCCACCGGCCCGCTGCATCCACATCCTGCCGCAAACGCCACACCCGCCACTGCGTATCAGCGGGCATCGTGGCGGTCCAGCGCGCTACCAGTGGCCAGGCCAGCCCCGCCGCGCCTGCTGCCAGCCCTGGCTGCTGGGCGCTGGGGCGCAGCACATGCCCCCACAGCCGCATGTGTGAAACATCGGGTGGCGCCAGCACCAACACACACCGGCCCGCCTCCAGCTCCCGCAGCAGCGCCTGCTGCGCATTGGCCTGCAGCCATACCCACAGCGCACGGTAGTGTTGGGCAGCGGCCTCGCGGCTCACATCCTCCGCGCTGTGCGAATCGCCCGGTTCGCCCGGTTCACCCTCGCTGCCTTCATCGGCATCGTTCCAGGCATCCCAGAAATCCTCATCCTCCAGCTCCGGCGCAGCATGGCGCGGCGTATCGCGCTCCACCCGCTCCACCCGGTCCTGCGATGCGCGTTGCCGCACCTTGGGGGCCAGCGCCAAAGCCATCGCCAGGGCCTGCGGCATCTCCGTCGGTTCGCCCGCCAGCAGTGGCTTGCCGGTGCCCCGCCCCTCGCGCACGCCTGCCCCGGCAGGGGTGCCCAATGCCTGAGCCCCCGTGCCAGCGGCCAGTTGCCCAGGCCGGGCCCCCCGGCCTTCCGGTCGGCCCTGCTGCCCGGTAGCCAAACCATCGGCTCGGGCGCCACGCGCTGCCGGTTCAGTGCTTCGCCCTGCGCCACCCGCCGCCGCAGTGCCCGCGCCCAGGCCTGCAGTACCCGCTGCCAGCCCCTCGCCCAAGCGCGCAGCCCGCAGCGCCCACTGCGCTTGTGCCAAGGCCACCGCAGCCCCACCTGCCGTCATCTGCCCGGCCAGGGTGCGCCCCAAAGCCTGTGCCAGTGCGGCCTGCGCCTGCGCTACCGCAGGCTGCGACGCTGCAGCCTGCGCACTGCTGCGCCCGGCGGCCACTGCGGCAGACACCCCGCCATCGCGGGCGTCCGCGCGCGTGCCTGCTGTTGCCGTAGCCCCTGTATTCACAGCCTGGGCTGCCTGCGCCGTCTGCGCCCCCTGCACCGTGGTTGCCGTGGTCTGTGACTGCCCCCCCGGGGGTTGCATATTTTTGGACGCCGCGAACCCATTGCTTTCGGCCAAAGACTGCGCCGCCGCATCGGCCCGAGGGTTGGCAAAGCCCGCCTGCACCGCAGCCGGGCTGGCACCTTGCGGAACCTGCAAGGCACCGCCCACACCCGCGCCCCCCGGGCGCACCGCACCGCCAGCTGCCGCCGCCTGCCAAGGCGCCGCGCCGTAGCCCGGGCCACCGAGCGCGCTGCCACCGGGCACCGCCGTGCCAGCGCTCCAGCCAGTGCCGGTGCCGGTGCCGGTGATCGTCACAGATGCGCCCGCCAACGTGATGGCCGTAGCCAGAACGCCAGACTGCGCCCCGGTAGGGAGTTGGCTGCCCGGCACACCCCCGCGGTAGGTATTGCCACCAGCGCCCGCACCTGAACTGCCTGGCGCAGACCTTGCACCGGTATAGCCATTCTGTGATGAGCCTGAGCTTGGGGTGCGCCCATCGCTCCGGCCCCCGCCATCCCCACGGCTGCCCCCGTAAGGATACGTGCCACCATCACCAGAAGAGCGCCCAGGGCTACCCCCTGGGCCGCCAGCGCTTCCACCTTGCCAATCCGTCCCAGACGAGCCCATTCCGCCTGTGCCTGAACCCCCAGCGCTACCGCTACCGCCATCCTGGCTGGCAGAGCCGCCACCTCCATTGCCGACATGGCTGCCGCCATCGGGCCCGCCCGCTCCGTTGCTTCCGCCATTGGGGCTGGTGCCACCGGTGTCAGCGTTGGGGCCGACCCCGCTGGTGTCAGAAGAAGGGTTTGGCCCAGAGCCGTTTGGGCTTGAGGCTGGCGTTTGGTTAAAAGGGGATTGCTCCGGCGGTAGATTGAAATCGTTAGGTAAACCGGGCCCACTGGATTCGGCTGGCTGGTCCGCTGCCTGCGCTGTGGGTGCAGCGGGCGGCGGGGTAAGCGGGACCGTTGGGGCCATCCCAACAGAGTAAAGGTCACTCATTGAGAAGCTTGTACCAGAACTGGTTGGTAATATTGATTTTATATTTAGAAGTTATGATTTAAACCAATGCCATAATTGTTGAAGCCGCCTGCACGCATGTAATTGATATACGTTTTTGTACGTTTTGACAAGGCGTACGTGCCATTGAGTAATACATTGGTATATTTTTTTGCATCGAACTGGCTATTTCCGATGGTGTACTCTGACTTGGTTTCTCGTGCGATATCAATGCCGGCCGAGAATTGATTCCAAGTGGCTTTTGCGCCTAAGGTAAATCCGTTGGAACCAGCAATTGAATTGGACACATACTGCAATGTGGTGGGGTTGTAGTGGCGACCGTTGCGCGAATGGTAGTAAGCCCCTGCAAACTCAAGATTCTGATAGCCGTATTTGGCGCCTAAAGCAAAATTGGCATCTAGACCACTAAACTTGTTGTAAGCTGCACCCACAGTCAAAGGGCCTGCTATATAAATAGCGCTCAAATCTACCTTGCTCAGATCATCTTCTTTGGGTGCATATGCGGCTTCCATCACAAAACCGCCCATTTGTGGTGTACGGTAACTGATTTGATTAGATTGGCGTTGGCCGCCAGTACCTACAGCACCGAAAGTTCGCACTGCGATTGAGTTGTTACCCATACCCATTAAGTCCCAGGACGCCATTGCGTTGTAGCTTGGCGCAATGGCGCGTCCAAGGGTAACGCGGCCCCAGTCACCGCCCAGCCAAACGTTAGAACTGCGCGCAAACGCACCTTGTGGATCGTTTGCACCGCTAGAGGCATCGAATTTTTGTTCTAGTTGAAAGCCGGCACGCAGCCCACCACCTAGGTCCTCAACACCCCGAAAACCTACGAAGCTATCTTGCAGATTCACTCTAGATGAGCTTTGTAGTCCAGTGTTGAATTCTTTAATTTGAGTAGCATCAGCTTGATAAAACTTCCCCACTGCCACATCCACAGCGCCATAAATCGTCACACTCGATTGCGCCCAAGCCGCTGGTGCACAAGCCAGCAGCGTTGCCAGAGCCAAAGGGGTTATTTGGTATTTATTCATGAATAGTTTTTGATCCAGAGGTTGCTGAAATGCTGCCCCTCCCTGATGCCCACCAGTTCAACCTGACGGGGCAGCCCAGCGCGGGATTACAGCAAGCCTCAGGCGGCGTCGGCCTGCGCTTTCGCGCTTACGCAACACAGGTGTTACAGCGCTCTGGGGAGGGTGCAAAGAATGTTTCTTTTGATTGCAATTCGGGAGGGTGGCATTTGCGCGGCTGGCGGCTAAAAGCACCCCCTACAGATTGGATGCCACGTCCAAAAGCCGCCCGTGGTTGGGCGAACAACCGGTTGCCTGGGGCCTATGGATGTCCTGCATCACTCCATGCGGACCGTGATAGCACGGCTTCGGGCGGTCCACTGCGTTGCTTCTCTTGCCAATAGCATGGCTATTGGCTGCAAAAAGATGCCTTGTGGCCCACCCCGACCCCGCGCTATCACCACCTCGCGAGGGGTATGCAGGACATCCCTTGCAGGTCCGCCTGGATGGCGGTGTAGGTCTCTGGCCCCATCAGGGCTGCTGCTGGCAGGGCCATGACGCCGCTGGCAGGGCGAGCCCACATGTGCCGTTGACGACTACGTTCACCCCCAGTTGCACAGCTCCATCCATCAGCATGGCGCCGGTTTGTAGTGCATTGCCTACGCTTTGCGACCAACTGCTCGATGGTTTGTCACTGGCCCAGACTTGCTCGGGCATGCCGGTGGGGTTGCCCAGGGCGTCTACCGCACCCCCTGGTATGTCCACCAATGCGGCCGCTCCAAGTGGGCTCCAAGCCTGCGTAGCTGGCAGAGTGTCCTCCGTATCGTATGTAGATCTCAGCGGCCCGCTCGGGACTCATGCCTTGGCTTGCTGCGCTGGCTTGCTGGGCCGTGAGCTGCCCCCGTACCAACGGCATCGCCACCTACACACCAGAAGATGAATGGTCGGAGCTTGTACCGCTGCCCGAGGTGTGTGCGCTAGCAGCGCACGGCGGCGCACTGTGGGCGGGTGGCTTGAACGCCAGCCTGCAGAACGTCCAAGCCCCAGCCCCCGTCAGCCACCCGCATGGACCCAGCCTGCAAGGTGCGCGGCTGGACAACCACTTGGTGGTGGCCTTGGGAACTTGAAGCAGCGGCTCGGATGGTTTGATGGGCCTTGTGGGGGTTTGTGCCTCTTGGTGGCATGGAGTGCTTGGCAGAAAAAATCTGACAGATTCCACCTTTAGTTTGTCGTGACAAAGCTATTGCAGGACTTGGTGCAACAGGGGCTTGGCGCTGGAAACGGTAACGCTCATGAAGCGCAAATTTCTAACATCAAATCTCGCAAGCTCAGTCTAGAACGAGGCGGCATAGACCGCTTCGCACCTCTTCTGGACCGATGTCCACTCTGTCAAGCGTTTCCAGCGCGCGTTGATTGATGTGTGTCGTCTGATTGAGCATACTGCGTTCACTGGCCAGCGAGATGCTCTGGCGAGGTTGTCCATCAACCACCAGCCGGGCCTTGCGACCAGCGAAACTATCCGAAATCGTAGCGCCCTGACAAGCCAAAACCGTTGTTCCGTTACTGAAGCGAAAGACTTCACGAATCAATAATTCCTGTCTCATAGTCATAGTCCCTTGTCGCGCAGTATTTTAAGGATGCGGACATCCTCATCACTCAGACCGAGCATCTGTCGATGCCGCATCATGAAATCCTTCACATGGGTCTCAGCACTACCTAAACCGCTATTGCCTAAGCGGTCCACGATCCCAAGGCGTGCCTGCGTGCCGTGCAAGAACTCCTCCAGCAATGCCGCCTTACTAGGATTCTCCCGCAGGAGGATGCTCGAGTTCTTCACCCCCCCCACGGAAGCTTCAGCTCCGAAATAGTCCAGCATCCGCAGTTCTTCCGATCCTGGTCTTGCGATGATCAAAGAGCGCTTTGCCCCGACCGCAGCCAGAAGCTCTTTGGATGCCGGCTCAACGCCCATCAATTCACTAGGACTTCTCAGCGAACCAAAACCGATTGAGCCGACGGTTTTTTCAACATTGTCAAAGCTGCTAGCCAAACTATTTTCAACCTGCAACGAGTCAACGACCTTGTCAGTCTTCCCAAGCCAGGTCAGCCCAGCGCGGATTCCACCGATTGCCAAGCCCTCGGGCGGCAGGCCTTGAAGCGCCATTCCGATTGGTGAGTTGTTGAAGCGATCCAAGTGGTCCAGAAGTTGACCAGCTAAGCCCTCTGTTTGTGATGGGTCGGGAGGTACCGTGTATCGCGCTGGACCTGTAGGTATTTGCTCCGCCAGAGGCTTGGCAGCCCAACGTGCACTGTCCACTCCCGAAGCAAATTGCTGTGCTACGTCTTGCTGAAGCTGGGCATCGTTACGATCCAGATGCTGGCGTTGCTCAGCCAAGTCCCTCGCAATACGCCCCGCACTCTCGTGCTCAATCGCCCGCCCGCCCCACTGCGCCGCGCTCGTGTCCGACAGATCAAACTGCAGCACCTGCCCCGGCTGCACGATGGGCACGCCCTGCGCGTTGAGCTGGATCTGACCGCTGGCCAGCAGTTGTCCGTAAGCGACCCTTTGCTGCTGTGCATCCAGCCCCGCAGCAGCCAGCGCGGCCAGTGGGCCTTGGCCTTTGCCCACTACTGCCTCGGTGATGACGCTCGCGTCAGGAGCCATGCTGCCGTTCAGGACTATCCCGCCGTCGATCTCGTCGCTCCAGCCAGACAGCCCTTCGTCTGAAACCCGCACGCCCAGTCCCCCAAGCCCTGGCCGCAGGCCCAGCCCCTGCGCATCCACCTCACTAGGGCCCAGGTTCGTCACCCAGTCGCTGGAGGGCCTGTCGCCCTGTTGCTCTGCCTGGCTTGAGTTCTGACTTTGGCTTTGCTCCTGCGCACCCTGGAGCCCGTCGCCCAGCACACTCCCCAGAAACTCGCCAGCAAACCCCGCCGCCGGGTCAGCGCTGCCCGCAACCTTCACTGCGCTGCTGGCCGCCCGGCCAATCAGGCGCAGCATGCTGGCTTCTTGCACGCTCAGGCCTTCGTTCTTGCTGAGCTCTGCGATCTGCCCCTCCAGGCTCTTGCCCACTTCGCCTGCCACGCTGGCCAGCAAGCTGTTGGTGAGGCCGTCCTTGAACTTGCCCCCCGTGGCTTCTTGCAGCAGGCCTTGCAGCCCCGCCTTGCCCAGGTGCCCCAGGCTGCGCGTGGCCAGATCGCCGCCTTGCAGCAGCTCGTTCATGCCTGTGGCGTTCATCACCCCAAAGCTCACCCCGGCGGTCAGCGCCGAGCGCAGTAGCTCGCCCAGATCAATCTTGCCCCCGGTGGTCAGCTGCAGGGTGGCGCTGCTGATGGCGCCCAGCGCCATGGTCTGGCCCAGGCTGGTGCTGGCGCTGGCGGCGGTGATGCCAAAGGCGCCTGCGGTGGCAAAGGTCATGACGCCTGCAAACACCATGGGCAGCGCCTTGTCCAGGAAGTTGCTGCTTTGCCGGATGTTGTTGGCCAGGTCCGTGCTCCAGCCGTTGACAGGGTCAAACCACAGGTATTCCTTGTTGATCAGATCCCGGTTTTGTTCGGGGGTGAGCTGGGTGGCTTGCCAGGTGCTGGCCGCCCAGGGCCCGGGGTTGCCGGTCTCCGTGACGGTGGGGCCTCCAAGCACCAGTTGGTTCTCGCCCAGGCTGTAGTAGGCGGGAGTGATCTGGGGGCCTGCGTCGGTTTCTCCGGTGCGCACGGCGGCATGGAACTGCAGGGGCTCTTTGCCGTGCAGTTGGGCAAAGGCTTTTTGTGCGGGGCTGTCGCCGTTGGCGTAGGCCTTGGCGAACTCGGCGGGGTCGCTCAGTCGCCAGAGGTTCTGAGGCTGCCCGCCAGCGGTGAACGCCTGGGCTTCAATGGCTTGGAGGTCGCTGGCCTGGCTGGCGCTGGGCGGGTGGGTGACGCTGTAGAGCGTCTGCTCGGTGATGTGCTCGGCATCGCCTCCGCTGGAGCGCCGTGCAATCAGTTCGCTGCCCGCGACATCAGGGCCGGGGTTTTGCTGGGCTTGGTCCAGGGCCTGCAGGAATTGCCCGCGCACGGCGTTGTGCGCTTCTTGCAACTGGGTCAGGCGAGCGCCCAGGTCTGGGCCAAAGCGCGCGAGGATGCCTTGGCCGACGTCGGTGTCGGTGTTCAGGGCGCGCAAGGGTGGGCCGAACTGGGCAATGATGTCCTGGTTGGCGGGCTCGGCCAGCAGCAGCTCCAGGGCGGCGATCTCGGTGGGACTGGCGCTGGGGGCTGCAGCCGGGGCGGTGTTGTCCGCTGGCAGTGGCAGGTTCAGGCCTGCGGCGTTCTCTGGGGTGACGACCAGGGGCTTGGTCTGCACCAGGTCGATGCCCAGGCCCGCTGCGCTCTCGGGGGTGAGCAGCAAGGGCTTGGTCGGTGCCTGCACCATCAGGGCCAGTGTGGTGCTGGGGGCGTTGTCGGTGGGGGCGAAGAGGGCGGTGCTGGCGTTGTCCTGGGGCGGGTCTGTGAAGCCAGGTGTGCTGCCAGGAGCGGGCTGGCTGGCCAGGTCGCCAGGGGCGGGGGCGTAGGCGGTGGCTGAGGGGGCAACTTGCATGGCGCGCGACTGTGCCGGGCCAGCGGGGCGTTGCGTAACTGGGAAGGCTCCTAGCTAGGGACGTTCCTAGCTGGGAATGACCCCTACATGGGGGTAGGCCGGGGTGGGTTGCGGGGAATGCAATGAATCGGCTGAAGGGCGGGCGGGGATTGCGCAAATAGCTATTGAAACAGGAGCATTCTGTACCCGGAGAATGAATGCGATGAGGCTGCGCGGGTTACAGACTTTTACGCAGACGGTGGGACTGCAGGCGGAATGCGGGGTGCTGGAGTTCCGCCTGCAGATCTATTGAGAACCGCTGGGGTGTTGCAAAGCCTCGCAAGCCAGCCGTAGCAGCCTAGGCGGTGCAGTGTGCGTTCGGGCCAGTCCCTTTTCTTTGTCGCGCGCTTTGTGCGGCTGCGCTAGGCCGTGCCGGGCGTGCCTTGACTCCGGCGCATCAGGTCGCCCAACTCGCGCCGCAGTTTCCAGCTGCTTTTCGGCTTGGCGCTCTCCTTCTTCCTGAGCCTTTGCTGAGCGCGACGCAACCCGTTCGGCCGCCCTGGCAGGCGCTTCGGTGGTGGCGAACAGTGCCAAGCCGTGCTGCGGGGTGGGCAAGGTTTGGGCGCGGAACGAGGGCGCGGGTTGGTGCCCTTCGTTTCAATTCAAGAGGCGGGTGTCGCGCCCCCCCCGCAAGCTCAGCGCTGCACTATGCCTGCGTATACGCCGTCTTCACCGTCGTGTAGAACTCCGCCGCATATCGCCCCTGCTCGCGCGGGCCGTAGCTGCTGCCCTTGCGGCCGCCAAAGGGCACGTGGTAGTCCACGCCCGCCGTGGGCAGGTTCACCATCACCATGCCGGCCTGGGTGTGGCGCTTGAAGTGCGTGGCGTGTTTGAGGCTGGTGGTGGCGATGCCGCTGGCCAGGCCGAAGGGTGTGTCGTTGGCCAGTGCCAGTGCTTCGTCGTAGTTCTTGGCGCGCAGCACGCTCACCACGGGGCCGAAGATCTCTTCGCGGTTGATGCGCATGCCGGGCGTGGTTTCGGTGAACAGCGCGGGGCGCAGGTAGTAGCCGGGCGCGCCGTCGGCGTTCTTTTCCAGGGCTTCGCCGCCGAAGGCGAGCTTGGCGCCTTCTTGCTGGCCGATGGCGATGTATTGCAGGTCTTGCGCCAGCTGGCGGTCGTCCACCACGGGGCCGATGTCGGTGCCGGCCTTCCGCGCATCGTCCACCTTCAGGGTCTTCATCTTCTCGACCATGGCGGCCACGAAGCGGTCGTGGATGCCCTCGGTCACGATCACGCGGCTGCTGGCGGTGCAGCGCTGGCCGGTGGAGAAGAAGCCGCTGTTGATGGCCGCACCCACAGCCACGTTCAGGTCGGCGTCGTCCAGCACCACGAAGGGGTTCTTGCCGCCCATCTCCAGCTGCACCTTGGCGCCGCGCGGCACGCAGGCGGCGGCCACACGCTGGCCCGTGCCGACCGAGCCGGTAAAGCTCACGCCCGCAATGCGCTCGTCCTCCAGCAACACGGCGCCCACTTCGGAGCCGCGGCCCATCACCAGGTTGAACACGCCGGCCGGCAGGCCCGCGCGGTGCAGGATGTCGGCCAGCGCCCAGGCAGAGCCGGGCACCACCTCGGCGGGCTTGAACACCACGCAGTTGCCGTAAGCCAGGGCCGGGGCGATCTTCCATGCCGGGATGGCGATGGGGAAGTTCCACGGCGTGATGAGCCCGATCACGCCCAGCGGCTCGCGTGTGATCTCGATGCCCACGCCGGGGCGCACGGACGGGATCAACTCGCCACCCGGGCGCAGGGCCTCGCCAGCGAAGAATTTGAAAATGGCGGCGGCGCGGCCCACCTCGCCGATGGCCTCAGGCAGGGTCTTGCCTTCTTCGCGGGCCAGCAGGTCGCCCAGCTCGGCCTTGCGGACGATGATCTCGTTGCCCACGGCGTCGAGGATGTCAAAGCGCTGCTGTGGCGTGGAGACGCTCCAGACCGGGAAGGCCGTATGGGCTGCGGCCACGGCGTCCAGCGCCTGCTCGCGGCTGGCCACTGCGAAGTCGCCGATCACATCGCGCGTATCGCTGGGATTGGTGTTCTGGTAAGTGCGGACGCCATCGGTCCAGGCGCCGCCAATGAGGTTTGCATGCATGGTGGTGAGGTGGTTTGGATCAGGGGTTGAAACAAGGACGGGTCGCCAGAGACCGACCGGTTGCGGCCGGTGCTCCGAGGCACTGGGCGCAGGCACGGCCACCGGCTGGCGCGGCTTGTGGTGGGTCGCTTCGAGCAACGGGGCAAGTTGCCGGCCGCGCGGGGAAGGAAGCCATGGAAAGCCTTTCGTTGTATGTCATCGTACAACATAAATCGCTGCAATGGTTGCTGCCAAGGACCAGCGGGGCTGGCGGGCCCCGCCATTACGGCCGGCGCCACCGGCCGATGTCAGCCCGCCTCGGCCTGCGCGCGCCGGCGGCGCTCGCGGCTGTTGGCCAAGTGCGTGCGCATGGCGGCCCGTGCGCCGTCGGGGTCCTGCGCCACGATGGCGTCATAGATGCTTTCGTGTTCGCCGTTCACGCGGCGCAGGTACTGGCGGCGCTCGTCGTTCAGGGCATCGGTGGCGTCCAGCCGGGCGCGCGGAATGATCATGCTGCCCAGCGTGCCCATCAGTTCCGCGAAATGGCTGTTCTGCGTTGCGCGGGCAATCTCCAGATGGAACTGGAAATCCGCCGCCACCGCATCCCGCCCCGCATCGACCGCCGATGCCACCGCGTTCAGCGCCTCGCGCATTGCCGCGATGTTGGCCTCGGTGCGCCGCTGGGCGGCCAGCGCGGCGGCCTCGGTTTCCACGCCGATGCGCAGTTCCAGCACGGCAATCACATCGCGCAGCGTGCTGACCTGATCGGCGCTGATCTTGAAACCCGGTGCCTGGCCCAGGCCCAGGACAAAAGTGCCGATGCCGTGCCGCGTCTCGACCAGGCCCGAGGCCTGCAACTTCGAGATCGCCTCGCGGACCACGGTGCGGCTCACGTGGAACTCCGCCATGATGGCCGCCTCGGTAGGCAGCTTGGCTCCCAGTGCCAGGCGGCCGTCACGGATGCGGTCGCCCAGGGATTCGACCAGTTCCAGGGCCAGGGTGCGGGGCTTGCGGCGAAGCTCGGTATCGGTGCTCATTCTTGGTGTTATCCCTATGTGGCCTCGTGGGCAGAAGCAGTACATTGCCTCATACTTTGTTGTACGACAACTGATGACGTTCAACAAGAGTGTTGTCACTGTACCAAGAACCTCTGCTTTTGTAACCGCCATGCCTTGCCATCCCACGCCCATCCGTTTTTCACGCCTGCTTCTGACGGGTGCCGCAGGGGGATTGGGCCAAGAGCTGCGTTCGCGGCTCAAGGCCTACTGCACCACGCTGCGCTTGTCCGACATCGCCGAGTTGGGGGCTGCAGCGGAGGGGGAAGAGATCCGGCCCGCCCGGCTGGAAGACGCGGGCGCCATGCTCAGCCTGCTCGAAGGCGTGGATGCCGTGGTGCACCTGGGCGGTGTGTCCACCGAACAGCCGTGGAGCCTGATCCTGCAGGCCAATATCGTGGGTGCCTACAACCTGTACGAGGCGGCGCGCAAGCAGGGCGTCCGGCGCGTGGTGTTCGCCAGCTCCAACCATGTCACCGGCTTTTACCGCCAGGACGAGGTCGTGGGCCTAGCGGACCCGGCCCGACCCGACGGCCTCTACGGCGTGTCCAAGGCCTTTGGCGAAGACCTCTCCCGCTTTTACTTTGACCGCTACGGCATCGAGACGGTGTGCCTGCGCATTGGCTCCTCGTTCCCCGAGCCCAAGAACCGCCGCATGCTGGCCACCTGGATGAGCTACGACGATCTGGAGCGTCTGGTCGTCGCCAGCCTCACCGCACCGGTGGTGGGCCACAGCATCATTTACGGCATGGGCGACAACACCACCACGTGGTGGGACAACACGCTCGCTCGCCACATCGGCTACCGCCCGCAGGACAGCTCCGAGCCCTTCCGCGCCAAGGTGGAAGCGGCCGACCCGCATCCCGACATGACCGACCCCGCAGTGATCTACCAGGGCGGCCCGTTCGTGCGCACGGGGCCGTTCGATTGATGCAGGCGCTGCACGCACCGCCGCTGCGCCACCGCTGCCTTCATACCGTAAAACCTTGACAACAACCCGTACCGGAGACACACCACCATGATCCTTCGCCGTTTTGCCCTTGCCGCCAGTGCAGCTGCCGTGGCCGCGCTCACGCTGATGTCCCCCGCCGCGCAGGCCCAGTCCATGGTCCTCAAAGCGGCCGATGTCCACCCAGCCGGCTATCCCAATGTGGTGGCGGTGGAAAACATGGGCAAGAAGCTGGAAGCCGCCACGCAGGGGCGGCTGAAGATCCAGACCTTTCCGGGCGGCGTGTTGGGCGGTGAAAAGGAAATGATCGAACAGACCCAGTTCGGTGCCATCAACATTCTGCGCACTTCGCTTGGCCCTGTGGGCACGGTGGTGCCGGAGGTGAATGTGTTCAACATGCCCTTCGTGTTCCGCAGCCAGGACCACATGCGCGCCGTGATCGACGGCCCCATCGGCGACGAGTTGCTGGCCAAGATCAGCGCTTCGCCCGCCAAGCTGGTGGCCATTGGCTGGATGGACGGCGGCTCGCGCAGCCTGTACACCAAGAAGCCCGTGCGCACGCCGGCGGACCTCAAGGGCCAAAAGGTGCGCATGATGGGCAACCCCCTGTTCGTGGACACCATGAACGCCATGGGTGGCAATGGCATCTCCATGGGCTATGGCGAGGTGTTCACCGCGCTGCAGACCGGCGTGGTGGATGGCGCCGAGAACAACGCCCCCAGCTTCTTCACCAGCAACCACTACAACACCGGCGCCAAGTACTACACGCAGACCAACCACCTGATCATCCCCGAGCTGCTGGTGGTGTCCAAGGTGACGTGGGACAAGCTCAGCAAGGACGACCAGGCCCTGCTCAAGAAGTTGGGCCGTGAAGCGCAGATGGAGCAACGCGCCCTGTGGGACAAGAGCGTGGAGGACTACACCGCCAAGCTCAAGGCTGCAGGCGTCGAATTCATCAACGTGGACACCAAGGCGTTTTACGACGCCACCGCCCCGGTGCGCGCCAAGTACGGCGCCAACTATGCGGACCTGATGAAGCGCATCGAGGCGGTGAAGTAAGCGCGGCGAATCACTGCGGTCTTTTGCGTCGTGCGCGGGTGAGCTAGCTCCTGATGGGGTGCCCGCGCCTTTTCTTTCTTCTGGCCTTTCACACCTGCTTGTATGGACCACCCCTTTTTGCGCTGGATGGACCGGCTCTACCTGGCCACCATCTGGGCTGCCGGCACCGCCATCTTCTTCATGTCGCTGATCATCCCGTGGGGTGTGTTCAGCCGCTACGTGATGGGCACGGGCTCGCAATGGCCCGAGCCCATCGCCATCCTGCTGATGATGGTGTTCACCTTCATCGGCGCTGCGGCGGCCTACCGTGCGGGTGGCCACATTGCCGTCAACATGCTCACCGAAAAATTGCCTGCCCCCCTACAGCGGCTGCTGGCAGTGGTGGTGGATCTGCTCATGCTGGTCATCTGCGGCTTTGTGGCTTGGTATGGCACCAACCTGTGCATCGAAACCTGGGGCCAGGGCATTGCCGAGCTGCCCTGGTTGCCCGTAGGGGCCACGTATGCCTCGCTGCCCATTGGCGCGGCGGTCACGCTGTTGTTTGTGCTCGAAAAAATGGTTTTCGGTACGCAGGCACATCGGCGCATCGTGCGTTTTGAAGAACTGACGGAAGGCGCCTGATCATGGATACCCTGGTACTGCTGGGCACCTTCTTTGCGCTCATGATGATTGGCGTGCCAATCGCGTATTCGCTGGGCCTGTCGGCTCTGGCCGGTGCGCTGTGGATCGATCTGCCGCTGGACGCGGTGATGATCCAGGTGGCCTCGGGCGTCAACAAATTCTCGCTGCTCGCCATTCCTTTCTTTGTGCTGGCCGGCGCCATCATGGCCGAGGGCGGCATGGCGCGGCGCCTGGTGGCCTTCGCGGGCGTGCTGGTAGGCTTCATCCGCGGCGGGCTGTCGCTGGTCAACATCCTGGCGTCCACCTTCTTTGGCGCCATCTCGGGCTCGTCGGTGGCCGACACAGCCTCCATCGGCTCGGTGCTGATTCCCGAGATGGAAAAGAAGGGCTACCCGCGCCCCTTTGCCACGGCCGTCACCGTGAGCGGCTCGGTGCAGGCCATCCTGATTCCGCCCAGCCACAACGCGGTGCTGTATTCGCTGGCGGCCGGGGGCACGGTGTCGATTGCCGCGCTGTTCATGGCCGGTGTGCTGCCGGGGCTGCTCATGGGCCTCACGCTTGCGGCGCTGTGCCTGTTCACGGCGCACAAGCAGGGTTATCCCAAGGGCGAGGTGATCCCCATGCGCCAGGCACTCAAGATCTGCGTGGAGGCGCTGTGGGGCTTGATGACCATGGTCATCATCCTCGGCGGCATCCTGTCGGGTGTCTTCACGGCCAACGAGTCGGCATCGATTGCGGTGGTGTGGGCGTTCTTCGTGACCATGTTCATCTACCGCGACTACAAGTGGCGCGACCTGCCCAAACTGGTGCACCGCACCGTCAAGACCGTCACGGTGGTGATGATCCTCATCGGGTTTGCGGCAGCCTTTGGCTACCTCATGACCATGATGATGATCCCGATGAAGGTCACGGCCTTCCTCACCAGCATGTCGGACAACAAATACGTCATCCTGGGGCTCATCAACATCATGCTGCTGCTCCTGGGCTGCCTGATGGACATGTCGCCGCTGATCCTCATCCTCACGCCCATCCTGCTGCCCGTGGTCAAGCTGCTGGGCGTGGACCCGGTGCACTTCGGCATGATCATGATGGTGAACCTGGGCATCGGCCTCATCACCCCGCCCGTGGGCACGGTGCTTTTCACCGGGGCTGCCGTGGCCAAGCTGCCGCTGGGCATTGTCACCCGGGCCATGATGCCGTTCTTCGTGGCGCTGTTTGTGGTGTTGCTGATGGTGACCTATGTGCCCGCCATTTCGCTATGGCTGCCGCGGGCGATGGGCCTCTGAACGGATATGGCAGACGCTCTGGTTTTTGTCTCCTGCGCCGACAGTGGCGAATTGCACGTACTGCATCTGGCAGCCGAAACGGGGCAGCTGCGCACGGAACAGGTCCTGGCGCTGGGGGGGCAGCTCATGCCCATGGCGCTCAGCCCGGACGGCACCCGCCTGCATGTGGCGCGCCGCAGCGACCCGCTGGCCGTGGTCACCCTGGCGGTGGATGCGCGTGCGGGCCGGGCCGAGGTGTTGAGCGAGGCCGCGTTGCCCGCCAGCATGGCCCATGTGGCGACCGATGGCACGGGGCGCTGGCTGCTGAGTGCCTCCTACGGCGCGGATCTGATCGCTGTGCAGGCCATTGCCTCCGATGGTGTGGTGGTGGCGGCGCGGGAGGCCTCCACGTACGCCACTGGGCGCCATGCCCACAGCGCGCTGGCCAGCCCGGGCAACCGCTTTGTGCTGGCGGCGTCGCTGGGGGGCGGCCAACTGTACCGCTATCGCATGGACGCGGACACGGGCGCGCTGGAGCCCACAGACCCTGCGGTATTTGCCCTGCCCGCGGGCACGGGCCCCCGCCATCTGCGCTTCAATGCGCGCGGCGACCGCATTTACCTGCTGGGCGAGCTCGATGCCTGTGTGCACGTGCTGGCTTGGGATGAAGACACGGGCGACCTGCAACTGCTGCAAAGCCTGCCTACCGTACCGCCCGGCTTCACCGGCATCGCCTGGGGTGCTGACCTGCACCTGAGCCCGAATGGCCGCTGGCTCTACACCAGCGAACGCAACAGCCACACGCTGGCCGGATTCGCAGTGGATGCGGACACGGGCTTGCTGAGACCTGCGGGCCATTGGTCCACCCAGTTGCAGCCACGTGGCTTCGCCATCACGCCCGATGGCCGCCACCTGGTGGCTGCAGGCCAGATCAGCCATCGGGTGGGCGTGCATCGGATCGCACCTGCCAGCGGTGCCTTGACCCAGGTGGCCGAGCACGACGTGGGGCTCAACCCGAACTGGATCACCATGCTCCCAATGCAGCCGGATGCCTGATGAGATTGCAGCAACTGACCAAATCGCGCCACCGATGAACCGACCTGCCCTCACCATCCGCATGCACGCGGATGACAACGTCGCCATCGTCGCCAACGACGGTGGCCTGCCTGCAGGCACCGTGCTGCCGCAGGGCGTGCCTGGCGCAGGCCTTGCGCTGCGCGACAAAGTGCCGCAGGGCCACAAGGTGGCGCTTGTGGATATTCCTGAAGGCGGCGTGGTGCGCCGCTACAACGTGCCCATCGGCTATGCGCTCAAAGACATCCCGGCCGGCAGCTGGGTGCACGAGCGCCTGCTGCAGATGCCCTCGGCCCGCGCGCTCGAAGGCCTGCCCATGGCCACGGTGAAAACGCCGGTGCTCGAACCGCTCGTGGGCTACACCTTCGAGGGCTACCGCAACGCCGACGGCTCGGTGGGCACGCGCAACATCCTGGCCATCACCACCACCGTGCAGTGTGTGGCGGGTGTGGTGGCGCAGGCCGTGCGCCGCATCAAGGCCGAATTGCTGCCCTTGTTTCCGCATGTCGACGATGTGATCGGCCTCGAACACACCTACGGCTGTGGCGTGGCCATCGACGCGCCGGATGCGGTCATCCCCATCCGTACGCTGCGCAACATCAGCCTGAACCCCAACTTCGGCGGCGAGGTCATGGTGGTGAGCCTCGGCTGCGAGAAGCTGCAGCCCGATCGCCTGCTGCCGCCGGGCAGCTTCCCCATCACTGACCAGCGCGACGCGGCGCTGGGCCCCGAGACGGTGTGCCTGCAGGCCGACGAGCATGTGGGCTTCATGTCCATGCTGGACGACATCGTGCAAAGCGCCCGGCCACATCTGGAGCGCCTGAACGCCCGCCGCCGCGAGACCATCCCGGCCAGCGAACTGGTGGTGGGCGTGCAGTGCGGCGGCAGCGATGCGTTCTCGGGCGTCACGGCCAACCCGGCCGTGGGCTTTTGCGCCGACCTGCTGGTGCGCGCCGGCGCCACCGTGATGTTCAGTGAGAACACCGAGGTGCGCGACGCCGTGGAGCAGCTCACCAGCCGCGCGGCCACGCCCGAAGTGGCCGAGGCCATCGTGCGCGAGCTGGGCTGGTACGACCGCTACCTGGACCGCGGCCGCGTGGACCGCGCGGCCAACACCACGCCGGGCAACAAGGCGGGCGGACTGTCCAACATCGCCGAAAAGGCCATGGGCTCCATCATCAAGAGCGGCACCGCGCCCATCGCGCACGTGCTGGCCCCGGGCGAAAAGCTGCGGCGCGACCAGCGCGGCCTGGTGTACGCCGCCACACCCGCCAGCGACTTCATCTGTGGCACGCTGCAGCTGGCCGCGGGCATGAACCTGCACGTGTTCACCACCGGCCGTGGCACGCCGTATGGCCTGGCCGAATGCCCCGTGGTCAAGGTGGCCACGCGCAGCGACCTGGCGCGCCGCTGGCACGACCTGATGGACATCAATGCCGGCAAGATCGCCGACGGCGAGGCCACCATCGAAGACCTGGGCTGGGAGATGTTCCACCTCCTGCTCGACGTGGCGAGTGGCCGCAAGAAGACCTGGGCGGAGCAGTGGAAGCTGCACAACGCCCTGGTGCTGTTCAATCCGGCGCCGGTGACCTGACCAGGTTCGCGCCTGCCCGCCAACCGTTTGAGCTGAGCGTGTTGTCGAAGCCCCTGCGCGGCGCTTCGACAGGCTCAGCGTGAACGGTTCCAGATTTTTGAATGCAGCTCGCCGGAAGGCGGCCTGCCCACATCCCACGTGAACAGCCCGTCATCGCACGGGCTGTTTCACTAGAGAGAGAAGAACTCCCATGGGTCACACCCGATTTGCCGACCGCAAGGTCTTGGTGGCGCTGGCGCTGCTGTGCTGCGTACTCTGGGGCAGCTCCTACCCCGCCATCAAGACTGGCTATGCCTGGTTTGGCATTGCCAGGAGCGACATTCCATCGCAACTCGTGTTCGCGGGCTGGCGCTTCCTGGGCGCGGGGCTCATCCTGCTGGCCTGGGCACTGAGCCAGCGCAAGGCGATCGTGAACCTGGGGGCGGGCAGCGCGCGCCAGCTGGTGGTGCTGGGGTTGTCGCAGACCACGCTGCAGTACGTGTTCTTCTACGTGGGCCTGGCCTACACCACGGGGGTCAAGGGCTCCATCATGAATGCCACCGGCACCTTCTTCAGCGTGCTGCTGGCGCACTGGGTGTATCACAACGACCGCCTGAGCCACGCCAAGCTGTGGGGCTGCGTGGTGGGCTTTGCGGGGGTGATGGTGGTCAACCTGGGGCGCGGCACGCTGGACATGGACTTCACGCTGCTGGGTGAGGGCTTTGTGGTGATCGCCGCCTTTGTTCTGGCCGCGGCCAGCATCTACGGCAAGCAGGTGTCGCAGCGCATGGATTCGGTGGTGATGACCGGCTGGCAGCTGGGCATCGGCGGCGCGGCGCTGCTGGCCATCGGCGGGGTGCTGGGCGGCTCGCTCACAGGCTTTACCTGGGCCTCGGCCGCGCTGCTGGGGTACCTGGCGCTGCTGTCTTCGGCCGCGTTCTCGCTGTGGAGCATCTTGCTCAAGCACAACCGTGTGAGCCAGGTCACGGTGTTCAACTTCACGGTGCCGGTGTTCGGCGCGGCACTGTCGGCGCTGTTCCTGGGCGAGGCGCTGCTGGAGTGGAAGAACCTGCTGGCCCTGGTGCTGGTGTGCGCGGGCATCTGGCTGGTCACGCGCGAGGCGCCCGCCAAACCCGGGTGAGCGTTGCGCTCTCGCGCCGCCCAACACTTTTTTTTAAGACATTTTGGGCTTCAGCGCTTGTAGGGTAAGCGCGGATAGCTATGTTTTCAGGAGCGATCCGCTCCGGGCGGATGCGTTGGCCTCGCTGTGCAAGTGGTCTTGCACCACCGCTGCCAGCCAGTCCATCACCACGCGCACGCGCTGCGGCAGGTGCCGCCGGTGGGCGTAGAGCAGCGTCACGGGCATCGGCGGGGCAGGGTGGTCTGGCAGCACCTCCACCAGTCGCCCCGCGTCGATCAAGTCGCGCACGCCCAGCAGCGGCGCCTGGATCAGCCCCAGCCCGGCGGCGCAGGCGCCCAGGTACGCTTCGGCGCTGTTGACGGTGACGCGCCCGGCCATGGCCTGGAACTGGGCGCCGCCGTTGCCATCGTCGGTTTCAAATCCGGCCGACCGGGTGCCCAGCGTGCTCACGTAGTGCACCAGCTCGTGCTGCGCCAGATCGTCCAGTGTGTGCGGCGTGCCCTTGCGCGCCAGGTAGGCGGGGCTGGCGCAGGTGGCCACGCGCACCAGTCCCAGGGGGCGTGCCACCAAGCCGGGCTCGGCCACTGTGCCCACGCGGATCACGCAGTCGAACCCCTCGCGCACGAGGTCCACGCGGCGGTCGGTGCTGCTCAGTTCCACTTCCAGCAGCGGGTGGCGTTGCATCAGCTCGGGCAGGCGCGGCAGTACCAGTTGGCGCGCGATGCCGGTGGACATGTCGATGCGCACACGCCCCCGCAGGTTGGCGCCCTCGGGGTCTGCGAACAGGGTCTGCAGCTCTTCCACATCGTCCAGCAGGTCCTTGCACCGCTCGTAGTAGACCTGCCCGTCCTGCGTGAGCTGCACACGCCGGGTCGTTCGGTGCAGCAGGCGCGTGCCCAGCTGGGCCTCAAGCTGCTGCACAGCCAGCGAGGCGTTGGCTTTGGGGATGCCCAGCACCTGGGCCGCCTGCGTGAAGCTGGCCAGCTCGGCCACGCGGGCAAAGATCTGCATGCGGTCGAGGGGATTCATTGGTCAGTCCATTTGAACAATCAATCTAATTTTGCCTGGTTTATGTATTCGGTGGCGTTCAATAAAGTTCTCACATGCCGGCCGCACCGTGCGGCTTGCAGACCAACCAAGGAGCTTTCCCATGACCGCATCGACCCTCACCTCCTCCACCCCCATCGTTCTCATCACCGGCGGTAGCCGGGGCCTTGGCCGCAGCGCTGCGCTGGCGGCTGCGAAGAGCGGCATCGACGTGGTGCTGACCTACCGCCAGCAGGCCATCGAAGCCCAGGCCGTCGTGGCCGAGATTGAGGCCCTCGGCCAGCGCGCCGTGGCGCTGCCGCTGGATGTAGGCGACGTTGCCAGCTTCGGCGCGTTTGCCAGCCAACTGGCGCAGGCCCTGCAGTCCGGCTGGCAGCGCGAGCGCTTTGACTTCCTGGTCAACAACGCGGGCATGGGCGTGCACGCCCCGTTTGCCGAGACCACCGAGGCGCAGTTCGACGCGCTGGTCAATGTGCACCTCAAGGGCGTGTTCTTCCTCACGCAGCGCCTGCTGCCCCTGATGAACGATGGCGGCCGCATCCTCAACCTGTCCTCGGGTCTGGCCCGCTTCGCGTTGCCGGGCTATGCGGCCTATGCAGCCATGAAGGGCGCCATCGAGGTGCTGAGCCGTTACCTGGCCAAAGAGCTGGGTCCGCGCGGCATCGCGGTGAACGTGGTGGCGCCGGGCGCCATCGAGACCGACTTCGGCGGCGGCGCGGTGCGCGACAACGCAGAACTGAACGCCTTCATCGCCGGGCAGACGGCCCTGGGCCGGGTGGGCGTGGCCGAGGACATCGGCCCGCTGGTGGCCGCGCTGCTGCAGCCGTCTACACGGTGGGTGAACGCGCAGCGCATCGAGGCCTCGGGCGGCATGTTTCTGTGACGGCCAGCGCCTAAGCCTCGTCTAAGTCTGCGCTCCCACACTGCCTTCCATCGCAATCTCAGCCAAGGAAGGGCAGACACCATGAACACCGTTGCAATCACCCCTCGCCGTCTCATCCTGGCCCTGGTGGCCGCCGGCGCCATCGTCGGCACCGGGGCGGGGATTGTCGTGGGACACCGCGCGCTGGCCACGCCGGCGCCCATCGCCACCGCCAGCACGCCCGCCATCCAGGCGGCGGCACCGGGGGCGGCAGCGCTGCCCAGCTTTGCGCAGATCACTGCGCAGAACGGCGCGGCCGTGGTCAACATCAGCGTGACCGGCAGCACCAAGGCCGCGATGGCCGGCGACGAGGATGACGAAGATGACAGCCAGCCCGCTGCGCGCCAGGGCCGTGGTCCGCAGATCGACCCCAACGATCCGTTCTACGAGTTCTTTCGCCAGTTCGGCTTTCCCGCGCCTGGCATGCAGGCACCGCGCAACGTGCCCACGCACGGCCTGGGCTCGGGCTTCATCGTCAGCCCCGACGGGCTGGTGCTGACCAATGCGCACGTGGTCAAGGGCGCCAGCGAGGTGGTGGTCAAGCTCACTGACCGGCGCGAGTTCCGCGCCAAGGTGCTGGGCGCAGACGCCAAGACCGACGTGGCCGTGCTCAAGATCGACGCCAAGAACCTGCCCACCGTGCGCCTGGGCAGCACGCGCGATCTGCAGGTGGGCGAATGGGTGCTGGCCATCGGCTCGCCCTTCGGCTTTGAAAACAGCGTGACTGCGGGCGTGGTCAGCGCCAAGGGCCGCTCGCTGCCCGACGACAGCCTGGTGCCCTTCATCCAGACCGATGTGGCGGTGAATCCGGGCAACTCCGGCGGGCCGCTGTTCAATGCGCGCGGCGAGGTGGTGGGCATCAACTCGCAGATCTACAGCCGCTCGGGCGGCTACCAGGGCGTGTCGTTCGCCATCCCCATCGAGCTGGCCGGCAAGATCAAGGACCAGATCGTCGCCACCGGCAAGGTGCGCCACGCGCAGCTGGGCGTGGCCGTGCAGGAGGTGAACCAGGCGTTTGCCGAATCCTTTGCGCTCGACAAGCCCGAAGGCGCGCTGGTGGCCAGCGTCACGCCCGGCGGCCCTGCCGACAAGGCCGGCCTGCAGCCCGGTGACGTGATCCGCCAGGTGGACGGCCAGCCCATCGTGGCCTCGGGCGACTTGCCCGCCTGGGTGGGCCAGGCGCAGCCCGGCCAGCAGGCCAAGCTGTCGGTGTGGCGCCAGGGCAAGCCTGTGGAACTGACCGCCACCCTGGGCGATGCCAGCGCCAAAGCGGGCAGCAAGCAGGCACGCAACGACGACGAGGCCGTGCGCAAGGGCCAGTTGGGCCTGTCGCTGCGCCCGCTGGACCCGCAGGAGCGCCGTGAGGTCGGCGCCGATGGCCTGGTGATCGAGCAGGCGCGCGGCCCCGCCGCTGCTGCGGGCGTGCAGCCCGGCGACGTGCTGCTGGCCATCAACGGCGCCCCGGCCAAGAACATCGAGCAGGTGCGCGCGGCCATGGCCAAGGCGGGAAAATCGGTGGCGCTGCTGATCGAGCGCGACGGCAACAAGATCTTTGTGCCGGTGCGGGTGGGTTGATCGGGTAGGGTGGGCGGGGTCGGGCAACGAGCCTTGACCCCAACCCGTTCGGGCTGGGCCTGTCGAAGCCAGGGCACAGCCTTTGTGTTCCACCATTGGCTATGCTCACCCCATGCGCTTGCTGCTTGTAGAAGACGACCCCATGATCGGCGAGGCCGTGCAGGACCTGCTGCGCGCCGAGCAGTACGCCGTGGACTGGGCCCGCGACGGCAACGCAGCCGACACGGCCCTGCGCACCCAGGCGTACGACCTGGTGCTGCTGGACCTGGGCCTGCCGCACCGCGACGGCCTGACCGTGCTGCGCGACCTGCGCACCCGCAAGGACCGCACCCCCGTGCTGGTGGCCACCGCCCGCGATGCCGTGGCCCAGCGCATCGAGGGGCTGGACGCAGGCGCCGACGACTACGTGCTCAAGCCCTATGACCTGGACGAACTGCTCGCCCGCATCCGCGCGCTACTGCGCCGCGCTGCCGGACGCGCCGAGCCGGTGTACGAGCACCAGGGCGTGAGCATCAACCCCGCCACGCGCGAGGTGATGGTGCGCGGCACGCCCGTGGTGCTGTCCGGCCGCGAATGGGCGGTGCTGGAGCCGCTCATCGCCCGGCCCGGCATGGTGCTGTCGCGCCAGCAGCTGGAAGACAAGCTCTACGGCTGGGGCGACGAGGTCAGCAGCAACGCAGTGGAGGTGTACATCCACGGCCTGCGCAAGAAACTGGGGCCCGAGCTGGTGCTCAATGTGCGTGGCGTCGGTTATTTGGTACCCAAGATGTGATGGCCAAGCTCTCGCGCGCCTTGCACGGTCTGCTCCCGCGCTCCTTGCGCATGCGGCTGCTGGCCTTCCTGCTCGCAGCCATCGTGCTGGCCGGTGCTGTGCAGGGCGCGCTGGCCTACCGCGGCGCGCTGGCCGAGGCCGATGCGCTGTTCGACTACCACATGCAGCAGACCGCGCTGGCGCTGCGCTCGGGCCTGCCCGTGGATGCACAAGGCTTGGGCCCGGGGCTGGACCCGGAGGACGAGAACCATGAGTTCATCGTGCAGGTGTGGACCAACGAGGGCCTGCGCATTTTTGAATCCGCCGTGGGGGCCGACCTGCCGCAGATCGCCGTGCTGGGCTTCGCCAACGTGCAGGCGCGTGGCGGCACCTACCGGGTGTTCTCCCTGCAGACGCGCGCGCAGGTCATCCAGGTGGCGCAGAACATGGCCGTGCGTCAGGGCATGGCCCGCAGCCTGGCTCTGCGCACGCTGGCGCCGCTGGCCTTCATGGCGCCGCTCCTGGTGCTGGCCGTGTGGTGGGGCGTGAGCCGATCCCTGGCCCCGGTGGAGCGCGTGCGCCGCCAGCTGGCCCAGCGCCAGGCCGACGACCTCTCGCCCGTGAGCGATGCGCAGCTGCCCGACGAAGTGCAGCCGCTGGTGAGCGAACTCAACCTGCTGTTCGAGCGCGTGCAGCGCGCGTTTGAAACCCAGCAGCACTTTGTGGCCGACGCCGCGCACGAGCTGCGCTCGCCTTTGGCTGCGCTGCGCCTGCAGCTGCAGGGCCTGCAGCGCGCGGGTGACGACGCTGCGCGCGCCGCGGCGGCAGAGCGCCTGTCTTCCGGTATTGACCGCGCGACACGCCTGGTGGAGCAACTGCTGGCCCTGGCCCGGCAGGAGGCCGCCGCCACCCCGACCGAGCCGGTCGATCTGCGGGCCGTGGCCCAACTGGCGCTGGCCGACGTGGCCGCTGCCGCCCAGGCGCGCGGCACGGATGCGGGCCTGCTCGATTCCGACGCCGCCACCGTGCCCGGCAACGCCGAAGCGCTGCGCATGCTGGTGCGCAACCTGCTCGACAACGCCATCAAGTACACCCCGCCCGGCGGACAGGTGGACGTGCAGGTGCGTGCCGAGGCCCCAGGCCATGCCGTGCGGCTCACCGTGGAAGACAGCGGCCCGGGCATTGCCCCCGAGCACCGCGACCGCGCTCTGCAGCGCTTTGTGCGCGTGGGCAGCGACAGCGCAGCCACCGGCAGCGGCCTGGGCCTGGCCATCGTGCAGGCCATCGCGCAACGGCATGGGGCGGCGGTGGAGCTGGGCGCATCCGAACGCCTGGGCGGGTTGCGTGTGGTGGTGGTTTTTGCTCCTGAAAATATAGCTGCTGGCGCTTGAAAGGAGAGCGCTGGAGCCCAAAAAAGCTTGAAACGCTGCAGCGCAGCCTGAACGTCGCCTGGGCGCCAGACGGTGCTGGGGAAGGCCCTCACAATGCCACGCGGGTACAGAGCCCGCTTTTCAAAGAGGACTTCGCAGCCATGCATTTCATCGTTTTCGGCGCTGGCGCCATCGGCTGCTATGTGGGCGGCCGCCTTGCGGCCCACGGCCAGGCCGTCACGCTGGTGGGCCGTGCCCACGCCCTGCAGCCCATCGCCGCGCAGGGCCTGCGCGTGACCGACCTGGACGGCTTTGACTGCACCGTGCCTGCGGCCGGAATGCAGCTGGTCTCCACGCTGGCCGAGGCCGCGCCCCGCGCGGACAGCATCGTCCTGCTGTGCGTGAAAAGCGGCGCCACCGAATCCGCCGCGCGCGAGCTGGCGGCCGCGTGCGCGCCCGGCACGGCGGTCGTCTCGCTGCAGAACGGCGTGGACAACGTGGCCCGCATCGCGGCGCAGGCACCGGGCCTGCGCGCGCTGGCCGGCATGGTGCCGTACAACGTGGTGCTGCGCGGCGCGCACGTGCACCGCGCCACGGCGGGGCACCTGCAGCTGCAGCGCGATGCCGCCACCGAGCGCATCGCGCCCCTCTTCGAAGCCGCGGGCCTCGCCACGGTGCTGCCGCCGGACATCCGGGCGGTGCAGTGGGGCAAGCTGCTGCTCAACCTCAACAACCCCGTCAATGCGCTGTCCGACCTGCCCCTGCGCCAGCAGCTGCTGGACCGTGACTACCGCCGCGTCTTCGCCGCCCTGCAGTCCGAAGCCCTGGCCGTGATGGCCCGCGCGGGCATCCAGCCGGCCAAGGTCACGGCGGTGGCGCCCAAGCTCCTGCCCCATGTGCTGCGCCTGCCGAACTGGCTCTTCACCCGGCTGGCCCAACGCATGCTGCAGATCGACGCCACCGCCCGCTCGTCCATGTGGGACGACCTGGAGGCCGGGCGGGTGACGGAGATCGATGCGCTGTGCGGTGCGTTGATGCGGCTGGCGGCGCAGCATGGCATGGCGGCGCCGCTCAATGCGCGGATGTGTGCGCTGTTGGCGGGGCCGCGGCTGCGGATTTCTGGCGCGGAGATGCGGCGGATGTTGGGGGTGTAGGTGCGGTTGCTTGTCGGGATGTGCCCTTTGGACTCGGGCTACGAAGACGTCGGTCCGTTCTCCAACGGCACCCTCAACCCCGCCTTCAAGCATCCCAGCGACACCGACGTGCGAAACCGCCGCACGTTGTCGTCGCCCTCGAACAGGCGCCGGGTCAGCGCCTCGTAGTCGGCCATGGATGCCACTGTCACCACCAGCAGATAGTCCGCCTCGCCCGTCACGCTGTAGCACTGCTGCACCGCTTCTTCGGCGGCGATGCGCGCACGCAGCGGGGCGGTGCGGTCGGGGCGCTCGTTTTCCAGGTGCACCTCCACCATGATGGTGAGGGGCTTGCCAACCTTTTCCGGGTCCAGCACGGCCACGTTGGCGCGGATCACGCCGGTGCTTTGCAGCCGCTGGATGCGCCGCTGCACGGCCGGGGCCGAAAGGTTTACCGCCTGGGCGATCACGCGTTGTGGCGTGGTGTTGTCGGTTTGCAGGATGTCGAGGATCGCAAGATCGAAGCGGTCGAGCGTCGAAGCAGAGGGTGTCATTCGTGTCTCCGCCGATAGGAGGGCATGGTGGGTGAAAGTTGCGCCGAGACCCTCAAAACAGAGTCAAAAACGCGCGCGGGTCGAACTATATTTTTGCGCATGAGCATTTCCCCAAGCACTTCCCTTTGGCATCGGTTCTTTCCGTTTCTGGCTGTTCTTGGCTCGGTGACTGCGCTGGGCATTGGCACTTCGTGGGCCAAGCACTGGCTGTTTCCGGCCGTAGGGGCGCAGGGCACCACGGCGTTGCGCGTGGGTTTTTCTGCGGTGCTGGTTCTGGTGCTTTGGCGGCCCTGGCGCTGGCGCCTCTCGCGGGCCGACGCGCGAGCCATCGCCCTGTATGGCGTGGCGCTGGGGGCCATGAACCTCATGTTCTACATGTCGCTTCGCACCTTGCCGTTTGGGCTGGCGGTGGCCATCGAGTTTGCCGGGCCGCTGGCGGTGGCCATCTGGTCGTCCCGGCGCGTAGTGGATTTCGCGTGGGTGGTGCTGGCGATGGCAGGGCTGGGCCTGCTGTTGCCTCTGGGGCTGAACGGCAGCACGCTGGACCCGGTGGGCGTGGCCTATGCGCTGGGCGCTGCGGTGTTCTGGGCGATGTACATCGTGTTCGGCAAACGTGCGGAGCACCTGCACGCAGGGCACTCGGTATCGCTGGGCCTGCTGGTGGCAGCGCTGGTCGTGGTACCCGTGGGCGTGGCGCATGCGGGCGCTGCGCTGCTGTCTCCTGCGGTGCTGCTCATCGGCGTGGCAGTGGCTGCCGTCTCCAGTGCCATTCCGATTTCGCTGGAGATGATGGCCTTGAAGCGCCTGCCCCGGGGCGCGTTCGGCATCATGATCAGCATGGAGCCCGCAGTCGCGGCCGTGCTCGCATTCGCGCTGCTGGGCGAGGTGCTCAGCCCGGTGCAATGGCTTGCCATTGGCTGCATCGTCGCCGCGTCCATGGGCAGTGCAATGACTGCAGGTGGCCGCTTGCGTCGCACATCGCAAGCCGCTGCGGCGGCGTGACCCGCGCTTTGTAGCGTGCTCTTAGCGCCCCCTGCCGGGGGTGTTGCCCGTACCCATGCGCCCGCTTGGGCGCGCAAAGCGCGGCCTACAGGCTGATGTCCCCACCGCCTACATGGACACGCTAGTTTCTCGCCTACGGTAGCTTGGCGCTGCGGCCATGCACTTGCCCAGTGCATTCAAACAAGCCTGTATGGAGCGGATGCATGAATCGAAGAATGGCCGTGTTGGCGCTACCTGTCTGTCTGACAGCTTGCGGTGGTGGTGGCGACGAAAACAGAGAGCCCGAGGCGGCAGAGCCTGCCAAACCCGCGCCGCAACTGACGGTGGATCTGTACGGCGATAGCATCGGCGCCGGATACGCGGTCGAGATCACGCCCGCGGAGCGCATTGCGCTGATGCGACCCACCTGGGCTGTGATGGACTATTCGGTATACGGCCTCAAGCTGAGCGAGCTGATGGAAGTGTTTCCCACCATTCCTCGCACGGCCCAGTTCGTCGCGCTGGCGCTGGGCTTCAACGATGCGAACGAGGAAGACCCGAACTTCGAGACCAATCTTCGCACCGCGATCGAGATCATCCTCCGGGAGGGGCGCACACCCGTGCTCTCGGGGATCGTTGGGGTGCGCGCGCCTACGCCGTTGATGGTGCGTTACAACGCCGCCACCCACCGGCTGGCCCAGCAGTACGGGCTGGAGCATGCCGGCTGGGGCGAGAGCTTCCAGCCGGACGATGTCAACCCGGACGGTATCCACCGCACTCAGGAAGCCAGCGACCGCCTGGCCGCTCTTCTGGCCAGTGCTATCGAGCGGGCGGCGCAAAAGAAAGCGATGGTCTCGTCCCGCTGACTTGGCGGATCCGGCGCCAGGAAACTTCAAGGAGTTGTCATGAGCACGCATCCCGTATCGCAACGGAAGGTGGAAGAGGCAGAGCGCAAGGTCAGCGCAGTCCTGGAGGAGTTGGAAGAGTCCCTCCAGGCTGACGTGAAGAAGATCGCGCTGGAAGATGTCGTCGACACGGACCCAGCCAGCGGTCACCCTGCGGTGCATCAGGCCGTGGACATTACCGTCGCACCGCGTGCACGTCGCAGGTGGTTGAAGTAAGTAGGGCCCGCAGAGCGGCCCTGTCCCACAAGGGGCGTGCGCATCGGATGGCATGCGGCCAAAGGGTCGCAAATTAAACTTGGGGCATGCGGTAGCCCAGGCGTTTCGGCGCCCGGGTCGTCGCGATGGACCAAGGAGATCGCCATGACACTCACCATTTCACCCGACCCCAGCGCTCCCCTCGCTGATGAGGACCTGGCTGCCCAGGCCAACCCGGGCTACGGTATTCCCTCCCAGGATCCCCGCCCCGCAGCACAGACCCCTCTGGAGCCAGCGGAGGCCGAGCGCGAAGCCCATTCCGTGCTGATGGGCGGCGGCATGATGGTGGGCGCAGCCACCGGCGTCACTGTGGGCATTGCGGTGGCGGGACCCGTGGGCGGGTTTGTTGGGGGCACGCTGGGTGGCCTTGCGGGCGCCTTGGGCGGCGTTGCGGCCGGGGGTGCAGCAGCGGAGGCAAACAACGCGGCCGAGCGCCCGGATGGCATGGACGCCAACAAACCATGACCGTCGGCGGAGGTTTCGCCCATCTGCCGCTCCGCCGGGCGTGTTCGAAAAAAAATAGCCCGCACTAGGCGGGCTAAATCTTGCTGACCTCGACCAGGGTGGAGTCGAACCGCCGGAATTGACGGCACCGCCATCGTAGCCAGGGTGCGCCAGCGGTCGGAACAAACACCCATAGGCGATGTGATTTATGTCTCATTTACGCTTCTGCGGTACACACACTCAAACAAGTTTTACGGACAAGGTCCCATCGGTGAATGTCCTCGCCTTGGCTTTGTATTGCGGTCCTGTGGGCAGGGCGTGGTCGGTCAAGGATCCTGCCTCAATTTGATCTGCTCGGGCAGGCAACGCCCGGGTCATACGCCCGCGTCCACGGTTCGCAATGGCACGTCGTGTTTCACGCGCTCAGTCACGCAATGGGCAGGAGGCAGATGAGTGGATAGTGACGCGTAGAGGGCCTCGGGTTGCAGAATTGCTGAGTTCAGCGAAGTAAGCCCAGCTCCAGCGGCCAAAGTGAAATAGACAGCTATCGTTTGGAGAGCACGTTTTCAACCAGCAACTGCAGCAGCGCGCCCCTCAGCCTGTCGTGGGTGTCCGATACCGTCGTTGCGGGACCCCACTGTACGGTCACCACGCGGTCTTTGAAATTCCGGTCCTGCATTCGCAGCAGATCCGCCAGCTCTTCGATGCGAGCGTAGTCAGCGAAAGAAACGCTGCGGGCAACCGTGATGGTGATGCTCATGACCGTGACGACCTTCCGTCAGAATCATTGGACTGAACGCAGGAGTTGTCTGTAGGAAGAAATGCCTACGCGTCGATGAATGCGAACGGACGATGGGCCGTGGCAAGCGTGGTGGGCGCATGGGTACCAACTGGGCGCTTTTCCTCACAGCGCCGGGATGATTCGGGGCCTGTGAGGCGTTCTCTTCCTTGCAGTGCAAACTCAGCCCACTATGGGAGGTGGGCATTTTTGGCGCATCTCCTACGCGGCCCGCTGGAGGGACGTTGCTCAATGGGCTTTTCAAGGAGAGCACCATGGCCCCCGCCCCCCTAGATCAAGCCCTCGAAGTAATCGACGTACCGCGCGAGCCGGGCACGCTGCCCCCTGAGCTGCCTCCGCCGCTGTCGAACGAGCGGGCACCCCACGTGTCCATCCCGGGCCAAGCCGATCCCGCCGAGCACCCTGCGCACCAGGTCCCGGAACATCTGCCTCTGCCTCCGGGCGACCTGCCTCCCAGTGAGCAACCCACCATGCCCCCACAGCCTCAGCTACCCACGGGTTCAGGTCCTGGGCCATACGCGGGCGAAGTGGAAAACGAAGAGGGCGATCCTGTGGGCCAGCCGCCGAGGGTGTAGCGGCGCAAAACAGCCCGGGTAGCGAAGTGCACAAATCGTTACGCGCGCTCGGCGGAATGGGTGCATGGTGTAGGGACGCGGGCCGCTGACGACGGTCTTCCTATGGTTCATAACCAGGCTTAGGGAGCCCGATATGTCCATCACCATTACCGTTGCCGAGACGGTGCCGGACGACGCTTTCGAACGCATCATTTCGCTTTCAAACAGTCTTCAGCAGACAGACTTGAACTTTCGCGGCGTGCCTTTGGAGGTACGGCGTGGACCGTTGACGGCTGTCTCCCTTCATGTGTCCGACTCCGACGATGAGATGCGCGAGCGATTGCTGCTTCTTCTCGTGGCGGATGTCCTAAAGACTGAGCCAGAGTCTCAAATGGGCGGCTTGTACTGAGCGCGCGAGCTGTCCATCACGATGCTTTGGTGCGTGTTGCACATCCGCGCTCCTGATTTCTGAGCTTCCGTTTCAAGTCTGTCCTGCGCTTTCTGAAGTGGGGATCTGCTGGCTTTATCACTGCCGCAAACCTCCTCTTGAGAAGTTGAAATACTGGATGTATAAACAGTATTTTAAGGAGATTTGCTATGGAAACCGTTGACATTCGCTACAGCGTTTCGCTGCGCGACCACCCCGAAAACCTGCGCGCGGGGGACCGCGTGACGATCGAAACCCGCTACGCGGCAGAGCTAGCGCGTGCCTTTGGAAGCCCGGAAAACGTGGTTGCTGCGCTCGACACCATGGAGTTGCTCGAATCATCGCCCCCGGAGGTGCTGACCCAAGGCGATCTCAGCTTGGTCAAGCAGTGGAGCAAGGCCAGCGCGGCAGCTCGCCAAGCAGCGTTGCGTGAAGTGGGGGACGCGGATGGGTGGCACTTTGAAGTGGAGCGGGTGCCGTTCTGAACGCTCGAGTTGGTGCCTGGCAGCTCATCAATACAGGCCTACAGGACGGCTTGCCTGATTCCGACTTCACGGCTAGTGGTGGTCGTTTCGAATGGCTGAGCAGGTGATGTTGCCTGCAAGCATTGAGGAGACTTCCATGGCAAGCAATCAGCAGCAAGGTCAAAGCCCACGCAATCAAGACCAGCAAGACCAGCAGAATTATCAAACTGGCCAGCAAGACCAGAGCAATCCTCAAGGTCAACGCAACCCCCAAGGCCAACAGCAGCAGTCCACGGACCAGCGCCGGCAACAGGGCTCTGAGGTCAACCAGGGGGTGAATCAGGCCAACCGTGCGCAGTCGAACCGCCAGCCTGAAAACAAGCCCTGAGCTTTTAAATCTTCGTGGGCGTGAAAGATTCACGCCCACTTCCACGTTCACGGTACAGAACTTTTGTGTCGGATCTCCTGCCGACACGCTAACCTGCGGTTTTGCACCGCGTGTCACGGGGAGAGCCGGTGCCGCGGGTTGATCCGCGGGGGTAGTCAGCACAGAGCTTTAAGCGGGACGGCGATAAGACAATCCGTTGCGGCATGCCCCAGCAATGCCTCCAAGAAATTCATCGCTGCCGCTAATTTGTTGATTGACCAGTAAATCAATGGTCCCCTCGACAGGAATCTGGCCTTTTAGACCAAACTTCACTGAATTTGCGTGCAGTTTTCCGTGCAAAAAGGGTGTCTAAATCAGCCTGGCGCAGGCCAGACCTCTTCATTGCTGGCTTCCACCAATGCCGCAAGGGTTCGTCTGTCGAGGTAAAGCGCTCGCCCTCGTTGCTTACGAACACAGTGTTGCCAGCCAGTTGTGTCACGGTGCGTTGGCGTTCCAGGACCTGCCGCGCCCGCGATGTGAGTTCAATCTCGCGAATGTCGGCGGTCTTCGTTCCTTCGCTTTCCCCCGGGTCAGCGCTTCATCCACGAGCACGGTTCCAGCGCGTAGGTCAACCTTTGGGCTATCGCAGTGCAATTTGCTCGGAGGGCCGCATCCCGCTGAAAAACGCAAACTCGTAGTAGTCCCTGGCTTGGGCTGAACTGAAGTGCTGCAGTATGACTTCGACATGCTCCAGAGGGAATGGGTCGGGCTGGGGTTTCTGGTGCTTGCGCATTGCGATCTGCAGGTGCAGGGGCTCGGGGATGAGTTGGGCCAAGTGCCCGTACTCCAGGGCCATGCTGAACATGCTCGCCACGTTGTTCAAGATCTTGGTGTTTTCAGCAAGCCCGGAAAGAAGCAGCTTGAGGTCGCGAAACGTGAACTCATCCGCACGCGTGTCTCGCAGTGTCAAAGTGGTAGCTGGCCAGCGTTTGGCGGTACGCATCAACCGTGCTGTGCTGGATCTCTGGCCGCTTGACCTGGAGCCACTCCTTGAAGACATCGCCGAGGGTGAGCTTGATGACTACAAGGGATCTGGCCGGTCACGTGGTCACATGGCACCAGCTGGAGACATGGGCACGGAAGAGGCTAAAGCGCAGTCGTTCAGCCTGGCCAACATGGTGTCCCTCAGATCCAAAGCAGAACGGCGGGCCCTGGTCAAAGATTGAAGAGGACACCCGCAAGTACGTCATGAGAGCTCGTGGGGACGTCTATGTGATCACGGGACCGGTGTTTGAACCAAGTGCGTAAACCATCGGAGCGGGTAGGGTGGCAGTGCCCTCGCATGTGTTCAAACTGGTGTATGACCCAAGTACCGGCAAGAGCTGGGCCCACTGGCAGGAGAACTCACCAACTGCAGAGGTGAGGAGGCCAATCGGCTATGCGGAAGTGGTAGAGCGGACGAGGATGGAGTTGTTGCCAGGGCTGAGGCATTGAAGAAGGTTCCGACAGTAGGTCTGAGCCGCCACGAGTAGCACGTCAGAGGCGTGCATAAACTCAAGTGGTCCGAGTTATTTTGTTGTTACCCGAAGATCCGATGCGGTGAAACTGATTGTAAAAATCTTATCGCATAAAGCTCTCTTGGCTATGATGGACCCGCTTCGGCGTGATTCAATTTACTTGGAATTTATTTCATGAAGAAATTATTTTTAGCCTTAGTGTTGGCAGTAAGTGGAGTTGGAGCATTCGCTGCGTCCGATAATGGAATTCTCAGGGCAGTCGGAGGCACTAAGGGCTTCGATTTGCGATATCCTCGCGGATTTGAAAAGCAAGTTCCCACACCAGGTATGGCCCCAATTAAGCTTCAGAGTCGATTTACCTGGGGGAGTACGAACCAGATGGTTGACCATGCGGTTGTTGCGTATGTCCAGGGGTCTAATCCTGCATATTTTAGTTCAGAGCCAGTCGGCTTTAAAAACACGGTTTGGAGGTACGGTGCAGGAGCTCTAGTGTCGAAGGAGGGCCTAAATCTTGAGCTATGGTTTCACCCCCTTAACTCGACTTCGCCCGACGCAAGTGCGTATGCGTGGAACGCGGAGAATCGTTCCGGTGTATTCATAAGAACTCCACCACTTAACTGGCCTGAGCTTGGAAGTGCTTTTTCTGAAGATGGAGAATATATCGAGCCTCTCCCCGCAAATTGGAGTTTTGTACCCGGGGATCATTATTGGGTAAGAATTGCTCTCAAACCCGCCACGGGGGATGATTTGCTGTTGTACGCCGAGTTATTTCACGAGAATGCAGGTGGCGTTAAACTAGTGCAGCGCGCGCAAGTTAAGTTCAAAAAGTCGGCACATTTGCCACTCAGCTCTTCAGCTTCGGGAGCTGTCGCACGCGCGCCTGGGTCCGGAGCCGACATCACATGGTATGCATTTGATTCTTTTTGAAGGCATCGTGAGAGTCGCGTCTACCTAAATGCCGGGGACGTTTTGATTGAGTTAACAGAGTCCTTAGTGCACAGGCGATGTGCTCACCAGCATCGAGACTGATCTCTGCGCCATCGCCCCTGCCACCTCAGTCCCAACTTTGGGTGTGTGGGGAATAATCGGGATGTCTGCACTGCTGGCCATGTTCGGTATGACCAGCCTACGCCGACGCAGGCTGTGGGCATCAGCACCAAGGAGCACTACTTATGACCGCAGCAGGGAGCTGCCACAATCGGCCAGGAGCAGTCGGTCGTGGCAGGTGGAGGCGGACGCTCAACGATTAAGCTGCAGTTTAGGCATCGCGACCTCGCCGCAAATAGTCGGCGTACTCGTCCTGGACCACCAACTCATTTGTCAATCGCGATGGGGCGCCAGGCCAGCGAGTTTCGAGTGTTTTTAAGCACTCTTCAAAACTCGAAAGGGTGAGCACCTCATTTGCCTCGTACTGCTCAAGTTCTGGGTCTAACGGACCGAACTCATACAAGTCCGTGTAGTCTTTTGACCCAAGGTCCGCCGTCTCATAAAGATGAAGTTCTCACCCATTTGGCAAACCTCGAATCTGCACCCAGCGAATGCCGTGACAGTCTGAGCGCAAGCACCCGCCGAGAAACACGATGGCCTTACCACGGCGAAGTGCAGCATGTGCTTCAACGGAGCTGAGATAACGGCGTGGCATGTCACGAGTCATGGCGATTGAGTTCGGCTGGCCAGAATCGGATGCAATGCAAGATGAGATTGAATTTATAGCGCCCTCTTAGATTGAACCGATTCCACCGACTTAGTGCTTAGGGCGCTGATGAATCTGTTTTGAAACAATGACTGCTTTTGGGAGGGTATGCCCAACGGCGGCTCAGGGCACGAAGTGGAAGTCGCTCAGGCAGCAGAACTGTCTTCAACAACGCTGGGGGGCGTGCCTATGACATCAACATACCCGGGGCTAGCTACTGGATCTTTGGGAAGAATCCTACGGCGCTGCAGTCGGGTGGCGGTTGATACTTTGGCTGTCTAGAGCCAGGAGTGTTTGATGAATCGACCTTCGCCCTCATCCCGCCCCGTCCCCAGCCGAAAGCCATCGCTCATTGAGCGGACGCACTGGGGTGTTCGGCTGGCTGCCGTGATGGTGCTGTTTGTGATTTGCTCTGCGTTATTCATCGGGCGTGGCTGAAAGCCGATGAATCACCCAAGCTATGCCTACCCGCAAAGCCCACGCGCCGGTAATTGGCGAAAGCAACGGAGCGCGCAAGAGTGATGGTGATGACCATGAGGTGGGAGCGGTTGCACCGTACTTTCTCGGCACGGACCTACCGGCACAAGACGCGAACCCTCATGCCCACTTCCACAACCTGCGCAAGACCTTGGCCAGAGCAAATAGCCCAAACAAGCAGGGTAGAGCGGCAGTGGCGAAAAGCCAGCGGGAGAGAGCAGTAAACCTCCAAGGTTTCATGGCTACACCTCTATAACAATACTGTTTAAATGTACAGTATTTGGCGCAGGGTTGCTCTAACCGCTGAGTGTCTGCGTGTGGGTGGCGCATCTAGCTGGGCCTAGCTAGATTCGCTGAATAGCCAGACCTCGCGCAAAGTTGGACTATGGTTACTGCGTTCTCAGCATCGATGAGAGCGAGTTCTACGTCGGTGGCCTGCGCGGGGTATCGATGTATTGGATCGCGCCGCGTCCTTCCGAGGGCGTGGTCACATTGGCGCTGCCACCGGAAAGCAGGCTGAAATGACGGACCCGACTGCGGGAAACGGGATCTTGGTCAAGGTCCATGGAGAAGATTGCGGCCGGGTCGCAACTGCTTCCCGCTGCAGGACCCGATCAGCCGGCCGAGCTGAGCGTTGTGGTGGACGCGAAGTGCCTCGGCAAAGTGCGGATAACCTATAGACTCGGCAAGAGCCCACGGCGACACCGGAACTTTGGTTTTGGGCAGCGCGCTACGCCGAGACGGTCGAGGAGAAAAACCCTTCCACTGTTCCCGCAATGTCCCCGATGGGAATGAGTGCGCGTAAGTTGTTGATTTGTATGACGCTTACTGGTCCCCTCGACAGGAATCGAACCTGTATCTAGCGCTTAGGAGGCACTCGTTCTATCCATTGAACTACGAGGAGAGGAGGGCTCAGGGTAGCCGCGCATTGTAGAGGGTGTACGCAGCGCTTCGGGTGGCGTGAGGACCGCGTTGTCCATGCCAAGAAGGCTGCGTCAGTCGTACTTGACCGTGTAGATGAGATCGACCGCGCTCTTCTCTCCCGTCTGGCCGCGCAAGGTCAGCCGGCGGGTGAGGTCATAGAAGATGTAGAGCGTGCCCAGGGTGCCCGACAGGCTGCGCTCGTACGTCACGTACAGATCCTTGGACAGCCGCTTGCCGAAGGTGAGGGCCGCTCCTGTGGCGTCTTCGCCGGTGCCAGGGCCCTTGAACCCGATTTCGTCCAGCCCGACCCTGCTGGCGAAGTTGCCGGCGGTGTTGTTCTTGCCTCCGCGGCCCAGCAGGGCCAGGGCGGCCTGCTGCAGCACGGCGGCTTCAGCTCCTCCGGAAGCGGCGTCGCGGCCCAGAACCACCCACGAGAGCTTTTCCGCGTCGGGCAGGTCGGGGTCCGAATACAGCTTGACGCGGGGTGCCTGCGCGCTGCCGGTGACCTGCACCCCCGCGCGCACACTGATGTTGGGGCGCAGCGCGAGGATGTCGAGAGACGGGTTGTCGTAGGGGCCGTTAAAACGGATCAGCCCGGTTTCCACATCCAGCATCTGGCCCCAGGCTCGGTAGCGCCCGGCATCGGTGCGCACTTCGCCGGTCACGCGGGGCGGGGCGCCGGGTGTCGCGCTGCCGCTGCTGCGCACCTGCACCTCGCCCGTCAGGCGCGTGGTGATGCCATGGCCGTGCAGTGCGAAGTCGTTGCCCAGGTTGAAGGTGACGGCCAGGTCGAGTGGCTTGGCTGTTTCGGCCCGTGCAGCGGTGGTTTGGCTGGCCTTGGCAGCGGCCTGGGCTTTGGCTGCATCCTCACGGTCCTTCGCGGCGGAACGCACGACCACGTCGGAGCCCAGGCGAGGGGTGGACTCATCGGGCAGGATGATGGTGGCCCGGTCGGCCGTCAGCGCGCCGCGCAGGGTGATTTGCCCTTGCTCCAGGTGGGCGCGCAACTGACCCGACACGCTGAGTTGGCGGTCGGCCCGCACCAGCACCTGCAGCGCGTTGGCCTCGGCCTGCAGGTTCATGGCGATGCCCGAAAGACCCGCGCCCGCCGCGCCCCAGCGCAGCGTCCCGGTCGCAGTGAGTGTGCCGCCGTCTTGCGGCGCAGCGGTGCGGTTGCCGCTGAAGCCGGCAATGCGTGCGCCACTGCCGCGCCCACCGCGCAGGCGCAGCTCCGTCACGTCGATCTGGTTGCCGCGCAGCACGGCACGCAGCCGCCCGTCCTGCAGGTCCACGCCCTCGACGACCGAGCGCACGGCCAGGTCGTCCGCCCCCAGCGTGCCGGACCATTGCGGGGCACTGCGCGTGCCCGACAGGGTGGCGTTGGCCTGCAGTGTGCCGCGCACGCGCCAGCCCGGCGGGGCGAGGGCCGACCATACACCCACGTCCGGCAGGCTGGCGCGCAACGTTCCCGCCAACGGTGCATCTGGCGCCCAATGCAACGAGGGTGCTTGGCCGGCCATCGACAGGCGGGTGCTCGCGGTCGCGTCGATCTCGCCAGCGCGTTCGCTGGCCCACTGCAGCCGGGCGCGCAGGGCCTCGCCCTCCAGCACGATGGAAACTTCTGCAGTGCGCACGCCTGCAGCGGTGCCACCAGAGGCCGTGGACGTCGCTTCCGTGGCAATGGCCGTGACCGCACCTGCACCCTTGCCCTGGCCGGTGCTTTGCACGGCGGTGACTGCGGTGGGGTCGCCCGCCAGGATGCGCAGGTCGCCGCTGGCGCGGCGCAGCGTGGCTTGCGCGCGGGGCGTCGACGTGGTCGTATCGATGTCCCACTCGCCGTTGAGCACGATGGTGGTGGAGAGGCCGGCGCGGCGCAGCAGCGGCTCGGCCGGCCTGCCCGCTGCTGCGGGCGTGGCGCCCAGGCCCAGCGCGTCGACCCAGGACATGGGCAAGCCTTCGAGCGCACCTTGGCTGCGCAGCTGAAGTCCGCCGCCAGCCATGGCCAGGCGCAGGGGCTGCCAGCGCAGTTGAACGGTGCCGGGGGCAGGGCCGGTCAGTCGGGCCTGGCCCGCGGAGGCCTCCATGGCGATGTCCCCGGCCACACGCGCCGTGACCGTCAGGGGGGTCTCGCCCAGCTGCAGCGTCCATGGGCCGGGACGCTGCGCATCCTGCGCCTGAAGCCGCAAGGCATTGACCGCGACTCGCCACTGGCCCGGCGCGACCAGTCCGCCGGACAGGCGCGTCTGCACCGCCAGGCGCTGGGTCTGCTGCGGCGCGGCCCCGTGGAGCCGTGCCTCGCCCTCCATCGCCAGCGTGGCCGCGGCCAGGTTTCCAGACCATTGGACGGAGAGCGCGTGCAATTGCACGGCAGTGCTGCGGTTGCTGCCACTGCCATCGCCCGAAGGCAGTTGCAGGTCGAGCTGCGGGGTGGAAAAGCGGGCTTGCAGGTCAAAGGCCTCGCCTGGCGTGCGGGGCGGGGTGCGTGCTGCCCCGCCCGCGATGGCGGATTGGGCCTGTTCGACGACGGTCTGCCAGCCGCCGCGCCAGCGGGCTTCCAGTTGGGCTGCACCCTGGGCACTGGCACCTGGCAGCGCGCGTTCCATTGTGGCGCCCAGGAAGGGCAGGGTGGTGATCCAGCGGCGTGTGGTTTCGGCATCGGACCACTGGACTTGTAGCGCGCCCTCCCCCGAACGGGGCGCCATCGCGCCCGAGGCGCGCGCATAGGCGCCTGGCACGGTCACGGTCACCTGGCCGCGCGCCGAGGGGGCGGTCCCGAGTCCGACTGTCAGGTCGGAGGCCTCCAGCCGCGCCTGCAGCGCGTCGATGGCCAGCCGCTGCAAGCGCAGCGTGCTGTTGGCAGGGGCTGGGCTGGCTGTAGTGGCGGTGGTGTCTGTGTTGGCGCGGGCGGGGTGCCAGCTGCCTTGCGCCGTGAGCAGTTGGATGCGGGCGGCAGCGCGCCTGCCAGTGGCACCTCGCGCTGCAGGTGCAGGCCGCGGCGCGGCTGCAGTGCCTGCCGCACGGATGTCGGCATGGAACTGGACCGCGCGCTCCTGCATCTGCGCGCGCACGCGGCCCGACAGCGGAGCAGATTCCAGCACTGTGTGCACTGCGCCAGGAGGAATGTTGCGCACCTCCAGCTGGCCTTCCGTGGCCCCCGTGGCGGGTGTGTAGCGGCCTGTCAGCGTGGCTGTGCCGGATCCAATGGTCAGTGTGGCGTCGGGCACGGTCCACTGCCCGCCGTGGTAGCGGGCATCGGCCTGCAGGGCGGCCACCGGCAGTCGCCGCTGGTCCCAGGGGCCGGCCAGCTCGTTGCGCAACTGGGCCTGCACGGACCAGCCATCGGGGGCCGACGACGCGTTGCCCGCGCTCGGCCCGGCGCTCACCGTGCCGTGCAGTTGCGTGACAGGTGCCTGGGGCCACAGGGCGGCCAGGTCCACCGCGCGCAGCGTGCCGGTGGCGGACTGCAGCGGTTGGGGCGCCCAGGGGGTAAGCGTGGCCTCCACATCGGCTTGCATGGGCACTGCGGACTGCGGCCCCGTCTTGGCGGATGGCAGGGCCGCGCCAGCACCCACCTCCGCACCAGAGGCCGCCACTGGCGAAAGGCGGGCTTGGAGGTGCAGGCGGGCAGCGCTGGTGGCAAGAGTGCCGTCCAGGGTGGCCTGGGCGGCCACCTTCTGGGGCGTGCCGCCGGCAGGTGGCTGGGTATGCATAGACCCGTCCACGCGGGCCTGCACGGCCAGGGGGGCATGCGCCTGCAGCGTGGCTTGCGCGGTATAGCTGCCCTGCGCCACCTCCACCGAGGTGACATTGAGGCGGTGCGCTTGTCCGTCAAAGCGGTAGTCGCCGGTGAGCCCGCGCACCTGCACTTCCGGCGGGCCGGCCCAGCCGAGCTGATCCACCCGAAAGGCCACGCCCACACGCAAGGGCAGCGCCAGTTCGGAAGGGGGCTGCAATGGTTCCGCGGGCTTGGCGGGGTCGGGCGCCTGGGGGGTGATCTGAACCCGCGCCGCATGCACATCGCCGAGCTCCAGCCTGCGCTGAAGCAGCGGGGCCAGGCTCCAACCCAGCGTGAGGTCGGTCACTTCCACTGTCAGCGCGGGGCTGCTCCAGCGCAGCCAGCCGATGTGGCCGCCCTGGCGCAGGGAGCCCGTGACGTCACGGGTTTCGAGCCGCTGTTCAGCCGGGAGGTACTGGGACGCACGCGCCAGGGTCGTGGCGAGCGAGGTGCTCCCGCCTGTCCACCACCACACGCCCGCGCCCGCCGTCAACAGTAGCGCCAGCAGAGCCATCAGCAGCCAAGCGACCAGGCGCTGGCCCCGGTGCCTGCGCCGTGCGGCGGGTCGCGCAGTGCTTGCGCCAGCGCTGTAGTCCGCTGCGGGTGGGCGGGTGGGTGAGCGTTTATCAGCCATGCGCGGTCAGAAGCTGAAACCCAGCCGCAGGTGCAGCCGAACCTCTTTTGTCTTTACGCCATAGGCCAGGTCGGCCTGGAGCGGCCCCACGGGGCTGCGCCAGCGCACGCCCGCACCCACGCCCACCCGGGGTGAGAGATCGCCCACGCGGTCGGCCACCGCACCGGCGTCGATGAACAGCGTGCTTTCCCAGTCGGTCATCGTGCCGCGGTAGACGATGGGCCGCTGCCATTCCACGCTGCCCACCGCAAGGTAGCGCCCGCCGTAGAGCTGGCCGTTGTCGGTGCGTGCGCCGATGCTGCGGTAGCCGTAGCCGCGCACCGTGGTGTCGCCGCCGGTCAGGAACAGTTGCGTGACGGGAATCTGCGCACCTTCGCGCGCCAGCACCGCGCCGCCTTCGGCGCGCAGCGATACGCGTGCTGTACGGCTGACGCCCGCGTCGTCCTCCACGCGCCCGGCTGGGATGAAGTTCTGCCACCGCACCAGGGTGCGGACGAATGGGTCGCGCTCGGGCCGCAGCGTGGTGCCCAGCCCCAGTTCTACCGCCACGCCATGGCCCCGCGTGGGAGCGGTGGTGCTGTTGAAGTACCGGCCCGTCCAGCCATAGTTGATGGTGACGGCGCTGCCCGAGGGCGGCGCGTTGGCGCCCTGGCTGTGCGCGTAGTCGTATTGGAGGAAATAGTTGCGGTCGATGTGGCGTGTGCTCTTGCTGCGGCCTGCGCGCAGGCGCCCGCTGTTCACGTCGTAGTCGCCGGTCTCTTCGCGCTTGGCCTGCCCTCCCGTAAACCAGCGCCACCCGTTTTCTTCTGGCAGCGCGGTCCATTCGGTTTCAGCGAGCTTGGTTTCGCGGTCGAGCGAGAGCTTGCTCACCGCACGCCAGCCGATGCCGGGGAGCTTGTTGTGGATGTGCTCCATCGAGAGACGAGCCCCGCTATCGGTCGAAAAGCCCGGGCCGAACACCAGCTTCTGCAGCGGCGCCTCGCGCACGCGGGCCACCACGGGCGCGGCTGCAGGGTCGGTGCCCTCGGTGTCCAGCGTCAGGAACACCGCATCGTAGTAGCCGCTGCTGGCCAGGCGCAGCTGGGCGTCCAGCATCTCGGCCTCGTCGTAGATGGCACCGGTCGGCAGGCGCGCCAGGCGGCGCGCGCCATCGGGGTCGTAGCGTTCGTGGCCCTCCACCCGCAACGGTCCAAAGCGGTAGGCCGGGCCGGTGTCGTAGGTCACGCTGAGCTTGGCTTCATGCCGGTCCGCGTCGATCTCTGCGCGGCTGTTGGCAATGCGGGCGGCGGGGTGGCGACGCGCCTGCAGCTGGCGCAGGCCGCCCGATTTGGCGGCATCCCACGCCGCTTGGGTGAACGGTGCGCCGGGCGAGAGCGACCAATCGCGTACCACGCGCTGCTGCTGGCGCTGGCTGCCGCGCGTATCGCCGCTGCCCGGGTTGTCGGCAAAGTCCACGTCGGCGCTGGCAATGCTGGTTTGCGGCCCGGGTTGCACGGTGACGATGACGGTGCGGGGCGCCTCCTTGCTGCCTGGCGTGTCGGAGAGCTCGACGGTGATGGTGGGCGCAAAGTAGCCCAGGGTTCCCAGAAGATCGCGTGCGTTCGCGTCGGCTGCGCCCAGCAGGCGCTGCAGTTCGCTGTCGTGCAGGTCGGGCAGCTTGCGAAAGCGCTGCAGTTCCAGGTGGCGTTCCAGGGTGTCCCGCACGGTGTCGGGCGCGCGCACTTCCACGGCAAACGACGGCATGCCGGATTCAGCAATGACGGGTGCGTCCGCCGCGCCATCGGCGTTGCTATCGCGCGGCAGCAGGCTGCACCCGGGCAGGCACAGGGCGCCAACAAGCAGCAACGCCGACCAAGAGGCCGGCGTTGCAATCCTCGCAAGGACGGAATGTGATTCGCGAAAAGGCACGGCAGGGGGGGCTGAACGTGGATGGGATTGTCGGGGAACGCTGCCGTGAGGCTTCCCGATGATGCCGTCAACTCGGCGCCCGATGTGTCAGACAGCTTCCCCCATTCGGCGCAAAGGCGGCTTGGGCACAATCGCCGGTTACTTGGACAGCAGCCGCATCGTCTCTTCCAGCCCCTTGAGCGAAAGCGGATACATGCGGTTGCCCATGAGCTGCTGGATGATGCTGATGCTCTGGCGGTATTGCCACACGCCCTGTGGCTCAGGATTGATCCATGCGTGCTTGGGAAACGCATGTGTGAGGCGCTGGATCCATTCGGCCCCGGGCTCCTCATTGTTGTATTCCACGCTGCCGCCCGGCTGCAGGATCTCGTAAGGGCTCATCGTGGCGTCGCCCACGAAGATCAGCTTGTAGTCCTTGTTGTACTTGCGGATGATGTCCCAGGTCGGGAACTTCTCCGCAAAGCGGCGGCGGTTGTTCTTCCACATGAAGTCGTACACGCAGTTGTGGAAGTAATAGAACTCCAGGTGCTTGAACTCGTTCTTTACTGCGGAAAAGAGTTCTTCCACGCGCTGGATGTGTTCGTCCATGGTGCCGCCCACATCCATTAGCAGCAGCACCTTCACGTTGTTGTGCCGCTCGGGCACCATCTTGATGTCCAGGTAGCCTGCGTTGGCGGCCGTACTGCGGATGGTGTCGGGCAGGTCCAGCTCCAGCTCGTG
>Ga0307408_100000287_pt1 | contig 49799 bp, 47 predicted proteins | sample 322Cmetagenome_FD_202116 | JGI IMG/M metagenome (GOLD analysis project Ga0307408, IMG submission 202116) | Maize rhizosphere microbial communities from greenhouse at UC Davis, California, United States - 322HYB-C-3 | ecosystem: Host-associated > Plants > Roots > Rhizosphere > Soil | place... | reverse complement strand
GACCTGACCCCGACTTTCAAATTAGCGTTTGGCGAGGGCGGCGCGGGCCGCTTCGATGGCGGTGGTTGGGGGACGCGTGGCGCGTACCTGGTTGCGGCCGTCTTCTTTGGCTGCGTACATGGCGCGGTCGGCGGCGACGAACAGGGATTCGATATTGTCCGTCGGCGTCGGGCACAGCGTCGCTACGCCGATGCTGACCGTGATGTGCGGCGATGTCACCGAGCGTGGGTGCGGGATGTGCAGCGATTCCACATGCGTGCGGATCGATTCGGCCATCTGGAAGGCGGCATCGGCGTCGGTCTCGGCAAACAGCAGCACGAATTCTTCGCCGCCGTAGCGCGCGGCCAGGTCGGTGACGCGCAGGGCGTGTGCGCTGATGGCCTGCGCCACTTGCTGCAGGCAGACGTCGCCCTGGGCATGGCCCAGCGTGTCGTTGTACAGCTTGAAGTGGTCGACGTCGAGCACCACCAGCGACAGCGGGGCGCCGGTGCGCATGGCGCGCTGCCATTCTTTCTCGAGGAAGGAATCGAAGTGGCGGCGGTTGGCAATCTTCGTCAGCGGGTCGATCATGGCCGCGCGCTGCAGTGCATCTTCCGACAGCTTGTGGTGGGTGATGTCATGCAGCAGGCCGATGAACAAAGGCTGGCGCAGGAACATCGGCGTCAGCGTCAAATCCATGCACACCGATTTGCCGGTGCGGTGGCGGATGATCACTTCGCGCGTGCCATGGCTGTGCGCGGCCTCGGGATTGGCCGCGTAGCGCGCAAAGTATTCGAGGTATTCGTCGGCCACCAGTGGGTTGAGCAGGTCGGAGATCGATTTGCCCGCCAGTTCGTGCGACATGTAGCCCAGGTACTGGTCGCAGGCAGGGTTGGTGAACTGGATGCGGCCATCGGCTTCGATGATCAGCAATCCTTCCGCCATATTGTTGACGATGGTGCGCAGGCGTTCCGACTGTTCCTGCTGCGTTTCGGTGGCGAAGCGGATCTGCAGCTGGGTGCGCACGCGCGCGCAAACTTCGGCCATGCGCAGCGGCTTGCCGATGTAATCCACCGCGCCCAGTTCGAAACCGGTCACCACGTCTTCCTGCTCGTTGCGCGCGCTCATGAACAGCACCGGGATGTCTTCCGTGGCCGGGTGCGATTTCAGGTGGCGGCAGGTCTCGAAGCCATCCATGCCTGGCATGATGACGTCGAGCAGGATCAGGTGAGGGTGGACGCGGCGCGCAATTTCCAGTCCGCGCTCGCCGGAGTTGGCGACATAAGTTTGGTAACCCTGCTCGACCATCAACTTGCGCAGGACGGAGAGGTTGTCCGGCGCATCATCAACAATCAAAATCACGGCGTCACGCCGTGGCGAAAAGCTGGTACCGCCTTGATTCATGCTGACTAGGGGTGAGTAGGATATGGGCTTGATGATACCGTGTTGCCAATTGGAATTGTGGAAATTCAAGGAAGGTTTTGCCTAAAAAAGACGTTGAGTTGGTGATAGTTGGTGAAAGTTTCCGGGGAGCTAAGGAAAGTTGTGACATTCTGTGTATATCTGATCACTTTCGCTTGCGCTTTGGCAACGGTAATCCTGGCTATTTTTTCATGTTTTTTATTTGTCCGGCGGGCAATAGAATGACGCTTCCTTCAACTCATTGAGATAGCCATGAAAAAACCTAAGCTCCTGCTGGTTCCCGTCCTGTTTGCCGCTGCCGCCCTGTCGGGCTGCAAGGTGATCGACACCGGCGAGGTGGGCTTGCGCGTGAACTTCGACAAGACCGTGGAAGCCGAAGAACGCGTGGCGGGTAGTTTCAACCAGACCGTCGTCGGTTCCATCCTGACTTTCCCGATCAAGGATGTCAGCGTCGACGTGCGCGACCTGATGCCGCTGGCGGCGGACAATTCGACCATGAAGGACTTCGACCTGGCGGTGATCTACAACATCACGCCGTCGGCGGTGTCCGACCTGTGGGTCAACAAGAGCCGCTCCTTCCACACCCAGGATGCCAGTGGCGATATTTACCTGATGCACGCTTACATCTACCAGACCGCGCGCAATGCGGTGTACAAGGTGGCGCGCAAGTATGAAGCGCTGAACATGAACGACAACCGTTCGCAGATCGAGGAAGAGATCCAGGCCACCATGATCGCGACGCTCAATGATGAAAAGCTGAACGGCATCACGATCTCGCAGGTGCGCGTGGGTGGCATGGTGCCTAGCGATGCGGTCAAGGCCAGCGCCGACAACCTGGTGCGTGCCAAGAATGAGGAGAAGACCAAGGAGGTCGAGGTGCAGATTGCGAAGAAGGAGGCTGAGCGTATTGCGGCCCTGAACGCCAATGCCGGCGCTATCTCCTATATGCAGGCGCAGGCCCAGATGAAGATTGCGGAAGGCATTGCGGCGGGCAAAGTGCAGACTGTGGTGATTCCGTACGACTTCAAGGGCATGGTCAATATCACAAGCAAGTAAATCGGCGCGGAGCTTTTCGCGTCCGCGCCTTGGGGCTTATTGCCTCAGCGTTGGTGCGGCATAGGCGGTGGTTCGTGCCAGTTCTTCCCGTGTGAAGCTGGCACGCGCGTCGTCGCAGCCGATGTTGGCCGCGCATGCAGCCTGCAGGGCTTCCAGGCGCTGGTGCCAGCTTGTTTCAGCCGCTTCCATGCGGGCCAGTGCCTCCACTTGCGCGGCAGGCAGCCTCTCGCTGCGCAGGCGATGGACTTCCTGCTCGCCTTTGCCGTGGCGGCGTGCGTCGCGTACTGCGGCTTCAACGCTTGCAACTGCGGCATTGGTGCTTGCTGTCGGCGCGGCGCTGCGTGGTGCTGCAACTGCGGGCGCGGCAAGTGGGGCCGATGCCGCTGTGCCGGAGCTGCTGCCGGCCGCCGTTGCTGGCGCCTCCGCGGATGATGGCAGGGGCGGGGGCAAAGACGGCGATGCAGGCGAGGGCGCTGGCACGCCTGCCCGCCACAGCACTGCCGCCAATGCGACCGACGAGATGGCTATCGTGGCGCGCACGTTCACAGCCCACCAATGATGCTGAGCAGGTTATCGTAGATCGGGTACACGGCCCACGCCGGCGAGTCCCATCCGATCACGTCGAAATGGTCATACTGGTCGTAGTAGCCGATATAGTTCCAGCTTCCTTTGGCTGGCGCGCCGTCGAAGTTGCGCTGGGGCTGGCCGGAGGGCCCGCGCATCGAGACCGTATTCACCACGCCATCATTCGGATACCACTCGGGCGAGCGATAGGAGCCCATGCCACGCTGCAGGATCGACGGCACCACCCATTCGCCGGCAGTGTTCTTCAGGAAGAAGATCATGTCGTTGCGGGCGTACTGGTAATCGCTGCTCTGGAACGGCGCGATCACGCGGTCGGTGTTGTTGCAGCACCAGTGGCCTTGCTCGGTGGCGCGCGAGCCGATCGAAAAATAATAGACGTTGGGCGAAGTCTTCACCCAGGTATTCAATTGCGCCGCGCCGTCCGGAGCCAGGTCCCATTGCGCAGCATCATGGTTGGACAGCTGCCAGAACGGCGCTCCGCGCGTGCGATCAATGAAGTCCCCGATCGATTCGGCGGGCCCTTGCGCCAGCCCGTACTGTTCGAGACGGAACTTGTAGCCGCTGCCGCCGGAGCCGCCCAGGCCCGCCACTTCGACGATGCTGCCTGCCAGTTCGGAAACCTTCGGCACGAATTCGACCACCACATCGCGCAGGGTGGTGCCGTTGTGCGGCGAAGAGATCGAGGTTGCGCTCTTGACCCAGCCCACCTTGCCGCCAGCGTACAGGGCTGCGCTGCCTTCCGTGCCGGCACCGTTCGGCGCGCCGTTTTCCAGCAACTGGATCAGGGTGCGGATGGTCTGCCCGCCCTGGCTGTGGGAGACGAAATGCACCGGGTGTTGGGCATCCCATTGCGGGTAAAGCGCGATGGGGTAATTGTTTGGATTGTTGGCTGGATCGGTGGCCCAGCATTTGCCGGCAGGTTTCTGGATGTGGCCGGCGGCGGCATTATTTGCCGTATGGCGCGCGCCATAGTCGGCGCAGCCGCCTTTGATCTGGTAATACAGTTCGACTGCGCGGTCCCAGTTGGAACTGACCGGGCCAACCCCGGCAGTGAACACGGGCCGTTGCGTGCCGCGGATATGGGCGGCGATGTCGTTGAAACCGCCCCAGTATTTGAAGCCCGTGGCGGCAAAGGTTTCCGGCCCGAAGCCGAGGAAGCCGTGCACCAGAACGACCGGGTCGTTATTGGCAGCGTGGGCGGAGGAAGCGGCCAGGCAGGCGGCAAGGGTGAGGCTAGCTAGCACTTTCATGCGGTTGTCTCCCGTGGTTTTTTGTGTGATTCATTTCACCACGGGGAGATTGCGCACGGTTGCGGCATAACCGGGCCTGCGGAGCCAATCGCAATGCACGGCGAGCCAGCAGGCCCGCTTATTCGAGTCTGGACAGGATGGCCAGCAGCTTGTCGTACATCTTCAGCGCTGCGGAAGGCTTGGCGTCCCAGCCGATCACGTCGAAGTGGTCCATGCCCTGCATGGTTGCGACGTGGTTCCACACGCCTTTGACCGGCTGGCCGGCCAGGGCCTGAATCTTGCTGCCTTCGGGGCCGGCCATGCTGATGGTGTTGACCACGCCATCGTTGGCGAACCAGCGCTGGTCCGTGGGCACGCGCCCGGCGGCCGTCTGCCTGAACGAGCCCATGCCGGGAAGGCCGAACGATGGCACGACCCATTCGCCCGCCATGCCCTGCAGGAAGAAAATCATGTCGGGACGCGGATACTGGAATTCCTTGCCAAAGAGGCTTAATGACTCGGTGGCCTGGGCACTGAAGGAAAAGTAGTAGACGTCCGGCGAAGTCTTCACCCAGCTATTCAACTCGCTGGCGCCGTCCGGCGCCAGGTCCCATTGCGCTGAATCGTGGTTGCTCAGGCTCCAGAAGGGATGGCTGCGGGTGCGCTCGAAAAAGTCGTCGATCGATTCCGCGGCGCTGGCATTCATATTGAATTGTTCGAGACGGTACTTGAAGCCGGAGCCGCCGGAACCGCCAGCGCCGGTCGCCTGCACGGCCAGGCCGGCCAGCGTCGACGCGTCCGGCAGCCAGTCGACCACGATATCGCGCAGCGTGGTGCCGTTATGCGGCGTTGCGATGGAGGTGGCGCTGGTGACCCAGCCGCGCGCGCCGCCGCTGCCGACGGTGCCTTGCTCCATCAGCTGGACCAGGGTGCGGATGGTCTGGCCGCCCTGGCTGTGCCCGACCAGGTGGATCGGGTGCGCGGCATCCCACTGCGGATACAGTGCGAGCGGGTATTTGTCCGGATTGTTGGAAGGATCTGCCGCCCAGCATTTGCCGGCTGGCTTCTGGATATGGCCGGCCGCCGCATGCAGCGCCGTGTGGCTTGCGCCGTAGTCGGCGCAACCGCCTTTGATCTGGTAGTACAGCTCGATGGCGCGGTCCCAGTTCGAACTGACCGGCCCAACGCCGGCGGTGAATACTTCGCGGCCGGTGCTGGCCTTGATGTGCTGTGCGATATCGTTGAAACCGCCCCAGTAGCGGAAGGAACCGCCAAGCGTCGTGTGGTCGAAACCGAAGAAGCCGTGCACCAGTACCACAGGGGGCTTGCCGTCGGCGGCATGCGCGCCGCCGACAGCAAGCCATGCTGCGAGGATGAACCTCGAGATGAACTTCATCCTGCGCAGGGCGGGCTTACATGCGAGCTTTGATCAGCTTGCCCAGCACTTCGATGCCGGCGCGGATGCGCTCCGGCGGCACGGTCACGAAGGACAGGCGCAGGGTGTTGGTGGCTGGCTCGTTGGCGTAGAACGGTGCGCCCGGTACGAAAGCGATCTTGTTCTTGATGGCTTCGTCCAGCAGTTCCATGGCGTTGATGTGCTTTGGCAGCTCGACCCAGATGAACATGCCGCCGTCCGGTTTGGTCCAGGTGGCTTCTTTCGGGAAGTGCTGGTCCATGGCGTCCAGCATGGCCTTGCACTGGTTGCCGTACAGTTCGCGGATGGTCGGGATGTGCTTGTCCAGGAAGCCGTCTTTCACCACTTCGTGCACCACCATCTGGGTCAGCTGCGCGGTATGCAGGTCGGCTGCCTGCTTGGCCAGTTCGAGGCGGCGCACCATTGGCAGCGGAGCCACGACATAGCCCAGGCGGATGCCAGGGGTCAGCACCTTGGAGAAGGAACCCATGTAGATCACGCCTTCCGGATTCATGGCGACCATTTTCGGGCTTGGCTGGCCGGAGTAGGACAGCGCGCCGTATGGATCGTCCTCGATCAGCGGCAGGTTCAGGCGGGCGCAGGTTTCTACCAGTTCCAGGCGGCGCTCGACGGACAGCGAGCGGCCGGTCGGGTTCTGGAAGTTCGGCAGCGCGTACAGCAGGCGCGCGCCTTCCGCGATGGCGTCCAGCGACGATGGAATCAGGCCATGTTCGTCCGATGGGACGGAGTGGAATTCAGGACGGTACACCGAGAATGCTTGCAGCGCGCCCAGGTAGGACGGGGTCTCAACCAGCACTTTGCTGCCTTCGTCGATCAGCACCTTGCCGATCAGGTCCAGCGCCTGCTGCGAACCCGACACCATCAGCACCTGCTCCGGCGAGATCTTGGCGCCGTTCTGGGACAGCGAATCGGCGATCCACTGGCGCAGCGGCATGTAGCCGTCGGTCGGGCCGTATTGCAGGGCGACTTTGCCGTTGGTCGACAGCACTTTGTCGAAGGCCGCTTGCATGATCTCCACCGGGAAGGTGGCTGGCGAAGGCAGGCCGCCGGCGAAGGAGGTGATCTCCGGCTGCTGGGTGACCTTCAGGATCTCACGGATGAAGGACGCCTGCATGCCTTTGGCACGCTCGGAGAAGTTCCAATGCAATGGGTTCGGGTTCTCGATTTTCATATTCAATTCTCTAGCGGGGTTTTAAGCGATTTCGGCGATCAGTTCAATTTCAACGCAGGAGCCAAGCGGGATCTGTGCCACGCCAAAGGCGGAACGCGCGTGCTTGCCGGCGTCGCCGAACACTTCGCCCAGCAGCTCGGAGCAGCCGTTGGTGACCAGGTGCTGTTCGGTGTAATCAGGGGTGGAGTTCACCAGGCTCATGACCTTGACGATGCGCTTGACGCGGGTCAGGTCGCCGCCGCAGGCTTCCTGCAGGGTGCCCATCAGGGCGATGGCGATCGAGCGTGCTGCCTGTTTGCCCTCTTCGGTCGAGATATTCTTGCCCAGCTGGCCAACCCAAGGGGTGCCGTCGGCTTTCTTGGCAATGTGGCCAGACAGGAACACCTGGTTACCGGATTGTACGTGCATGACGTAGGCGGCTACCGGGGCGGCTGGCGCGGCCAGGGTGATATCGAGCGACTTCAGTTTTTCGTAGACAGACATGTGATTTCCAAGAAAAAAGTTCCGTGAATACGCTATTGTACTCTGCACGTTGCCGAATTCGTCACGGTCAACGGGCCACTTTCATGCGTTTTCCTGCGCCGACGACGGCAATTACGGCAAAAGTGAACAGAATATGCTCAATTTGCAAAGTTTCGTTCAGGATCACGGCAGCGGCCACCAAAGATAATCCGGGCTGGACCAGCTGTACCTGGCCGACCCTTGCCACGCCGCCCAGCGCCATGCCCCGGTACCAGAAGAAAAAGCCGATGAACATGGAGAATATCGAAACGTAGCTGAACCCGAGCCAGGCGCTGGCCGGTGCGGCAGCAATGCTTTGCCAATCGCGCCACAGCAGCCAGGCGCTGGCCGGCGCGGCCAGCGGCAGCGACAGCACAAGCGCCCAGCCGATGACTTGTTCGCCCCCCATGGTTTGCGACAGGCGGCCGCCTTCCGCATAGCCCATGGCGGCCAGCGCCACGGCGGCGAAGACTGCCAGGTCGGCGGCGTGCAGCCCGCCGCCCGATTGGCGCAGCGCGAAGCCGGCCACCAGGGCGCTGCCTGCTGCGGCCATGCACCAGAAGCCGGCGGACGGACGCTCGTGGCCACGCAAGGCAGCAAACAGGGCGGTCGCCAAGGGCAGGATGCCTACCAATACAGCGCCGTGCGAGGCGGGCAGGGTACGCATGGCGATGGAGGTCAGCAGGGGGAAGCCGATGACGCAGCCGATGGTGACGGCCAGCAGGGTTGGCAATTGGGCGCGCGTTGGCAGCGGGGCGCGTTTCCAGCGCAGCCAGCACAGGGCCATTACAGCTGCAGCGACGGCGCGGCCCATGGCCACGAAGACCGGATCGAGTCCGGCTACCGCCAGGCGGGTGAAGGGCAGCGTCAGGCTGAAGATGGCGACGCCGATGAAGCCGAGGAGCATGCCCTGACTCTCTAGGCCAAAACCCGGTAAACCAGGGTCAGACCCAAGGGTCTGACCCGGACCAGCGGCGGCAGCGAACCTGGGTCTGACCCTTGGGTCAGACCCCGATTCACCGGGTTGGCATTCACCCTCCCACCCCGGCCCATCATGCGAATAGGGCGTCACGGCAGCACCTCTGACAGCACGCGCATGATCTTCTCCGCGTCCACATTGGCCCCCGTCAGCGGCAAGCCGACTTTGCATCCCGCCACACGCGGATCATGCTTGAGGCGCAAGGCCGCCGCCAGCGCCGCCGCCCCCGCGCCTTCGGCCAGGTTATGCGTCGCCCGGTAATACAAGCGGACCGCGCGCGCCACCTCCTCGTCGCTCACTGCAATCACGTCGTCCGCATAACGCCGCACGATCTCCAGCGAGCCCGCATCCGGCGTGCGGCAAGCCATGCCATCCGCCAGTTCGGTGGTGGTGGGCGCCTCGCGCAGTTCGCCGCTGCGGAACGACTCCAGGTAGGCTGGCGCATGGCTGGACACCACGCCGATCACGCGCGTACGCAGGCCCAGCGCCTGGCGCGCCGCAATGGCTGCGCAGAAGCCCGAACCCTGGCCGATCGGCACGAACACAGTGTCCAGCCCAGGCTGGGCATGGAACAGCTCCATCCAGTAGCTCGCCACCCCGGCCACCAGGTCCGCGTGGCAGGACGGCACCATGTGCAAGCCCTGCTTGCGCGCCAGCGACAGCGCATATTCGCGGCTGGCCTGGAAATCGTCGCCATACTCGATCAAGTCGGCGCCCAGCCCGCGCATGGCGGCATTCTTCTCGATGCTGTTGCCGTGCGGGACCACGATGCTGACCTTCACGCCATGCCGGCGCGCGGCAAAGGCAAGCGACTGGCCATGGTTGCCGCGCGTGGCCGACACAATGCCCGCCACGCCGGGCTCGCGCTTCAGCAGCCCATCCAGGTAAACCAGGCCGCCGCGCACCTTGAAGGCGCCGGTCGGCGTATGGTTTTCATGCTTGACCCAGGCCTCCGTGCCCAGTGCTTCATTCAGCAGCGGCCAGGAGAACTGCGGCGTGGCCGGCATGGCGCCATAGACGATGATGGCGGCAGCGTCGAGTTCAGCACGGGTTGGCAGCAGGTTCATGGCGCGGGCTCCTTTATTCTCTGGAAGTTTGAAGGGGATGGGTGTATCGTAGAATAAGTAACCAGTACAGTACCAGTACACTCGCACGAATAATTTCACGCACTGTGATGGTGATATGACCAATACAATCCTGTTGTCCCGCGAAGGCGGCGAGTCGCTCAGCGACCAGATCGTGCGCACAGTCGCCGCCCGCATCGACGACCGCGTGCTGCGCGCCGGTGCACGCATGCCTTCGATTCGCCAGTTCGCGACCTCGCATGGGGTGTCGCCGTTCACCGTGGTCGGCGCCTACGACAAGCTGGTGGCGCGTGGCTACCTTGAATCAAGGCGCGGAGCCGGCTTCTTCATCCGCGACCGCGCACCGCTGCAGGCGCCGCAGCCGGCTCCGCGCGATTCGGGCCTGGCGCAGCCGGAAGGCACGCAAGGACTGGACGTGGTCTGGCTGGTGCGCAATATGTTCCGCACTGTGCCGCACCAGCATATGCCGGGTACAGGTGTTCTGCCGGCCGACTGGCTCGATGGCGTGGCGATCGGCAATGCGCTGCGCGCCATCAGCCGCCAGCACAGCAGCATCCTCTTGAATTACGGTGTACCGCAAGGCTACCTGCCGCTGCGCCAGCACTTGCAGCACAAGCTGGCCGAACTCGAAATCGGCGCCACGCCGGAGCAGATCGTCACGACCGCCGGCGTGACGCAGGCGCTGGACATGGTGGCGCGCGAGTTCACCCGCCCTGGCGACACGGTATTTGTCGACGACCCGGCCTGGTTCCTGATGTTCGGCTCCTTTGCCGCGCTGGGGGCGCGCGTGGTCGGTATCCCGCGCCTGGCCGACGGGCCGGATATCGCGCAGCTGGCCGAGCTGGCCGCCATCCACAAGCCCAAGCTGTACGTGATCAACTCCGTTCTGCACAACCCGAGTTCGACTTCGCTGTCGGCCGCCAAAGCCTTCCAGATCCTGCGTATCGCGGAGGAACACGGCATCACCATCGTGGAAGACGATATCTACTGCGACCTGCACCCCGGCAGCAGCGTGCAGCCCGCAACCCGCATGGCGGCGCTCGACCAGCTGAAGCGCGTGATCTATCTTGGCGGCTTCTCGAAAACCATGGCTGCCAACCTGCGCGTCGGCTTCATCGCTACTTCGGAAGAACTGGCGCTACGCCTGGCCGATCGCAAAATGCTGCAAACCCTGACCACCAGCGACATCGGCGAGCGGGTGGTGCACAAGGTGCTGTCGGAGGGCAGCTACCGCAAGCACACGGAGCGCATCCGTACGCGGCTTGACGGCCTGCGTGCACGCACCGTGCGGCAGCTGGAAAAAACGGGAATGCGCATCGCCAGCGCCCCGCCGGCGGGCATGTTCGTCTGGGTCGATGCGGGACGCGATACCAATGTGCTGACCGAGAAGGCCATGGGGCAGGGCTTGCTGCTGGCGCCTGGCAGCCTGTTCTCGCCAAGCCAGCTGCCGTCGAAATTCATGCGGCTGAACATCGCCGCGCTGCAGGCGCCGGAAATCTGGCGCTTCCTGCAGCGCGAGCTTGGCGCTTAGTTGATCGGTATGGAAGCTTCGGTTTCCACACCGTTCGGCGTCACGGTCTTGACGGTGAATTTTCCTGGCCCGGCGCCGGTGCAGGAAATCGTCGCGACATAGACTGTCTCGAGGGGACTCAGCGGCTCGGCGACTTTCAGCGGATAGTTCGCCACCATCTTCGAGCCTGGTGTTACCAGCGCGGAGGAGGTGCCAAGCTGGGCACTGAAGCTGATGGTGGTCTGGTAAGGCATCACACGGCCATTCGTATCGGTGACACTGACTTGCACGTCGACCAGTGCGCCGGCGGTGCAGGTTGGCGATCCCGAGACGAACTGGATGACCGACTTCGAGGTGGAGAATATCTGCACCAGCTGGGCCGAGACATACAAAGTCTGCGCGCTTGGCTGCTGTGGAATGCGCAGCACGCCATTGTATTTGCTGTCGCCAGGCGTCGAGCAACTGCCATTCGTGTTTGGTCCAACGCAAGGTTCGCCTGCGTTCCATGCCAGGTCTTCGTTGTCGTCGCGGAAGATGTCGGGACTCTTGTCGATAAAGGTGTCTCCAGTGTCGTAGACGTTGTTACCGTTGGCATCGACCAAAGTCTCTTCACCCAATGCGTAAGCAAGGATGGTGACGCGCCCTCCGCTTGGACGAGGATTGGCGGAATAGAGGGGCACCGTGCAGATGCCGCCCACGGTCAGGCAGGAAGCGCCAATGGTGCCGCCTTCAGCGGAGAAGTTGATTGCCGTTCCGTCAGGCACCGGATTGCCGAAATGGTCGCCGGCAGTTACTTTGACGGTGCTGCATAACTGATCGAAGTTCCAGCCCTCGCAATTGCCGATAGCAGTGGAGAGCGAGAAGTGCGCCTGGTCGGGAACCCCGCTCGACACAACCAGCACGCTGGAAACGGTCGTCAGGGACGGGTTGCTGTTGGCGACCGTCGCCACGACGCGGGTCGAAGTCGGGATCGTCCCATTGGCGACCACGGTGCTCACCGTGCCGTCTGCGGCGGTGGTGGCGCTGGCCGGGCTGAGGGACAGGCCGCCAACTGCGGTGGTGCTGTTGGTGTCGGCGAACAGGAAGCTCACCTGGCGGCCGGCGAGCGGGCTGCCGTTCATGTCGAACACCTGGAACTTCACGTTTGCATATTCCGGACGCCCGGCGCCGCCGGTGCCCTTCAGCGCGATATTGCTGCTGTCGACACCGACAAACTTGATCGAGCCGGCGCTGGCCGGCAACACCGTGATGCTGCCGGTTTTGCTCAAGGTGGCGTTAGGTACCGTTGCAGTAGCGGTAATCGTGTCGGACGTGCCGCAGCCTTTGTCGGTATAACTCGCCACCGCAACCCCATTTTGCGTCAGCACCGGCGTGCCGATGGTGGCTTTGCCGGCGGCGACGCAAGTGGAAGTAAAGTTCACCGAAACAGGCTGCGTATATGGCGAGCTTCCGCTCATGACCGATATCGTCACGCTGGCGTTGCCCCCGGCGGCCAGGGAGGTCGGGTTGATCGTCATATCGCTGAACGCCAGGGCGGGGAAGCTCACCGTGTAATTGGTCGACCCTTTGACGCTGGTGGTGCCGATTGTCGACGCAGCATTCAGCGTGAACGCGCCGGCTTTGGTGCCGGCTGCCAGCTGGACCGACGCAACGCCGCTGGAGTCGGTCATTGCGGTGCCGGTAGCAGGAGAGAAGACCGCACTGGTGTCGGTGCTGGTAAAGGTCACGACGGCATTGGCAACGGCCTGGCCCTGGCTATTCTTGACCGTGGCAGAGGCCTTGGCGCCCTGGGTTGGCGTGAGGGCAGTGAATACGGCTCCCGCGCTATCTGTCAGCGCCACCGTTACGGCAGCGCTAGTGGAATTGCCGGAGCCAGGGTTGGCGCTGGCGCCGCATCCAGGCAGGGCACCGGGGCGTGACGGGTCGATGTTGACGCAACCATCGTTGGTGCCGCCGCCACCGCAGGCTGCTAACAGGCCTGCCAGCAGGCAGGCGGCCAGGTACTTGATCAAGCTGTTCATCCTCAATTGCGTCAACATTTGTGAGCCCTCTTAGAGTTTGAATCGGATACGGCTTGCGGTTTCAGTGATCGGTGTCCTCTTGCATGGCGACCATGGACAGGCCGGCCGCCTCGATGGCGGCGGTCAGGCTTACCTTGGCGTCCTTGCCCAGTACCAGGCGGACGTCGCTGGATGCCAGCTGCCTGCTGGCCAGCAGTACCTTGCCTTGCAGGGCTTTCTGCAGGCTGGCGGCCTGTTTTTCGAAGCCGGGGCTGTATTGGATGGTGGTGGCCACTTGCTTGAACGGCCGCTCGTTGCTCAGGCGGTCGACTGGAATGCCCATCTGGCCCAGCAGGTTGCGGAAGCGGCGCGCCATGCCGGTGACGCCGTTGCCGTTGGAGACTTCCAGGCGGGCCACGCGTACTTTGCTGGCCTGGGCAACGGCTGGCGCGGCGGGCGCCGGCACGGCCGTTGCGGTATTTGGTGCCGCGGTGATCACCGGCGCGGCTGCCGGCTCGGCGGCAACGCGGGCTTTCAGCTCGGAGACGTTACCGGCGACTTTGACCAGTTCCATGTGGGCTGCAATTTCTCGCGCTGTTGGCGAGGGCAGGACGGTTAGTTGCTGTGGTTCCTTGCGTTCGGGGCGCGCTGCCGGTGCGGCTTCGGCTTCGGACAGCAGGGCCATGTTCGGGCTGGCGGCTTGCGGGGCGGCCGGGGCTGCGGCGGCCATGAGCGGCGCTGGCACAACTGGCGCAGATTTGGTGGGCACCAAGATGGACGTCGTGGCCGCTGGCGCAGCCAGGACGGATGGTGCGGCCACCGATGGCGCGGCGAAGGCAGTGGCGGCCGGCGTAGTAGCCGGCGCACCCACGGCGGACGCGGTTACGGCCGGCGCAGCCATGGCAGGCGTAGGCAAGGCTGGAGCAGCCACGGTTGGCGCGGGTGCAGCGGAGCCGGTCGCCGAAGGGGCCGTCAGCTTGGGGGCAGACACGGTTGGCACAGGTGCGGCTGCCGGCGCTGCGGCAAGCTGCGGCGCATTGGCGTCAGGCGTTTTGCCGATTGCCGCTTCGGCCAGCTGCAGGTTCTGGAAGGCCTTCGGCCCGGCGCCCAGTGCCATGGCGCGGCGCAGGGTCTGCGCGGCGCCGGCATGGTCGCCCATCAGGTACTGCACATAACCGAGGTTGGTATGCGGCTGCGCCTCGCCCGGATAGTCGTTGACCAGCGCCACCAGGGCTTTGCGCGCCAGTTCCAGGTCGCCGCGCTGCGCTTCGATCACCGCCACCGCATTGCGTGCTTCGAGCTGGTTGGCATCAAGGGCCAGCGATTGCGCATACGCTCCCAGCGCCAGAGCCAGTTGGCCGCGCTCGTGATGAAAGCGTGCCAGCCGGTTCCAGCTTGCCGCCTGGTTGCCCGGCATGTCGCCGCGCACGACGGGTTGCAAGGCCAGCGAGTGCGAAGTCGGAGGAGCACTGCATGCCGTAAGAAGGCCGCACCCCATTGCGGCCAGGGCGATTGGCTTGAGCTTGATCATGGCAATTCCTTTCTAGCCGGCGTCGGCGCCGCCCATGGTTGGCAGCAGGACGCGATAAATGGAGATAAAGGCAGGCCCCATCAACACCACCAGCAGCGATGGGAAGATGAAGAAGATCAACGGGAACAACAATTTAAGGGCAATTTTTGCAGCGGCTTCTTCCGCGCGCTGGCGACGGCGCGTGCGCAGCTGCTCGGACTGGACGCGCAGCGAGTCGGCGATACTGGTACCGAAGCGCTCGGCCTGGATCAGCATTGCCACCAGCGCGTCGACATCCTCGACACCGGTGCGCAGCGCCAGGTTGCGCAGGGCACGTTCCTTCGACAGGCCGGCGCGCAGCTCGAGTGTCACCAGGTGGAGTTCATCGGCCAGGATCGGGCTTTTGATGCCGATTTCGTCCGCCACGCGCAGCAGGGCGGCATCCATGGCCAGGCCGGCTTCAACGCACACCGTCATCAGGTCCAGCGCATCGGGGAAGGACTCGAAGATCTCCAGCTGGCGGCGGTTGACAGCCCAGCGCAGCACGAAGTTCGGCAGGTAATAGCCGAGCGCTGCAGCCAGCAGCAGCCAGAACATCAGTCCATTGCCCGACAGGCGGGAGTTCGACAGTACCAGCGCGGCATACAGTGCCAGCGGCAGCACGATGGCCAACGCAGTCTTGGCCGCGAAATACAGGGGCCCCATGGATGCGTGGCGCAAGCCGGCATTCATGAAGCGCACGCGCAGCGCCGACTTTTCCCATTCCTCGGTTTCGCTGCCGGACAGCTTGGCAACGGGCGCCAGCCAGGCTGAAATGCGAGCCAGCAGGTTCGGACTGATACGTTCACGCTGGCGCGGGCGGCGCTGCAGGTCGGCCACTTGCTCCAGCCGGCCTTGCACCGGATTGGCGCTGAAGCGCAGCATGAGCACATAGGCGGTGCCAAAGACCAGCAGGAACACCAGGGCCAGGAAAGCCATTTGCAGGACGCTCATCTCAATCTCCTAGACGCGAATCCGGATGATCTTGCGCATGACCACTACGCCCACGATCATCATGGTGAGTGCGGTGGCCACCATCTTCTGGCCCGCGGGATCGGTGTACAGCACGGCCAGGAAGCCCGGATTGGTGAGCTGGATCATTGCCGCGGCGGCGAACGGCAGCAGGCCAAGCACCCAGGCCGACATGCGGCCCTCAGCCGACAGCACGCGGATCTGCCCCAGCAGCTTGATCCGTTCGCGCACGATCTTGCTGATGTTGTCCAGCAGTTCGGCCAGGTTGCCGCCGGTCTCGCGCTGGATCATCACGGCAATGACGAAGTAGCGCAGGTCGGTGCTGGGCACCCGCGTCGCCATGTTCATCAGCGCATCGTTCATGGAGATGCCGAAATTGACCTCGTCGAACGTGGCCTTGAATTCGTCGGCAATCGGCGCATTCATTTCGTCGCCGACCATTTTCATGGCGGTAGGGAAGGCGTGGCCGGCACGCAGGGCGCGGCCAATCAGGTCCAGCGCGTCGGGCAATTGCTGGTCTACCTTGGCCAGGCGCTTGCCCTTGGCCCGCAGTACCATCAGCAAGGGAACGCAGATCGAGAACGCCATCAACGGCAGGATGACCAGCGGCGGCAGGTGCAGCAGCAGGCCGGCGCCGCCCACCAACACAGGGCAGATCAGCGACAGCACGATCAGGTCGGATACCGTCCAGGTCATGCCCGATTGCTCCAGCAGGCGGTCAAGCTGGCTGACACGCGGCATCTGCAGTAGCAGGCGCTGGAACAGCGGCGATTCGCTGAGCAAGCGCTGCTTGATCATCGACGCGCTTTCGCCGCTGGCGTGGCCACCGGCCGACATCATGCGCAGGCGGCGTGCAATGCGTTCCGCCTCCGGCCCCTTGGCCGAATTCCAGGTCAGGTACATGCCCTCGATCAGCAGCACCACGGCCAGGAAGACCAGGATGCCGGTAGCGTAGTAGAGGTAGTCCATGGCTTACATCCTCTTTTGCACGGTGGGATCGAACATGTCGTCGGCCAGGGTGACGCCGAAAGTGCGCAGCCGCTCGCCGAAGCGCGGCCGCACGCCGGTGGCGCTGAAGTAGCCCTGCACCGAGCCGTCGGTGCCGACGCTGGTCTGCTTGAAGCAGAAGATTTCCTGCATGGTGATCATTTCGCCTTCCATGCCGGTGATCTCCTGGATCGACATCAGCTTGCGCTTGCCGTCGGTCAGGCGGGCCACCTGCACCACCACGCCGATAGCGGAAGAAATCTGCTGGCGCATGGCCTTCACCGGCAGGCCGGCGGCGCCCATGCTGATCATGTTTTCCAGGCGGGTCAGTGCGTCGCGCGGGGTGTTGGCGTGGATGGTGGCCATCGAGCCTTCATGGCCCGTGTTCATGGCTTGCAGCATGTCCAGCGCTTCGGCGCCGCGCACCTCGCCCAGGATGATGCGGTCGGGTCGCATGCGCAGCGCATTGCGCACCAGGGCGCGCTGCGTCACCTCGCCCTTGTTCTCGATATTCGGCGGGCGGGTTTCCAGGCGCACGATGTGCGGCTGCTGCAGCTGCAGTTCGGCGGCGTCCTCGATGGTGACGATGCGCTCGCTGTGGCTGATGTAGCCGGAAATCGCATTCAGCATGGTGGTTTTGCCGGAACCGGTGCCGCCCGAGATCAGGATATTCACCTTGCTCTTGCCCAGTGCCTGCAGGATGGTGGCCATGGCCTCGGTCATCGAATTGAAGCTGATCAGCTCCGCCATGCCCAGCGGATCGGCCGAGAAACGGCGGATCGACAGCACCGGGCCGTCGATGGCCAAGGGCGGGATGATGGCGTTGACGCGCGAACCGTCCGGCAGGCGTGCGTCGACCATCGGGCTCGACTCGTCGATGCGGCGCCCCACGCGCGACACGATCTTGTCGATGATCTTCATCAGGTGCGCATCGTCGTTGAAGGTGACCGAGGTCAATTCCAGGCAGCCCTTGCGCTCCACATACACCTGGCGCGCGCCGTTCACCAGGATGTCCGACACGTTGGGGTCGGCCAGCAGCGGTTCCAGCGGCCCGAAGCCCAGCACTTCGTACTGGATGTCGCGCGTCAGGTTGCGCCGCTCGCTGTCGTTGATCACCACCATGTTCTCTTCGAGCAGGCGCTCGACCAGAATCTTCAGCTCGTCGCGGATCTGGTCCTGGGTCAGGCGCTGCATGCTCTCCAGGTCGACCCGGTCGAGCAGCGTCTGGTGGATGCGGTGCTTGAGCTGCTGGTAGGCGCGGTTGTCGATCGCCTCGGAAGAGCGCAGGGCGGCGATGTTGCCATTGGCTGGCGCGGCGGCGCCAAGGCGGTTGCGGAGGTTTGCTGCTGGAACTTGCATGATCGGCTCCATGGGCTGGGCTGGGGGCGGGGCTAGGCGCGCTGCAGGATGCGGGACAACCAGCCGCGCGACTCGGTACTGCTGTCGCCGGCCAGGGTACGCGCCAGGTCTTGCAAAGCCTTGGAAATCGGGCTGGCGCGCTGCAGCTGCAGGATCGGCACGCCCTGGTTGACCGAGGCGGCAGCTGCTTCATAGTGGTTCGGGATGGTGCGGAACATCTCCATGCCGTAGGCTTGCTCGCAGTCGCGCAGGCGGATGTCGCCGTTGTTCGAGTGGCGATTGACGATCAGGTGGATTTTGTCCTTCCGATAGTCGAGCGAACGGAATACCTGCAGCAGCCGCTTGCCGTCGCGGATATACGGCAGCGTGGCCTGCAGGATGGGGAAGATCATGTCGGCCTGGTCGAGGGCGCGCACCGAGACGGCATCCAGGCTGCGGCCGATATCGAGCAGCACGAAGTCGTAGTGCTGGCGCGCCAGGCGCAGCAGGGCGTCGACGTGCTCGGGATGCACGTCGTTGGCCTGGGTCGGGTCGTCCGGCGCGGCCAGCACGTGAAAGTTGGGGGTGACCTGCACCATGCTGGAAAACAGCAGCGAGGCATCCAGGCGGTGCATCTGCTGGGCCACGCTGGCCACGCTGGCGGCGGGACGCTGGTCGGACACGAACAGCGAGGCGTCGCCGAACTGCAGGTTGAAATCGAACAGCGCTACCTTCTTGCCTTCGGCTGCGGCCAGCGCATAGCCGAGATTGGAGGCCAGGAAGGTGGCGCCGCTGCCGCCCTTGCAGGAAATGAAAGCCAGCACCTTGCCCAGCGAGCGGGCGCTGAAGTTGCGTTTTTCATCGAGCCGGCGCACCGCTGCCTGCAGGGCGGCGGCATCGATCGGCGTCGGCATCACTTCGCGCACGCCGGCGCGCATGGCCTGCATCAGGAAATCGGGCGTCTGCTGGGTGCAGGCGACGATGATGGCCATGTCCGGATGCTGCACACTGAGCGTTTCCAGCCGTTCGAAATCTTCGCCGTTCAGCAGCGGCTGGGCCACCAGCAGCAGGTCGGGCGCGATGCCGTCGAAGCGCGGCAGCTTGTCCAGCAGTCCCGGCAGCACGTCGACCTGGTCGGTCTGGCTGCGCTCGCGCAGGATGCGGGCAATTTCGAACAGTTGCTTGTCATTGCTGGAGATGGCAGTGATCTTCATGGCATCGCTCAGTTGGTGAAGCCGAGGCTCTCGGCGTAGACGACAGTGGTGGCTTGCGGCAAGGTGTTGACCGGCTTCGAGACCGACACGCTGCCGGCCTTGAAAATGAACGGCGTGTATTGGACGTTCTTGACCGAGACTTCAACGTACATGATGCATTCCGAGGTGCGCAGCGCATCGTTGCAGGCGGACAGGTTGTCGCCGGCGTCGATGGGCGGGGTGGTGACTTCATCGACCCCGTTGGAGCGCAGGTAGCGCACGAAGATATTGCTGTCGCGGATCTCCGGTCCGCCGGGCAGCACGGTGGCGCCGAACAGGGCGGTGCTCTTGATGGCGGCGATGTCGCTGCTGCTGATCCAGCGCACGGTGGCTGCGCGCGCCCCGCGGCGGCTGATTTCCTGCATCGAGTTGTAGACAAACAGCATGCGCCCGAACTCGAAGATGGCGTAGATGAAGGCCAGCAGCAGGGCGCCGATGATCGCGAACTCGACGATCGCGGCGCCGCGCTGGCGTTTCAGGCTGTTTCGCTTGGCCAGTGTGCGCATGGCGTCCTCACAGCATGTACCGCATGGTGGTATGCGGGGTCAGGTTGATAAGGCGGACCGAGTTGCCGATCAGCGGGACGGTCTGGCCGATATTGACGGCGTAGCCGCTGATTTCCACCCGCACGCCGCCGGGGGCGGTGCCGTCGACGCAGTTGCTGTCGTTGTAGCTGGCGTCCAGGCAGGTGACCACCACATTGCTGCGGCTGAAGCCCGGCACCTTGGCGGCGTTGGCGGCTGCCACCACGATGTCCTTGGCGGTGCTGACGGAGCTGGAGTTGATGTTGGCCTTCTTGGCCACGCTCATGTAGCGGGCGCCGTCGCGGGTGGCCTTGCTCAAGGCATCGTAGTAGGCGAAGGCGCGGCCGAACTCGTAAGTCCCCGCCAGCAGCAGGAACAGGATCGATGCCACCAGTGCGAATTCGACCAGGGCGGCGCCGGACTGCTTGGTTGATGGGCGATTGCGCATGGCGTTCACTTGTACAGTTTGACTTCGGAGGTCGGGACCGGCTCCACCAGGCCCGTGAATTCAACGTTCAGCAGCGATGGGGAGCCGCCGAAGTTGGCCTTCTTCTGCATGAAGAACTTGCCGATGCCAACCGCGTTCATCACGCCGCAGGCGCCGCTGCCGACCGGTGGCGTGCGGCAGTCGATCAGCACGATGTTCAGGATGCGGCGGTTTTCCACGCCGGTGCGGCCGGCCGGGGCCTGGAAGGTTGGGCCGCTGGCCTGGTTGTAGGGCGCCGCGTACTGCGAGGTGAAGCCGGCGCCGACGCTGACCGGATAGTTGGCGGCGTCGATATAGTCGGTGGCGCTGCCCGTGGGACCGTACATCAGCTTGTCGGTCCCCGGCGTATTGGTGCCGATCGTTCCGTTAGCCTGCGCTGGCGTGATGGCCGTGGTGCCGTCCGCCTGGATGGCCGGCATGTACGACCACATGACACCGTGCTGCGGGTAGGTCGCTTGCGTGGTCACGCGCGAGGTAGCGCTGACGGTGCTTGGCCAGACCTTGGTAGCATCGACTGCCGTCGCCTCGAAAGGCAGGGCGTACTTCGGCGTCTTCAGGCTGCCGCTGGCAATGGTGGTGACCGACTGCTGGTTCGGCAGCGCGGTGTTGGCGGCGTTGGAATCCTGCCAGGTGGTTGGCGCCGTGACCGCGGTAGGACCGGCGCAGGGATTGCCGCCGACGCAGTCGTATTCCTTGATATTGATGTCGGGCGGTGCGCTGGCAGGATCGCACTGCGAGCCGCCCGAATAGTCGTTGAAGCGCGAGTTGAGCGCCTTGTCCAGCGTGGCCGACACGCCGGTATTGGTGTAGACCTGGCCGACCCCGGTCGGCAGCACCGCGCTATTGCCGACGCACATGAAGGGCGCAACGGTATTGGTGGAAGAGTTGGACGGGTTGCAGGCATTGGGCGGCGCGTTCACCGGGTTGATCTGGTACGGGTCGGAGCTGGCGCCGCCCAGCGACCCGAGTTCGAACACGTTGTACGACATGCCGCGGCGGAAGCCGTATTCGACGATCTCGTTGAAGCTGCCGTAGTTGTAGCTGTCGGTGCGGCGCGTCGGGTCGATGGCGCAGATGCCGATCGGCGTCACGGTGTTGACGTAGCGGCCTGCCACCGCCCAGCCAAAGGTGGAGGTGTTGTTGTCGCCGGCAATGCGCATCAGCCAGGTGTTGATCGATTGCGCCGTGGCGCTGGTATGGTCGAGCCGGGTGTCGACTTCGACGAAAGTGCGGCCGGTGGCGTTGCCCAGGCTTTCCGCCAGGGTGTACCAGGGGCCGTCCGGGCTGGCCGCAAAGCGGAAGTTGTCATTCTGCAGCGTCAGCGTGCTGCCGAAATCGTAGCGGTTCTTCAGCGCCACGGCCTTGCCGGAGGCGACTGCCTTGTTCAGGCCGGCGTCGGAGTTGTCCAGGTCCTTGCCGGCCGCCAGCGCCGATGCGTCGGCCAGGTTCTGCAGCTCGGTCTTGACGATGTAAAGGTGGCCAAGGTCCAGCACCAGGCCGCTGACCGGAATCAGGACGAGCATGAGCAGCAAGCCAGACATCACGGCAACAGCGCCGCTTTGCTGGTGATGCCTGAGTGTGCGCTGGGCCATGGCTGTCTCCTAGCGGCCGACGCCGATCAGGAAGGTGTTGGCGTTCTTTTCAGGCGCCTTGAACGACTTCACGTACTGGTCGTAGCCGGCCTTGGCGGCCGGGCCGTCCAGCCCCAGCGGCGGGGCCATATTGCGGTCGGCGCCGGGGTGCATGATTTGCGCGTTGCGCATATCGGTGGCCACCTTGCCGATGTTGCGGTCGACGAAGGGCGTGGGCGCCATGCAGGCCGCCAGGGTCAGTGGCAGCAGGGCAGTGCCGGCGGCGCGCAGGAAGTGATGGTTCATGATGGCCTCTCCTAGTTCAGGTCAAAACCGCCGGCTTGCTTGGCAGGTTGTTGCTGCGACTGGCCGGCACCTTGCGGCGGCTGGCCCTCCATCCGGCCGTTGAAGATGCGCGAGGCGCGGCTGGCATCGGTCACGTTCGAGGTCGGCAGGTTCTCGGCAAAATCAGGCGGCAGCGGCTTGACCAGGCGCGGCGTGATCACGAATACCAGTTCGGTGCGGTCGGTCTGGAAGTCGTTGGAGCGGAACAGGGCGCCCAGCACCGGGATTTCGCCCAGTCCCGGCACGGCCTTGATATTGGTGGTCGAATTGTTCTTGATCAGGCCACCGATGGCAAAGCTCTGGCCATCGAACAGCTGCACCGTCGTGGCGGCGCGGCGCGTGGTGAACGACGGCAGGATGGCGGTGCCAGTGAAGCCGGACGCCGAGATGCCGACGCCTTCCTTGTTCAGCTCCGACACCTCCGGCGCCACCTTCAGGTTGATGCGGCCGTCGCCCAGCACGGTCGGGGTGAAGCGCACGGCCACGCCGAATTCCTTCTCTTCCAGCGTAATGCGGGTGAAGCCGCCGCCATCCGGGGTGGAGGCGACCGGGATGAAGATCTTGCCGCCGGCCAGGAAGCTGGCTTCCTGGCCGCTGATGGCCATCAGGTTGGGTTCGGCCAGCATCTTCACCAAGCCATCTTTTTTCTGCGCATCGATGGTCAGGAAGTTGCCGTTGCGGCGGTTGAAGGCATCGACCAGCGAAGGATTGCCGCTCAACAGGTTGGACAGCAGGGTGTAAGTCCAGTTGCCGATGGCGTGGCTGGCTCCGATGCTGGCGCCCAGCTGGTCGACCAGGGTCTTGGACACTTCGGCCACTTTCACTTCCAGCATCACCTGCTGCGGCGCGGCCACCGCCATCATGTTGATGATCTTGAGCGAGACGCCGCCTTCGCCCGTGCTCACAGGCTGGGCACCGGCACCGGCCGGGGCGGAGGCGCCGCTGCCAGGGCCGCCGCCGGTCGGGCGCTGGCGCGTGACGTAGGCATTGGCCATCTGCAGCACGTGTTCGGCCACCACCACGTCCGGCACGGTGCCGCTCAGCATGATGGAGTCGGCCGCCGCCGTCACCTTGACCATGCCGGCCATGCCGGTCAGCTTGTCGATGCCGGCCTGCAGGGTGGCCGTATCGGCGCTGACGGTCAGGTCGGCGATCACGGTGTCTCCGGTCTTCTGCCAGACAATCAGGTTGGTGGTGCCGACGGTGCGGCCCAGCATGTACACTTCGCGCGGATTGAGCAGGATCACGTCGGCGATGCGCGCATCGCCCACCGCCACCCGTGCCGCCGGATGCTGCAGGCGCACGATGCTGGACTTGCCTTCGGCCAGCTGCATGGCTGGCGCCAGTTCGGTGCGGCCTTCCGGCATCGCGGCCGGCATTGGCGCCTCGGCTTTCTTGCCCGGCATGGCGCCGCCCTTGGCTTTCATCTTCGGCTGCTGCGCCACGACGGCTGCTTCGGCGCCCACCTGGGCGGCGGCCGGCGTGAGCAGGGCGGGCAGGACCAGCAGGGCGCCCAGGATGCTCGGTACAGCGGTGCTTATCCGTTTCATGAGTAGCTCCGTATCAGAATTGTTGGCTGCTGCGGTCCAGGCCTTTGATCATTTCCACTTTCACGCCTGGTGGCGGCACAGTGGCCACTTTGCGTACTGGCACGGGCTTGGGTGCCGGGGCGGCGGCTGCCACCTTCGGTGCCGGCGCGGGCATTGCGGCGCCCAGCAGGGTAGTCTTGGTGGCGCCGGTCGTCAGCGCAGGGTTCGGGTCGACCTGGTTGCGCAGCACCAGCGACAGGCTGCCCACGCTGCGTGCCAGGTCCAGTTTTTCCACTTGTTCCGGGGTCAGTTCCAGCGTGACCGCGTTGACCACTTTCGGCTTGGTCTCGTCGCGCGAGGATTCCTGTGCCACGGCCAGCACCAGGATGCGCTCCAGTACGATCTTGGAAATGGTCGGGTCCTTGGTGTTGCTGCGCTGGCCTTCTTCCTGGGTGTTGACCAGGATGTCGACGTAATTGCCCGGCAGGGCGAAGCCGGCCACGCCTACCACGTCGTTGACGCGCACGGTCATGGCGCGCTTGCCTTCGGCCACCACGGCCGACAGCCCGCCCTGGGTGCCCGGTGGCGCCAGCTTGGCTTCCAGGATAGGTTCGCCGCGCGTGATGCTGGTGCGGGTGACGCGCGATTCGAGCGCCTTGTCGTCCTTGATGGCGCCCGGCGGCTGCACCGAGGCAGGCCAGTCGACCAGGCGCACCATGTCGGGCGTGATGCGCGCGCCCAGGCTGATGTCGACCTGTGCCACGGCCACCTTGGCGGTCGAGCCGCTGGCCTGTGCATTGATCCAGCGCGCCGCCACCACTACGGCCACGAAGGCCAGGGCGATGGCTACCACCATCATCATCATTGCTCGTGTGTTCCTCATGATTATCCCCTTGCGTTCTTGGCTTTAAATCGCTGCAAAATAGTTGTCCCATGCCCATTCGAGCGACGCGATATCGAGCGTGGGCAAGCGTCCTTCGTATGCGGCCAGGTCGCGCAGCTGCGAAACCAGGTCGCGTGGATAGCAGGCCATCAGCGGTCGTTCGTGGCTGTGGTGCCGGCGCATCAGCCAGGCGAAGGACTCCGCTTCGAACGGCACCGAGTAGCGCTGGCAGACCTGGCGGAACACGGTTTCGTACTGTTCCGGATTCAGCGGGCCGACATGGATCTTGTATCCCAGGCGGCGCAGGAAAGAGCCGTCGGCCAGTGACTCGGGCGGCAGGTTGGAGGAGAAGATCACCACCACATCGAACGGCACCGGGAACTTGTAGCCGTTTTGCAGCGACAGGTAGTCGACCTGGCGGTCCATCGGCACGATCCAGCGGTTCATCAGTTCGACCGGCGAGCAGCGCTGGCGCCCCAGGTCGTCGATGATGAAGATGCCGCCGTTGGCTTTCAGGTGCGGCGGCGCCTGGTACAGGCGGGTCGTGGGGTCGAAGCGCAAGTCCAGCGCGTCCAGGGTCAGCTCGCCGCCGGTGATCACGGCAGGCCGCTGGCTGCGCACCCAGCGCTGGTCGCGCGGGGTACGGCGGTCGAACAGCATGCCCGGTGGCGCGTTGTCCTCGATGGCGGTGTGCAGCACCGGGTCGTAGACCGGAATGATGTCGCCGTCCACCAGCAGCGCGTGCGGCACGGCGATCTGTCCTTGCAGCAGGCCGTTCAGGCGTTCTGCCAGGTAGGTTTTACCGCTGCCGGCCGGACCGTGGATAAAGATGGCGCGGCCACTGTTCATGGCCGCGCCCAACTGGTCAAGCACTGCAGGGCTGGCGACGATGCCATCGAACGTTTTGCGGATGTGTTCGCGCTTGACGTGCATCTGCGCCACGCTGTGGGCGCGCACGCGTTCGGCATAATCGCTAAAGGTTACCGGGGCGGCGCCGGCATACGCATCGCGGCGCACGAATTCTGCGGCGCGGGCGCGGCCCGTATCGGTCAGGTTGTAGACGATGTCGGCATCGGTGTTGCTCACGCCGCGGCGCACCATCTCCATCAGTTTTTCGGTGCGCATGAAGGTCAGCACCGGATCCAGCACCGATGGCGGCAGCTTCAGGTGGCCGGCCAGCTCGTTGAGCTTGATCTGGCCGCGCTGGTACAGTACCTTGCTGGCCAGTTCCACCAGCAGCAGGAAGGGCAGCCCGGTTTCTTCCACCGTGCGCGGTGCGGGAACGCGCAGCGGGTCGTCAGCCCAGGGGCGCTTGCTTGGTTCTTCAAAATCGGCAGGCATGGCGGACCTCTCTTAAAACACCATTGGCAGGACGCGGTATTTCACGCGGCGCATGTACAGCACATACTCGCTGTCGCGCGACAGGAAGCGTTCTTCACGCTGCATGCGGACCAGCAGCAGCAGGGAAGCGACCAGGCAGGTGGCGGCATTGCCAGTGCTGGTGTTGGACAGCACATAGCCTGCATAGCTGAGCAGGTAGCTGGCATACAGCGGATGGCGGATCCAGCGGTACAGGCCGCTGGTCTTGATCTGGCGCCGTGCAGCCACCAGGCCGAAGCTGCGGTTCAGCGACAGCAGGCCGCCGATCTGCAGCAGCACGCCCGCCACGATCAGGGCGCGCGCGGCCGGCAGCATGCCTTCGCCGCTGGGGGCAAAGAAGAAGGGGGCGCCGGTGGAGGCGATGGCCAGCGCCCAGTCCAGCGGCGAGTGCGATATGGCAACCGGCTCCGAGCGCAGCAGGAAGAGCGCCGCCACCAGGGTTTCCGAGGCCACGAACAGCAGGTAAGTCCAGTCGCCGGTGCTGTTGAAGGCGCGCGCATGGGCGACCGAGAACAGCAGCCAGACGCTGGCCAGGGCCGCAGTCGCCAGCAGGTTGACGGCGCGCGAGCCGAGGATGTGGTCGGTATTCATAGCAGGCTCCAGCCGAAGTAACGGGTCAGCAACAGGTAGCTCATGGTGCCGCTGGCAATGGCCACGGCGTAGGGCAGTTGGCCGGTGGCAGCAAGCGGGGCATCGATGCGGGCGCTGCCGCCCGACATGCCGCGCAGCACGCTTCCCAGCACCATCAGCTTGACGTTGCCGGTGACTTTGCGCAGGCTGCCCTGGCACAGCGCCACCAGCAGGGCCAGCACGCCGCCGGCCAGTACGCTCGACAGCCCGGCACCGACGATGTCGAGCGGTCCGAGGAAGGCGCCCAGCATGGCCATCAGCTTGACGTCGCCTGCGCCCATCGCGCCCAGTGCATACATCGGCAACAGCAGCAGCAGGCCCAGCGCCATGCCGGCTGCGGCCTTCAGCAAGCCCAGCGCGCCGAACGGCTCGCTGAACAGTCCAGCGCCCGGCGTCACGGTCGCTTGCAGCGTGAAGCCGGCAAGCAAGCCCAGCACCACCAGCTGGTTCGGGATGCGGCGGCTGCGCACGTCGCTGGCCACGGCCCATGCCAGCAGGCAGGCCAGCAGCACAACGGGCAGCAGGGCGCGCGAATCAAAGCTCATGGCCGCTCCGTTGCGCCAGCTTGCCGCACAGGGTCCAGATCAGCCAGGCACCGAGGGCGCCGGCATAACCATCGATGGCGTAATGCCAGCCCAGGTGCACCGAGCCCACCTGGATCAGCACGGCAAACGAGGTCAGCGCGATGCCGGCGGCGCGGTGCAGGCGCCAGCCGAGCAGGGCCAGCAGCACCGAGCTGGCCACGTGCATGCTGGGCATGGCAGAAATGCTCAGGGCATTGGTGCCGCTGTGCAGCGTGTAGTCTTGCCACAGCGTGTCCTGCACTTGCAATGCCATGACCGGCATCACCTTGTCGGCCTCGCGCAGGTAATGCATCAGGCCGGCGAAAGGATCGGCGCCCGCCACCGTGAAGCCGTAGTAGCACGGCCCGACCGAGGAGAACAGCATCGCGATCCCATTGCCCAGCAGGCTCCAGCTCAGCACAAAACTCAGCATGAACTGCATGCGCAGCTGGCGCCGCTCCAGGTTGAAGGCCAGCCAGTACACCGTTGCCAGCACGATGAAGAACCACAGGTGGTAATTGAAGTTCAGGATGGCCGTCAGCAGCGGATGGCCGAACACCGGCTGCAGCAGCTCCCACGGCTGCGCGCCGCCGTGCAGCCATGCGTCGGCGGCGGCCAGGCGGGCGTCCCAGGCATAGGGCTGCACCATCGGCACTGCGGCCTTGAGCACCGTGAAGCTGGCGGCGAACAGCGGCATCATGGCCAGCACCGGCGCCGAGAACAGCAGGCGTTCGCGCGTCAGGTAGGCGGCCAGGTGCTGTTTCAGGTAGCGCACAAGGTGCTCGGGGCGCTTGCAGATCATGACGTAGATCGTATAGCCGCACAGCGCGAACACCAGGCCCATCGCCAGCGTCGCGAAATAGCCTTCCAGCTGCAGGTTGTGGCGGTATTTGTCCGGGTAAGCGGCGCACAGCGCAAGGGCAGCGGCCAGTTCCAGGCCAACGATGGCCAGCAGCAGGCCGTGTTCGCGCAGCAGGGCGCGTGGCAGGCTGGGGCGGGTCGCGATGCGTTGGGTAAGGACAGCGCTCATGATGTGGCCAACAGGACTTGGGATTTAACGAAAGTGAACAACGCAAGCAGTTGGGTGCCGGCGGTACCGACGCTGACCACGATGACCACTGCGATCAAGCCGGCCAGCAATGCGTACTCGATTGCCGAGACGCCAGTGTCATTGCGGAGGAAGCGGAAGAACTGGTTTTTCACGATCACCCTCCAGAAAAAAAGCCGTCCGGGGAGGCGGGGGATGCCTCGCCGGACGCAGGCACAGGATTTAGCTGTTGGCGGTGGTGAGCGCCGTGCCGATCTTGTCGAAGGTCTTGTCCAGCTGAGTACCGATCAGTTTGACGGCGGCGATGATCACGACAGCGATCAGGGCAGCGATCAGGCCGTATTCGATTGCGGTCACGCCTTGTTCGTCGCGGATGAATTTTTGGATGGCTTTCATGATGATTCCTTTCAGGACGTTTAATAACTGCACCAAAGTGTTTGCAGCTTCACGGAACAAGCCCGCTTCACCTGCCTTTTCCAAGCGCTAGAAGCACAATGATGCCGACGACAACTGTCAGTGAGGCTACAAGCACATACTCGTAAAAGGCCCGGCCTTCTTCGTCGGCGATGAAGCTTGCGAGTGGGGGCGGCACGAATCTGTTACGCATTCTGTACTCCGGACATGGTTGTGTTGGCCTTGCCTGGTTCTAGTCTCAGCCGACATGTCTGCCGTGCTGATGAGTTCACTTTAGGCGCATGCGTTTTGACTTCCATCAAACATCTGTCCTTTTCTGTGCGTGACAGAAGTCCTTTTTTTCCAGCAGGAATCGGGACATTTGTCCCGGTTCAATGAAGATATATTGGAAGAAATATTTTCGGCACCCCTGCCGGTAGTAGGCAAGGGGCGTGGGGGACGCTACAGGTCGGCCTGATCGAGCCTGTGCTTGGTGGCGAACACGTACAGGTCCAGGCGGTTTGACACGCCCAGCTTGTGGTAGATGGTGGTCAAATGGTTGCGCAAAGTGTGCTCGGAAATAAACAGTTGTTGCGCCAAAGCCTTGTTCACCGCACCGCCGCCTGTTGCTATCAGGCTGCAGATACGGCGTTCCTTGGCGGTCAGCTGGGCAATCTTGTCCAGTTCCGGGTCTTGCCGCCGCGCCGACTGCGGGTTGCGCATGGCTTCGAACACGCGGCTGAGCATGACGCCGTCGAGCCACAGCTCGCCGCCATGCACTTTTTCGATGGCTTTCAGCACGACTTCGGCCGGCTCGTCCTTGCTGACCACGCCGCGCGCGCCCAGCATCACGGCACGGTCCAGCAGTTCGCGGTCGCGCGTGCCGGACAGCACCAGCACGCGTGCGCCGTTGCAGCCGGACAGCAGGCGCGGCATGATGTCGAGCGAACAGGTGCCGCCCAGGTCGATGTCCAGCAGGATCACGTCGGGCAGCACTTCGGGCGCCATGGCCAGCGCACTGTCGCAGTCGCGCGCGGTGCCGACCACCAGCATGTTCAAGGCTTCGCTTTCGATCAGCTTGCCAAGGCCCCATAGCAGGGTTTTGTGGTCATCGACCAGCATGATGCGGATACGTTTATCGGCTTGCCCCATACTCACCTCACACCGGAATCACAATCTGTACCGCAGTGTTGTTCTGGCGGCCGCGCTGCACGCGCGCTTCGCCGCCCAGCGCGGCAGCGCGTTCAGCGATTGAGCTCGGTGTAAAGTCTAGCACCGGCTGGCCCGAACATTCATTTTCGATCCGCACCGTCAACTGGCCGGCACTGCACGCCAGCTCGATATAGCCGTTGCGCGCTGTTGTATGTTTGCAGATATTGCTCATGCCTTCGTTGACGATCTGGAATACTTCGGCCGCCAGGCGGTCGCTCATGTGCAGTTCGCCCTTGGTGTCGACATTGATGTGCACATCGTAGAACTGGCGCAATTGCGCCGCCTGCCGGCGCAGCGCGATCAGCAATTCCGGCTCCTTCATTTCCAGCCCGCCGCGCAGGCTCTTGGCATAGTTGCGCAAGTCGCGCACCACTTGCGAGGTGACGTCGAGCAGGTTGTCCAGGTCCGGCACCAGCGGGTTGCCGGGATCGGCTTTCAGGCGGATGCCCGACACGCCATGGCGCAGGCCGATATAGGGCTGGATTGTGGTGTCATGCAAGTCGCGGGCGATACGCTCGCGCTCACGCAACACCGCTTCCGATGCCATGCGGTCCAGCAATTCGATGTTCTCGATGACCGGGAAGGCCTGGGCCGCGATCTGCAGCAGGAACAGCGCATCGGATTTGTGGAAATGGTGGCGCTGCGACACCACGATCAGGCGCCCCGAGCCGCGCCGCAGCGGCAGCGGCACCGCGATCAGCGACAGCGCGTCGAGCAGTTCGGCCAGGGTTGCGCCGGCTTCGGCGTCTTGCGCCGTCCAGCGCTGGTGTTCGCTGTCGTAACTCTTGATCTGCAGGTGGCGGCGCAGCCAGGTGCCGCGCGGCTGGCGCATCAGCAAGATGGCGTCTTCGCCGCACACCAGCAGCGGCGCCGCGGCGTCGGGCGCCAGGTTGCTGGCGTGGATCGGGCGCCCGGCATTGGCCGAACTGGCTGCGCGCAGGGTCCAGCTGGCGGCACTGTTATCGTGCATCAGCAGGATGCAGCTGTGGGCCTGGTAAAAGCGGCGCGTCTGCTCCAGCACGGAGCTGATGGTGCGGTCGACCCCGAAGCGCGGGTTGGACATCTGGCTCACCGCATGCAGCAAGGCCATGCGCTGGCGCTGGATCATGGCCATGCCGCCCCAGTGCGCGATCATGTAGCCGAGCGCCAGCAGGAAGGTGGCGCGCAGCATGGTCACCGCCATTTCCGCTTCGCTATGGGTAAACAGCGAAGTCAGGGCAAACGCCAGCGAGGCGGCAATGGTGATGCGGGCGCCTTCTTCGAAGCCGTGGCTGAAGGCCGAAGTCAGGATGGCGAAGAAAAACAGCAGGAAATAGAAGCTGGAATCGCCGCCGGTGACGTACACCATCAGCGTGAACCAGCCGACATCGAGCCAGTGCACCAGCTTGCTGCGCACCAGCAGGGCGCGGTTGGCCAGCAGCAGCAGGGTCACGCTTTGCAGCAGGTAGGCCAGGAAAACGCCCAGCGACACCACGTCGACGCGGCCGGCCGGTTCCACCACGAGGGTAAACAGGCAGGCCACGGCCAGCACCAGGCGCATCCAGCGCACCATGGAAGCGTCCGAAGTATCCTTCGGCAGGGTCGCATGCAGCAGGCCTTCGTTGATCACGTTCTCTCCGGCGCGTTGTTGTTACCATGCTAAGAGAACCAACTGTCCTTGTCCACAACAAGGTTGTATTTTTGAAACGTTGCCGGGGGCTTGAAATCGGCCTGGGCGCCCCCATGTGGGCGATTCCGAAGTTCCGTATAAGACTATTGAGGTAAAAATGGCAGAAAACAAGCAAACCATGGGGTTCCAGGCAGAAGTCAAACAGCTTCTGCAGCTGATGATCCACTCGCTGTACTCGAACAAGGAAATTTTCCTGCGCGAGCTGGTCTCGAATGCTTCCGATGCGGCCGACAAGCTGCGTTTTGAGGCGATCAACAACGATGCCCTGTACGGCAACGACCACGAACTGAAAATCCGCGTCAGCTTCGACAAGGAAGCGCGCACCATCACCATTTCCGACAACGGCATCGGCATGAGCCGCGACGAGGCGATTTCCCACCTCGGCACCATCGCCAAATCGGGCACCAAGGAATTCTTCGGCAAGCTGTCCGGCGACCAGCAGAAGGATGCGGCCCTGATCGGCCAGTTCGGCGTCGGTTTCTACTCCGGCTTCATCGTGGCCGACAAGATCACCGTCGAATCGCGCCGCGCCGGCCTGGACGCCTCTGAAGGCGTGCGCTGGGAGTCGGCCGGCGAGGGCGACTACTCGATCGAGCAGATCGAAAAAGCCGGCCGAGGCACCGACATCATCCTGCACCTGCGCGAAGGCGAGGATGAACTGCTCTCGAGCTGGAAACTGAAGTCCATCATCCGCAAGTACTCCGACCACATCTCGCTGCCGATCCAGATGCAGAAGGAAGAGTGGGACGAAGAGAAGAAGGAAAACGTCCTGAAGGACGAGCTGGAAACCATCAACCAGGCCAGCGCCCTGTGGGCCCGCGCCAAGAGCGAAATCACGGCGGAACAGTACGAGGAATTCTACAAGCACGTGTCGCACGACTTCGGCGCGCCGCTGGCCTACACCCACAACCGGGTGGAAGGCCGCAGCGAATACACCCAGCTGCTGTACATCCCGGCCAAGGCCCCGTTCGACCTGTGGGACCGCAACAAGCGCGGCGGCATCAAGCTGTACGTCAAGCGCGTGTTCATCATGGACGACGCCGAGCAGCTGATGCCGACCTACCTGCGTTTCGTCAAAGGCGTGATCGATTCGGCCGACCTGCCGCTGAACGTCTCGCGCGAGATCCTGCAGGAGTCGCGCGACGTGAAAGCCATCCGCGAAGGTTCGACCAAGCGCGTGCTGGGCATGCTGGAAGAACTGGCCAACGCCGAGGAGCAGGAAAAGAAGGACAAGTACGCCACCTTCTGGACCGAATTCGGCCAGGTGCTGAAAGAGGGCGTGGGCGAAGACTTCGCCAACAAGGAGCGCCTGGCCAAGCTGCTGCGCTTCGCCTCGACCCACAATGACAGCGAGGTGCAGGACGCGTCGCTGGAAGCCTACGTCGGCCGCATGAAGGAAGGCCAGGACAAGATCTTCTACGTCACCGCCGACAGCTTCGCCGCCGCCAGGAACTCGCCGCACCTGGAAATCTTCCGCAAGAAGGGCGTCGAAGTGCTGCTGCTGACCGACCGCGTCGACGAATGGATGCTGTCCTTCCTGAACGACTTCGAAGGCAAGGAACTGCATTCGGTGGCCAAGGGCGGCCTGGACCTGGGCAAGCTGGAGGACGAGGCCGAGAAGAAGGAACACGCCGAGACCGAAACCCAGTACCAGGAACTGGTCGGCAAGATGAAGGAAGCGCTGGCCGACAAGGCCAAGGAAGTGCGCGTCACCTTCCGCCTGACCGATTCGCCAGCCTGCCTGGTGGCCGACGAGCACGAGCTGTCGGGCAACCTGCTGCGCATGCTGAAGGCAGCCGGCCAGGCCGCACCGGAATCGAAGCCTATCCTGGAAATCAACCCGCAGCACCCGCTGGTGACGCGCCTGAAGTACGAGGACGCCGCCGGCGAGAAGTTCAAGGACTGGGCCCATATCCTGTTCGACCAGGCCTTGCTGGCCGAAGGCGGCACGCTGGCCGACCCGGCCTCCTTCGTCAAGCGCATGAACGACATGCTGCTGTCGAAGTAAGCTAGTGCGCGCGCCCGCGCAGGCGGGCGCAGTCGTACAGGTAGTAAGTCTTGCCGTACTCGCTGTCGCTGGCCTGGGCGATGGCGTCGCTGCCCAGTGGCGTGGCGAGTACGACGAAATCCAGGACCGGGTCGGCGCACACGAATTGCAGCCCGGCGCGGCTTGGCGGCGGCAGCTGCCGTGCGCCAACGCTGGCCTGCACATTGTCCAGCGCGACCACTGCATCCTCCCCGCCAAGCCGGCGCAAACGCGCCATGCGGCGCATGCCCTCGACCGCCGTGCCCCGGTTGAACGCCAATCCCGTGACCTGCGCATTGGAAGCATAGTTCGAACGGTGCAGCACGAACCAGCTCACCATCACATTATTCTGCCAGTACAGCACTGCGTCGGGCCGGACCAGGGGCGCGAATGCCGCCCGGACGGCACGCGCGCCGCCGGCCGACAGCTCGTGCTGGCGGCGCACTGGCGCGGCGGCGTACAGCACGGACAGGCAGAGCATGGCAAAGGCCAGGCCAAAGGCCAGCAATGGCTGCGGCTTGTGCTGGCTGGCGCTGCAGCGCCAGACGAGGACGAGCAGCCCGCTGCCGAGCAGGGCGCCGCCCCCCAGCTTGAAGGCGACCGAGCCCCACAGGACGAGCAGCCAGCCCGGCGCCGGTGCGGCTTCCATCGCAGCGGTTGACAGCGTCAGGCGCGTCACTTCCATGGCCCAGGCGGCCAGCAAGGCAGCCAGGCCGGCCACTGCCGCTGCATTGCCCCAGGTCGGCCAGCTCGTGGCAGGGCGCGGCACCAGGTAGCACAGCATGGCTCCAGCCAGCAGAGCCACGCCGCCGCCCACGGTATCGCGCGTCAGGGCCGCCAGGCACAGGGCCAGCAGCAGCACGCGCACCAGGCGTTCACGCTGCCAGTAGCCGGCCAGCAGCCAGGCCAGTGCCAGCCAAGAGCACAGGTGGGTGATCCACAGCAGGCGCCAGGGCTGGGCTTGCAGCAGCAAGAGGTTATTGCCCAGGCCCGTGCCCAGCCAGCTGGCCAGCAAGCCAAGCGCCCCCAGCAGCGCTGCGCAGCGGAACAGGCGCGCTGCCATGCCCGTGGCCAGCCAGCCGGCCGCCAGCACCAGGCAAAACGCCACGGCGGTGCGGCTGACCCAGTCCCCTGCTTGCCAGGCAAGCCAGGCCATCATCGGCGCCCGGTCGTTGACGAGCGCCAGCCATTCTGCGTCCATACTGAGCAATAAGCGATCGAAGGGCGGAATGCCGGCGGCAACCAGGCCTGCTGACGTTGCCGCCCCGGCCGTCAGGACAAGCGCGATGCTGCGCCAGCTACCCCAGGCGAACAACAAGGCGCCTGCCAGCAAGGGGGCGCTGCCGATCAGCGGATGCAGGGCCAGGGCCAGGACTGCGGGCAGCAGTCCCCAGGCCCAACGCTGGCGCACGAAACAGGCAAGCGCAAGCATGCCAAGCCCCTCGGCAAACAGGCGCGGCGTCAGTGTCGATTCTGCCAGGTGGAAGACATCCCGGCTCGGCCCGTAGTCGGCCGGCCAGGCGAACAGCAAGGCCAGGCCCAGCCAGAAATAGAAGCCGCGCAGCAGCGAACCCGCCAGCAAGGCGGCGGCGCCGATCCACACTAGCCAGCCAGCCAGTAGCAGCACAAAAGTGGCTTGCTGCAGGCCCAAGGCGGCAATGGCAGCCGCATAAAGCGGGCTGAAGAAGGTGAACGCATCCTGCGATCCGTGCAGGAAATACAGGTCACCCTGGAAGTTGTCGGGATAGAGGCGGCGCACCGCCTGCACCGCATACAGCATCCCGTCATGCCAGATGCCGCGCCAGGGATGGGCAAATAGCCAAAGCGCCAACAAGCTTGTCAGCATCAGCGGCGTACCCGGTTGGCGGAAGAGTTGGCGCATAGGCTTTGCCATTCTGGGACTGTGGCGCCAAAGCCGCAAGCATTTAAATGCTAGTTAGATTTGGTGAGACTTTAGCTACTTGTCAAGCGGCATAATCAAAACAAGCCCGCCTTCGCGAGGATTGCATGACGGAAGTTCGGAAGCAGCGCATTCTTATCGTCGACGACCAGAGCGTCCACACCGTGGCGTTGTGCGATGTATTGCGCCAGTATCAATTTGATGCCGAAGGCTGTTCCAGCGCCGAGTCCGCGCTGGAGTTGCTGCGCAGCCAGTCGTTTGACCTGATGCTGTCCGACCTGAACATGCCCGGCATGGACGGCATCGGCCTGGTCAAGGAGGCGCTGCAGCACGACCCGGACCTGGCCTGCATCATCATGACCGGCGAGGGCAGCATCGCCACCGCCGTGCGCGCCATGCAGGGCGGCGCCCTCGATTACATCGTCAAACCCTTCAAGGCTTCGTCCTTGCTGCCGGTGCTGGCGCGGGCCCAGGCCACGCGCGCCCTGCGCCTGGCCAACGCCGAGCTGGAACGCCAGTTGCGCCAGAACGTGATGGAACTGGCGGAAGCCAACCACCGCCTGGAGCAGGCCCGCACCGCGGCCGAACATGCGAACGCTGAAAAGTCGCGCTTCCTGTCGAACATGAGCCATGAGTTGCGCACCCCGCTCAACGGCATCCTCGGCTTCGCGCAAATCCTGGCGGCCGACAAGCTGCCGGCCACCCAGCTGGAAAAGCAGCGCTTCGCGCGCAATATCGTGCAATCCGGCCAGCACCTGCTCAAGCTGGTCAACGAAATCCTCGACCTGGCGCGCATCGAAGCGGGCAAGGTGCCGCTGGCGATGGAGGCGGTCGACTTGCCCACCGTGTTGCAGGAATGCCGCATGATGGTGACGCCGCTGGCCGCCAAGCGCGATATCAGCCTCGGCTTTGGCGAAGTGCCGGAGCGGCGCCTGAGTGCCGACCGCACGCGCCTGGTGCAGGTGCTGATCAACCTGCTGTCCAACGCGATCAAGTATAACCACGAACAGGGCCATGTCGCTGTGGCCTGCACTGAAGCGGAAGGCCGCCGCCTGCGCATTGCCGTCAGCGACACCGGTCCGGGGCTGGAACCGGACCAGGTACAGCACATTTTCCAGCCTTTCCACCGCCTCGGGCGCGACGAAGAGGAGGAGGGCAGCGGCCTTGGCCTCGCCCTCACCCGGCGCGTGGTCGAGGCCATGAAAGGCGCCATCGGCGTCGAGAGCCAGCCGGGCCAGGGCAGCACCTTCTGGGTGGAGTTGCCGCTGGCGCCGGAAACTACCCAACAGGTGCAACATGCGTAGCCGAACCATGCAGGTCCTTGCCGTGTTGTTCATCGTGCTGGCGCTGGGCGTGGCCTGGCTGTGGCAACAGCAGCGGCGGCCGGCACGGACGGCGCAGCCGCTGGTGATCGCGGCCAACACCGCCTATGTCGGCACCTGCGCGGTGCTGGCGGCGCAGCAACGCGGCTTCTTCGCCGAGCAGGGCTTGCAGGTCAAGGTGCTGCCTTTCTCCAGCGGCAAGGCGTCGATGCAGGCGGTGGTTGACGGCAAGGCCGATGTCGGCACCGTGGCCGACATCCCGATCGTGTTTGCCGCCATGGACGGCGTGCCGGTCAAGGTGCTGGCCACCTTTTTCCGCACCGGCAAGGACCACGGCATCATCGGCCGCCGCGACCATGGCGTGATCACCCCGGCCAGCCTGAAGGGCAAGCGCATCGGCGTGACCCAGGGCACCTCGGGCCAGTTCACGCTGGATGTGTTCCTGAACTGGCAGCGCATGGACGGCAGCGAAGTCACCATGGTCAATTACAAGCCGGAAGAACTGGGCCAGGCCCTGCAGCGCGGCGAGGTCGACGCGGTGGCCGGCTGGGAGCCTTACCTCGGCGCCATGCGCAAGCAACTGGGCGATACCGCGGTGAGCTTCTCCGGCGAACAGGCTTACGAAAGCATCTACAACCTGGTTTCGCTGCAGCGTTTTACCGGCGAGCGGGCGGCCGTCATCCCGCGCCTGCTGCAAGCCATCGAGCAGGGCTCGGACTGGTGCGAAAGGACGCCGCAGGAGGCGCAGCCCCTGCTGCCGGCCACCGCCAAGCTGAATCGCGACGAAGTGCTGGCGGCCTGGCCGACCTACCACTTCGGCCTGGAACTGGACCAGTCGCTGTTGCTGGCCTTTGAAGACCGGGCGCGCTGGGCCATCCGCAACCGCCTGGCCAATTCGCGCGAAGTGCCGAATTTCCTTGACAATGTCTATCTCGAAGGGCTGGGCGAGGTACGGCCGACTGCCGTCACCGTGATCCATTAGACGCCATGAAAATCATTACCCGCCTGAAGTGGGCCCAGTGGCTGTGCGTGGTCGGCGTGGCGCTGGCTGTCCTGCTGATGATCGGCGCCACGCGCAAGGTGCGGCAGGAGTTGCAGCGCAACGAGCGCGCCGGCGAGATCGTCAGCGGCGTGGTGGCGCTGCGCTACCTGTCGCTTGAATACGCGCAGACGCAGGAGCGGCGCTCCCACGTGCAATGGCAGCTGCGCAAGGATTCGCTGCAAGGCCTGCTGCTGCGCGACGAGCTGTTCAAGGAGGCGGAGGAAGCGCAGCTGCTGCACGACCTGCAGGAGAACCTGCCCCTGCTGGCGCGCCATTTCTCTGAATTGCTGCTGGTGCGGCAGGAACTGCACGCCACGCCGGAGCGGGCCGAAGTGCTGCACCTGCTGGAAGCGCGCCTGTTTGGCCAGTTGATGTCGCGTACCCAGGACATGATCAGGGACGCGGAGGAACTGGCGCGGCGCAGCCGCCAGGGCGTGCTCGATGCGCAGCAAAATGCCTCGGCGGTGGCGGCCTGCCTCGGCCTGCTGCTGGCGCTGACTGTACTGGGCGCGCTGGCCCTGACCATCCGCAGCGTGGCGCACCCGCTGGAGCGCTTGCGGCGCGGCGTTGAGCTGGTAGGCTCGGGCAAGCTGGATTTCCGCATGAATATGAAGGCGGTCGACGAAGTGGGCGACCTGGCACGCGCCTTCGACGCCATGACCGAAAGGTTGCGCGCCACCACGGTGTCGCGCGATGAACTGGTCAGCGCCAATGCCGCCCTGCACGACGAGATGGCAGTGCGCCACAGCGCCGAACTGAAGGTGCAGGCCCAGCTCGGCCGGCTCAGCCTGCTGCACCAGATGACGCGCTCGATCGGCGAGCGGCAGGACTTGCGCAGCATCTTGCAGGTGCTGGTGCGCAACCTGGAAGACCAGTTGCCGGTCGATTTTGCCTGCGTGTTCCTGCTGCAGGAAGGCGTGCTGGAAGCGAGCTGCGTCGGCCTGGGCAATGCCTTGCTGCCGGGCGATGCGGCCCTCAAGGAGGGTTCCCAGGTTTCGATCGACAATAACGGCTTGTCGCGCTGCGTAAAAGGGCAACTGGTGTACGAGCCGGATATCAGCGGCAGCGAATTCCCGTTCCCGCACCGGCTGGCGCGCGGCGGCCTGAATTCCCTGGTGCTGGCGCCGCTGCAGGCGGAGAGTGTGGTGTTCGGCGTGCTGGCGGTGGCACGTACCGTCACCAACTCGTTCTCCAGCGGCGAATGCGAATTCCTGCGCCAGTTGAGCGAACACGCAGCGCTGGCGGCGCGCCAGGCGCAGTTGTACGGCGCTTTGCAGCAGGCCTACCACACCCTGCACGCCACGCAGCAGTCGGTCACCCGCGAAGAACGCCTGCGTGCGCTGGGCCAGATGGCCAGCGGCATTGCGCACGACATCAACAACGCCATTTCGCCGGTAGCGCTGTACACCGAAACCCTGCTGGAAACCGAAACCGGCCTGAGTGCCAGCGGCCGCAGCAACCTGCAGGTGATTGCGCGCGCCATCGACGACGTGGCGGCCACCGTGGCGCGCATGCGCGAGCTGTACCGCCGGCGCGAACCGCAGATGGAACTGGCCAGCGTCAGCCTGAATGTGCTGGCGCAGCAGGTGGCCGACCTGACGCGGGCGCGCTGGAGCGATATGCCGCAGCAGCGCGGGGTGGTGATTGCCATGAAGCTGGAGCTGGCGCCGGGGCTGCCGGCGGTGATGGGCTCCGAGCCGGAAATCCGCGAAGCGCTGACCAACCTGGTGTTCAATGCGGTCGACGCCATGCCCGAAGGCGGCACGCTGACCCTGCGCACCCGCAGCACCGGCGAGCACGCCATCGTCGACGTGGTGGACAGCGGCGTTGGCATGGACGAATCGACGCGCCGCCACTGCCTCGATCCGTTCTTCACCACCAAGGGCGAGCGCGGCAGCGGCCTGGGCCTGGCCACGGTCAATTCGATGGCCGAACGCCACAGCGCCGTGGTGCAGGTGGAATCGATGATCGGTCAGGGCACCACGGTGTCGCTGGCCTTCCCGCTGCCGCAGGCGCATCCTGCCATGCCGCCTTTGGAAGCCCCGGCCACGGCGGTGGCGGTGGCCGAGCCGATGCGCCTGCTGGTGATCGACGACGACCCGGCGGTGCTGGCCTCCATGACCACCATCCTGCAGCGCGATGGCCATACGGTGGTGGCGGCCAATGGCGGCGCCGCCGGCATCGAACAGTTCCGCGCCTCGATGGAATCGAGCCAGCCCTTCGACGCGGTGTTCAGCGACCTGGGCATGCCGCACGTCGACGGCCGCAAAGTGGCAGGCTGCATCAAGGAGCTGTCGCCGGCCACGCCGGTGATCCTGGTCACTGGCTGGGGCCAGCGCCTGATTCCGGAAGGCGATGTCGATGCCAAGCCGGCCAGCGTGGACGAAGTGCTGAGCAAGCCGCCGCGCGTGCGCGAACTGCGCGAGGTCCTGCTGAAAGTGCACAAGGTCGGGTATAGTCCTGCGTCATGAACAATCCAACCGTATTTGCCGCGCACCGCGCGCGGTTGTTTGCCATCGCCTATCGCATGCTTGGCGTGCGCGCCGATGCCGAAGACGTGGTACAGGACACCTGGATCCGCTGGCAGGGCGCCGACACCAGTAGCGTGCAGTCGGCCGAAGCCTGGCTGGTGACCGTGGTCACGCGGCTCTCCATCGACCGCCTGCGCGCTGCTGTCGCCGAACGCGAAGCGTATGAGGGACTGTGGCTGCCGGAACCGCTGGTCGCCATCGACGAGGAAACGCCGGAAGCGCAGGCCGAACGCGCCAGCGACCTGTCGCTGGCCTATATGTGGCTGCTGCAGCGCCTCGGTCCCGAGGAGCGTGCCGCCTTCTTGCTGCGCCAGGTGTTCGACTACGACTACAACGAGGTCGCCGAGCAGCTTGGGAAATCGGAAGCGGCCTGCCGCCAGATGGTGAGCCGGGCCGGCGAGCGTGTGCAGCAGGGGCAGTCCCGCTTCGACATTCCGGCGGAGACGCACCGCCAGCTGTTGCAGCGCTTCGTGGAAGCTTCGGCCAGCGGCGACAAAGAGGCGGTACGCGCCTTGCTGGCGGAAGACATGGAACTGGTTGGCGACGGCGGCGGCAAGGTCAAGTCGTTCGGCATCGTCATCACCGATCCGGACAAGATCGCCGCGCTGTACGCCGGCATGCACAAGCTGGGCGCCATCGAATACCGCGCCGCCATGGTCAATGGCGAGCCGGGCTTACTGCGCTTCGTGGACGGGCAGCTGGAATCGGCGCAAGGCTTTGCTACCGACGGCCAGCGCATCACCGGCATCTATGTGGTGCGCAACCCGGATAAGCTGGCGCATATTCTTAATTGACATTGGCTGGCAGGCAAGCCGCGGAGGGTCCCGACATGTTGAGCGAAACTCGCGAGCGTGGCATGCAGCTTGGATTGGCGGACTTGCTGCGCGCCATACAGTATCTGCCGGTTGGCATGTCCATCATCGACCGCGACCTGCAGTTCAGGTTCTGGAACGACACCTTCTGCCAATGCCTGGACTTCCCTGACAGCCTGATGCAGCCAGGCGTGCTGCTGGAAGACCTTTTCCGTTTCAATGCGCTGCGCGGCGAGTTCGGGCCGGGCGACCCGGAAGCCCAGGTGCGCGAGCGCATCAACCTGGCGCGCCAGTTCGTGCCGCACCGGTTCCGGCGCACGCGCGCCAACGGCACGGTATTGCAGGTGACCGGCCGGCCCATGAGCGATGAGCAGGGCCGCGTCATGGGCTTCGTCACGATCTATGAAGACGTTACCACCGAAGCGCGCCAGCAGCAGGAATTGGAGCAGGTACACCAGAAGCTGCTGTCAGCCTATGAAGACTTGCGGCGCGCCCAGCTGGACAATAGCGCGCTGGAAAAAGACCGCTCCAAATACTACCAGCTGGCCGTGCGCGATGCGGTGACCGGCCTGTACACGCGCCACTATATGGAAGATGCCGCCGCCCGCCTGTTGCAGCAGCATGAGCGCGATCCCGCCGAGCGGGTAGGGCTGCTGGTGTTCGACGTCGACCGTTTCAAGCAGATCAATGACAACCATGGCCACTTGGTCGGCGACCTGGTATTGCAGCGCATCGGCGCATTATTAAACACTCACACGCGCCGCATCGATATCGCCGTGCGCAACGGCGGCGACGAATTTGCCGTTTTCCTGCCCAAGCTCGACCTCCAGCATAGCCTGCAATTTGCCGAGCGGGTGCGCAGCGAAGTGCGCGCCATGCGTTTCGACGGCGCGCTGTCTGCCATGGAAGTATCGATCAGCGCCGGCGTGGCGGAGCACCAGCCGGGCGAATCGCTCGGTGAGCTGCTGCAGCGCGCCGATGCCGCCCTGTATGCCGCCAAGCGGGCCGGGCGCGACCGGGTTTGCTCCTTTCCAGCCCAGCTGGAAAAAAATTGTTAGCCGGGCTGTCACAAACCGGCAGGCTGCTCCGTCTAATGGATAAGAAGGCCGCACAGTGCGGTCTTTACCATCAGACTGAAAGGATTTTCCATGAGCGCCCTGCGTTACAACTACTTCCAACTGTCCCAGAAATCGTTCCAGAACCTGCTGGCGCTGTCGAATGGCCTGAACCGCGAACTGCTGGGCAAGAAGCTGGTAGACCTGGTCTTGCTGCGTGTGTCGCAGATCAATGGCTGCGGCTTTTGCATCGACATGCACTACCAGGACTTGCTGAAGATGGACGTCGATCCGCGCCATGTGAACGCGGTTGCCGGCTGGCGTGAGGCGCCATTTTTCAGCGAGCGCGAACGCGCTGCGCTGGAATGGTCCGAGTTGATCAATGCGATTCCAGTCCGCGATCCCGACGACGCAGCTTACGCCCGTGTCAAAGAGCATTTCTCCGCCGAAGAGATCGCGGAACTGTGCTTCGTGGTTGCGGTCATCCGTTCCTGGAACATGCTGAACGTGGCGTCGCGCAACCCGATCCCTCGCTAAGTTTCCCTCTTGCGCAGCAACAGCAAGGGCAGGCCGGCCAGCAGCATGAGGATCTGTGCCGGCTCGGGAATCGGCGCCGCCAGGAAGCCACGGATTTCACCACCCGGGTAGACGTTCGAGTGGATATTGAAATACGCGGCGCCGGCATTCAGTCCGGCCAACAGCGCTGCCTCGGCGCCGGCCGTGCTGCCGCCGTTATTGGCCAGGAAGGTCGGGTTCCAGAACGATTCCTGCGACGTGTCAAAGAACGAGGCATAACTGCCGCTGGTTTCGTTTTCCGGGAATCCGGTCAGGGTCGGCAGCATGGTAGCGACACCTGCAGTGCCATCGCCCGGCACGGCTGTGCAGCAATGGATGTGGGCAGCACCGCTCAGGCCTGTCAGGTCCGTGAAGCTGGCTGCAATGGTCATGTAGTGGTTATCGATATCGAACAGCACGGTCACATCCCCCATGCCGGTCGAAGCGTTCGGCGGTGATTCTGCCGCGCCGCTGAGTGCGGCGTTAAAGACGAGTGGATCCGCTTGCGCGGCGCCGCAAGCGGCGACCAGGGCCAGCGTTGCCAGCCCCTTTTTCAACTGAGTTCCCATTAGGTGGCTCCTCAAAGTTCGCGAGCCCGCGATAACGGTTCCCCCCGTGTAATTGCAAGCAGGCGCGCAGTACAGCGCGCTTATTGTCGCTTCAAGTTCGCTGGACGCGGCGCACGAATGCAAGCAACAGTTCTTCGCCTTCTGGCCAGGGACCGTAGCCCGCATCACCGTTGATATGGCCGGCGTCGCTGATCAGGTGCAGCTGGCTGCCCCAGGCTTGGGCGAACTGGCGCGCCCGCTTCGTGCTGACGTAAATATCGTTCTCGCTGGCCACCACGATCGATGGGAAGGGCAGGGCGTCCAATTGCATCGGCTGGAAGCCGGTGGTGCAGTCCGGGTAGCTCGGCGCATCGACATCGCTCGGCGCAACCAGGAAGGCGCCAGCCACGCGCTGAGCCGCATCGTCACGATGGGCCGCTGCCCACCAGGTCACAAGGGTGCAGGACAGGCTATGCGCCGCCAGCACCGGTGGTTGCGCGCAGGCAGCAATGGCTGCATCCAGTTCACGCACCCATTCTTCGCGGTCGGGAGTTTCCCAGTCGCGGTGCGGGGCACGTGTCCAGCCGTGTTTCTTTTCCCAGTGGGTTTGCCAGTGTTGGGGGCCGGAATTCCACAAGCCGGCCAAAGTCAGGACGCTCATTTGACGTTCTTCATGAGGAAGGTGGCCTGGCCGCAGCTCTTCTGCGAATAGGCGATGGCTTCTTGCGAACAGCTGCGCGATTTGCCGTCCTTGCCGAAGCACACGCGTGCCTCGCGCAGGAAACGGCCGCCCGAGCCGCACACCGGCAGCACGGAGTCTTTGGCCAGCCAGGGATTGGCCTTATGGAAATCAGCCTCGAACTGGCCGGGCGTGACGCGCACCGGCTGTTGCGGCCGGGCGAAGTTGGCCGGGATTTTCAGGCTGTCGCGCAGCTTGGCGCTCAGCGCCAGGTAATCCTGTGGCTGCAGGCCGGAGCAGGTGCCGTGCTTGTTCCATTCATGGAACAGCAGTTTTGGCGAAGGATAGAGCGATTCGTACTGGTCGCGCAGGCTGTTGGAAATCCTGCTGCGGCCGCAGCTTTCCGGATAGCCGCGCTCGAACTGCGGCCACAGGCCGTGCAGCACGAAGCCAAGCTGGCGTCCGGTGGCGCATTGCACCGGGTCGCCGCCGCCACGGCCGGCGCAGTATTCCGGCGACCAGGACAGCGACATCACGTAATAATCGAAAACACCGGGGCGGTCGTCGCGTGCCATCGCTGGCAGCGCACACGCCGCGGCCAGCAAGGCAGCGAGCAAGCGTTTCACAAAACGGTCCTTAAGGCAAACAGTTCCGGGAACAGTACCACATCCAGCATTTTCCGGAGATAGGAGACGCCGGCCGTGCCGCCCGTGCCGGTCTTGAAGCCGATCACGCGTTCCACCGTGGTGACGTGGCGGAAGCGCCAGAAGCGGAAGGCGGTTTCCATGTCAACCAGCTTTTCCGCCAGTTCGTACAGCGCCCAGTAGCGCGAGGTGTCGCGGTACACCTCGAGCCAGGCGTTCTTGACCGACTCGTTGGCCACGGTCGGCTGGGTCCAGTCGCCGTCCAGGCGGCCGGCGTCGATATGCAGGCCGTTGCGCGCCAGCAGGCGGATCGCTTCGTCGTACAGCGATGGCGCACGCAGCGCCGCGTCAAGCAGGGTATGCGCCTCCGGGGCCTGCTGGTGCACTGCCAGCATATTGGCGTTCTTGTTACCGAGGATGAATTCGATTTCGCGGTACTGGTGCGACTGGAAGCCGGACGACGATGCCAGGTAAGGACGGATCGCCGTGTATTCGGGCGGCGTCATGGTGGCCAGCACGTCCCAGGCATGCACCAGCTGGTCCATGATGCGGGCCACGCGGGCCAGCATCTTGAACGCCGGCGGCAGGTCGTCGCGGCGGATGTGGTCGACCACGGCGTGCAGCTCGTGCAGCATGAGCTTCATCCACAACTCGCTGGTCTGGTGCTGCACGATGAACAGCATCTCATTATGGTTAGGCGACAGCGGGTGCTGGGCGTTCAGGATCTTTTCCAGGCCCAGGTAGTCGCCATAGCTCATGGACTTGGAGAAGTCCATCTGCGCGCCATGCCATTCGGCGCCTTTCTTTTCTTCGGTCATGTCGTGTCTCAGGTGACTGCGCCGCGGGCGGCAGTGATGTCGTAGGCTTTATCGTCCAGGATCTGCTTCAGGATTTCGACCGCATCCCAAACGTCGGCGAAGCTGGTGTACAACGGCGTGAAGCCGAAGCGCATGATTTCGGGCTCGCGGTAATCGCCGATCACGCCGCGCGCGATCAGGGCTTGCATCACGGCGTAGCCGTGCGGGTGGGTAAAGCTGACCTGCGAGCCGCGGCGCACGTGGTCGCGCGGCGTGACCAGGCCCAGCGGGTGGTTGGCGCAGCGCTGCTCCACCAGCGCGATGAACAGGTCGGTCAGCGCCAGCGACTTGGCGCGCACCGCATCCATGGACGTTTGCGCAAAGACGTCGAGGCCGCATTCCACCATGGCCAATGAGGTGATTGGCTGGGTGCCGCACAGTGCACGGCCGATGCCTTTGGTTGGCGCAAAGTCGGGCGCCATGGCGAACGGGTTGGCGTGGCCCCACCAGCCGGACAGCGGGTGGCTGAATTTGTCCTGGTGGCGTTGCGGGACCCAGATGAAGGCCGGCGAACCTGGGCCGCCGTTCAGGTATTTATAAGTGCAGCCGACGGCAAAATCGGCGCCGTCGCCGTGCAGGTCGAGCGGCACCGCGCCTGCCGAATGCGCCAGGTCCCAGACGGCCAGGGCGCCGTGCTGGTGGGCGAGGGCGCTGATGGCGGCCATATCGTGCTGGTAGCCGGTGCGGTAGTTCACGTGGGTCAGCATGACGACGGCGACGTCGGCCGTGATGGCGGCCGGCAGCTGGTCCGGGCTGTCGACCAGGCGCACTTCATAGCCGCGGTCGAGCCAGGAGGTCAGGCCCTGTGCCATATAGATGTCGGTCGGGAAGTTCGAGCGCTCGGTGATGATGACCTTGCGGCCAGTGTGCGCTTGCGCGTGCACGGCCGCGGCCAGGGCTTTGAAGAGGTTGATCGAGGTGGTGTCGGTGACCACCACTTCGCCAGGCTTGGCGCCGACCAGCGGGGCCAGCTTGTCGCCGAGGCGTTTGGGCATCTCGAACCAGCCGGCGCTGTTCCAGCTGGTGATCAGGTCCTTGCCCCATTCCCTGGCGATCACCTCGGTGGCGCGGGTGAGGGCGGCTTTCGGGCGAGCACCCAGGGAGTTGCCATCGAGATAAATTACTCCTGCAGGCAGGTCGAACTGCTCGCGCAGGGGCGCCAGGGTGTCCGCGGCGTCGCGGGCCAGGCAGTCGGAACGGGAAATCATGCGGGTGTTTTCCTTGAGACTTAAACAAAGTGAGATTGTAGCAACCTTTTGGCACCCCAAACCCGGTAAACCTGGGTCAGACCCAAGGGTCTGACCCTGTCTGTGCCGCCTGCAGTGGATGGGTCAGACCCTTGGGTCTGACCCGGATTTGCCGGGTTTTGCGTGCTAAGTCATTGATTTCAAAGATATCAAAAAATTTTCAAATTTTTTTTCAAAAAACCCTAAAGTTCCCCAAACCCATGCCGTTACCGTTTTTAGAAGCCCGGTAAAAGGCTTGCTGTTCGGCAGTTTGGATTGAGTGAAAAAATCTTAAAATTTTTTGCTCAGAACCCTAAAGTTCTCCAAAACCCTGCCGTTACCAGCTCAGATGTCGCAAAAAAGCATCTCAGCTGTATCGCATTTTTACCCTCGGCTCCTGCGTTTTTAGCGAGACCGAACGCCCCGCAAACCCGCGCCAATACTGGCGTTGCCCCTCTATGGGCAGCCCTCTGTAGGACAAAATCCTACGGGGCCACTTCGCCTATTCCCGACCCAAAATACAGAGTGCCGCCTCTATGCGCTTTGTGTCGCCTCCAGCAGAATGTATCTCACCAGCAACGAAAATTGCGTTGCAAGCTGAAACTGACTGGAGATGGACATGACCGCAAACGACATGATGGCTGAAATCCGCGACGCGAACCTGAGCTACCTGATGCTGGCGCAGCAGATGATTCGCGCTGACAAAGTCACCGCGATCTTCCGCCTGGGCATTTCCGCCGACATCGCCGACCTGATCGAAGGCATGAGCAATGCCCAGATCCTGAAGCTGGCCGGCGGCAATATGATGCTGGCCCGCTTCCGCTTCGACGACAGCGCCATCCTCGGCATGCTGACCAACTACAACAAGGACCGTTCCCTGGCCCAGTCGCACGCCGCCATCCTGATGGCCGGCCAGGCTGTTGAGGAAATCGCTTAAGGAGCGGCGCCATGAGCAAGAAGAGTGTGGTGACCGAAGCGCAGGAAATCCAGCTGGCCATCGAGCTGATCAACCTGGGCGCCCGCCTGCAACTGCTGGAAACCGAGGTGTCGCTGTCGCGCGAACGCTTGCTCAAGCTGTACAAGGAGCTGAAAGGCGTGTCGCCGCCGAAGGGCATGCTGCCGTTCTCGACCGACTGGTTCCTGACCTGGCAGCCGAACATCCACTCCTCGCTGTTCATGAATATCCATAACTTCCTGGTCGAGCACGCAGGCGCCAGCGGCATCCACGCCGTGATGAAGGCGTACCAGCTCTACCTGGAACAGATGCCGCCGGCCGCCGGCGAAGAGCCGCTGCTCTCGCTGACCCGTGCCTGGACCCTGGTCAAGTTCGCAAGCAACAACATGCTGCAGCTCAAGCCTTGCACTTGCTGCAAAGGCAAGTTCGTGGTCGATGCCATGGATCTCAACCGCGACTACAAGTGCGGCCTGTGCCATATGCCTTCGCGTGCCGGCAAGACCCGCAAGGCCAAGGATGCCGCCGAAGCGGTTGCTGCTTGAATGTAAGGTGTCAGACCCTGCGGGTCTGACACCGATATGCCAGAGGCGCTGGCCTCGGTATACTTCCGCCATGATTTCAAGAACTCCCGCCTTCCAGGCGCTGCTGGTGCAGGCCGGCGCGGTACTGCCATGCGCCGCGCTGGCTGTTGCGCTTGAATCGTTCGGCCATGGCCTGACCCTGCTGCACGCGGCGCTGCTGCAAGGTTTGCTGGCTGCCCTCATCAGCTGGAAGGTTGGCCTGGCCCGCTGGTGGCTGCCGATCCAGTTCCTGTTTCCCATTGCCCTCCTGGCCGGGCTGGCGCTGCAAATGCCGCCCTGGCTGGCTGCCGCTGCCTTCCTGGTTATGCTGGGTTGGTACTGGTCGACGTATCGCACCCAGGTTCCTTACTATCCTTCCAATCCCGCCGTGTGGCGCGCCGTGCTGGCCGAACTGCCGCAGGGCAGGGCGCTGCGCATCATCGATATCGGCAGCGGCCTTGGCGGCTTCACCTTGCACCTGGCGGCCGTACGGCCGGAATCGGAAGTGGTTGGCATCGAGCTGGCGCCGGTGCCATGGCTGGTGTCGCGGCTGCGTGCCGCGCTGTCCGGCAGCCGCGCGCGTTTCGAACGTGGCGACTATGAACAGTTAAACTTTGCAGAATACGACCTGGTGTTCGCCTACCTGTCGCCGGCGGCCATGCCAGCCTTGTGGATTAAGGCACAGCGCGAGATGCGGGCCGGCAGTTTGCTTGCCAGTTATGAATTTGAAATTCCCGCTGCAAACGGCATCAAGACCATTCGCACCACAGAGGGTGGTCCGCTCCTTTATATAAGAGCATTTTAGAGGCAGTTTTCCTTGCCGCAGAGGCGTCTTCACGTTATTGTAGTTCCACTGTGGAATATTATTGCTTTTAACTAGCTTTCGGGGAGTCTGCGCGCTTGTTAGTCATTGTCGGTTACCTCATCGTCCTCGGCTCCGTTTTTGGTGGTTTTGCGCTGTCCGGCGGCCACCTGGCGGCCCTGTTCCAGCCGCTGGAGCTGCTGATGATTGGCGGCGCTGCGGCCGGCGCTTTCTTCGTCGGCAATAACGGCAAGTCCATCAAGGCAACGCTGGCTGCACTGCCGACCCTGTTCAAAGGTTCGCGCTACACCAAGGACTTGTACATGGAGCTGATGTCGCTCCTGTTCGACGTGCTGTCCAAGGTGCGCAAGGAAGGCCTGATGTCGATTGAAGGCGATATCGATAAGCCGGAAGACAGCCCGCTGTTCAGCAAATACCCTGCCGTGCTGGAAGACCACCATATCATCGAGTTCATGACCGATTACCTGCGCCTGATGGTGTCCGGGAATATGGATGCCTTCCAGATCGAGAACCTGATGGACAATGAGATCGACACCCACCACCAGGAAGGCCATGTGCCGGCCCATTGCATCGCCAAGCTCGGCGACGGCTTGCCGGCCTTCGGTATCGTGGCGGCGGTGATGGGCGTGGTGCATACCATGGAGTCGGTCGGCATTCCGCCTTCCGAGCTGGGCATGCTGATTGCGCACGCGCTGGTCGGTACCTTCCTCGGTATCTTGCTGGCCTATGGTTTCGTCGGCCCGCTGGCCAGCCTGCTGGAGCAGAAGCTCGAAGAGTCGACCAAGATGTTCCAGTGCGTGAAAGTCACGCTGCTGGCCAGCCTGAATGGTTATGCCCCGGCACTGGCCGTGGAATTTGGCCGCAAGGTGCTGTACTCTACCGAGCGCCCAAGCTTCTCCGAGCTGGAAGAACATATCAAGAAATCGAAGTCGAAGTAATGGAAGCGAGGACCTGCCATGGCTGAAGAAGGCCTGCGGCC
>Ga0307408_100000286_pt1 | contig 50236 bp, 38 predicted proteins | sample 322Cmetagenome_FD_202116 | JGI IMG/M metagenome (GOLD analysis project Ga0307408, IMG submission 202116) | Maize rhizosphere microbial communities from greenhouse at UC Davis, California, United States - 322HYB-C-3 | ecosystem: Host-associated > Plants > Roots > Rhizosphere > Soil | place... | reverse complement strand
ATGCTGCCGGCGGCTAAATCACCGAGGCGTTTGAATTGGCGATTGCACAGGCTGGTGATAATGCCGGTGAGGTAGAGCATGGGCAGGAAATCTACCACGCGCAGCAGATTGCGCAGCAGCGATGGCCCGAAGGTGATGGGTGTGCCGTCATCGTTTACCACCCGAATGCCCAGCCATTTTTTGCCGGGCGTGCGACCGTTGCGTGTCACTTCAAAAAATACCGGGTAAAACCACTCCAGTAAAAACGCCAGAATCAGCGCGACTCCGGTGCCCATTTTGCCGAGCAGGGAGAGCAGGACAAACATAATCGTGGTAATCACACCGCGAATCAGAATGTCGATCAGCTGCGCTAAACAGCGCACCATAAACCCAGCGGGCGTGAGCGGCAGGAGCGCGCCTTCCGGGGTTTCAATGGCGTGGCGGGTGTCGAGTAGTGGGTGCGAGTGTGATGACAAGTCTGGCTATCCTTTTTACATGTCACTGTGGCCGTATCAGCGTATGTGATGGCTACCGTAGTTGGCGCAAAAGTTATTCTTTTTTGGCGCAAATAATTGTTTTTTTAACGCCAAGATTGGCGGCGAGCATAACGGATAAGCCTATATCTGAATAGTCAAAACCACCTTTTCCGGCTTGTTAAAGAGGATTTCGCCCCCATACTGAGGCTATAATTTGCGCCAGCTTTTATCCCTCTATTTACCAAGACAAGTACCCGCGCAAGTATCAAGGACAGCCCGTTTGCCCAACTTGTCGATAGCCGAGATACCTTATGTCAGACCAACAGCCTCCCAAAATTGAGTTTCCCTGCGAAAACTACCCCATCAAAGTGCTGGGTGAAGCAGGGCCGGATCTGCATAGCTATGTGATAGAAATTATGGAGCGCCACGCGCCCGGCTTTGATCAGACGCGCATCACCATCAAAGAGAGCAGCAAAGGCCGCTACAACTCATTAACTGTGTGGATTACCGCTACAGGCGTAGAGCAGCTGACGGCAATTCACGAAGATCTGCGTATTAATCGCAGCATTAAAATGGTGATGTAACTTGGCGCAATCCTCTTTAGCGCTGGAAGTCATCAACCTCGGCCAGCAGGATTATCAAACCAGTTGGCAAGCCATGACCGATTTCACCAACCAGCGCACGCCGGAAACACCGGATCAGCTGTGGTTAGTGGAGCATCCGCCGGTATTTACCCAAGGGCAGGCCGGCAAAGCCGAGCACTTGCTGTTCCCCGGTGATATTCCCGTAGTCCAGACGGATCGCGGTGGGCAGGTGACTTATCACGGCCCCGGCCAGTTGGTGGCCTACCCGTTGCTGGACTTGCGTCGCCTGAACATCGGTGTTCGTGAGCTGGTGACTCGCATCGAGCAAACTATTATTGCCACGCTCGCGTACTACGACATTGAATCTGCCGCCAAGGCGGATGCTCCGGGCGTGTATGTGAACGGCGATAAAATCGCCTCGCTCGGCCTGCGCGTGCGGCGCGGCTGCAGTTTTCATGGCTTGGCGCTCAATGTGGCGATGGATTTAGCGCCCTTCCAGCGCATCAACCCCTGTGGTTATCAGGGCTTGGCGATGACGCAAATGAAAGATTTATTGCCCAATCCGCCCGCATTGGCGGATGTTCAAACCCAACTTGTCGCAGAATTTGCGCGGAAATTGGGTTATGAAACCTGTACAATGCGCGCCAATTAATACGCCTGAATTTTCATCATAGTGAGTTGTGAGGCAGGAATAGCCTTGTGAGACTGCCGGAGACAGGATGTCGACGACAAGCCCCCATGGATGGGTTCACGGCGTGTCTCACAAGGCTATTCCTGGCTCGCAACGGGTTAATGGCACAGTCAGCCAACAACGAGATTCTTATGACAGACCTTCCACCCGTATCGACTTTCGTACCCGAACTGCAGCCGGTCAAACGTACCGAGCGCTACAAACAGGGTGAAAAGCTGCGCGATGCCGACAAAGTCGAGCGTATTCCGGTAAAAGTGATTGCCAGCGATCGCGACGAAACCCAGCGCAAACCTGACTGGATTCGTGTGCGTATTCCCGCCTCGCCCGAAATTGATCGCATTAAATCTATTCTGCGCAAAAACAAATTGTCGTCCGTGTGCGAAGAAGCCAACTGCCCGAACCTGGGTGAATGTTTCAGCGGCGGCACCGCGACCTTTATGATCATGGGTGATATCTGTACCCGTCGCTGCCCCTTCTGCGATGTGGGCCACGGCAAACCCAATCCACTCGACGAACAGGAACCACGCAAACTCGCTGAAGCAATTGCGGAAATGCGGTTGAAATACGTGGTGATTACCTCGGTAGACCGCGACGATCTGCGTGATGGCGGCGCCCAGCATTTTGCCGACTGTATCCGCGAAGCACGCGAACTCAGCCCGAAATTGCAAGTGGAAGTATTAGTACCGGATTTCCGGGGCCGTATGGATATCGCCTTGGATATTCTGGAAAAAGAAGCGCCCGATGTGTTCAACCACAATATGGAAACCGTGTCGCGTTTGTACCGCCAGGCGCGTCCCGGTGCGAATTACGAATGGTCGCTGGAATTGCTCAAACAATACAAGGCGCGTCGTCCCGATGTACTCACCAAATCCGGTTTGATGGTTGGCCTCGGCGAAACCAAAGAAGAAATTATTGAAGTAATGAAACACATGCGTGCGCACGACATCGACATGCTCACCATCGGCCAATATTTGCAGCCTTCTAAAGACCATTTGCCGGTTGAGCGTTTTGTTCACCCTGACGAATTTGCCGAGTACACCAAACTCGCGGAAGAAATGGGCTTTAAACACGCCGCCTGCGGCCCACTGGTGCGCTCGTCGTACCACGCGGACAAACAAGCGCACGGTGAAGACGTAAAATGGTTCGGTGAAACCAAAACCAATTAACGGACCTGTTTACTGGTGTTTAAAAAACTCCCGCTAGCCGGGAGTTTTTTGTCTCTGCCTGTTGTCCCATTAATTAGACTGTCTCACTAAGTAGATTGCCCCACTTCAAGCATCCCCATTTTTTATAGCAGTGCCCGTTCGGCACTGCTTTTTGTGCGCATCGAGTAACGATTGTGAAATTATCGGCAGTAAAAAAAGACATTAGGATCAGCGTCTGCGCACTTGAATCCAAACCGGAATTCTTTGCGCAGGTCGCGCGTTGGCACCATCAGGAATGTGAGCGCCAAGGCTTAAAATCAACTCTCGCCCTGCGTCAACAGCGCTTGGTTATGCATATCCGTGAAAGTACCATCCCCAAAACGCTTATCGCCTTGCAAGCCGATCAACTGGTCGGTTGCGTTAGCCTGGTGGATTACACCTATCGCAGTAGCGAACGTATGCCCAAAGTCACCAGCGCCAGTCCGGTGTGGCTCAGCAATTTATTTGTAGAGGAAAATTTGCGTCATCAAGGTATAGGCAATAGCTTGATCGATGCCGCAAAAAATTACGCACTGGATTTAGGTTTGGAAGAACTCTGGCTTTCAGCGACAGACTACACCGACTACTACCAAAAACGCGGCTGGGAAATTGTACGCCGCACGAAATTGGGTGGGCGTCAGGTGAATGTGATGCGGGTGGGGTTGGAAGGTTAACGTTAATCACTCAGCCGTTAAAAATGCGACCGCGTGGTTACGGCCATTATTTTTGGCTTGGTAGAGTGCCTGATCGGCGCGGCGCATTTCCTCGTCAAAACATATCTCAGTATTCGGTGAGGCTAAGCTGTAACCAATGCTGGCAGTGATGGAAATGTGTTGGTTGCAGTCGAGCAGTATCTTTTTTTCACGCAGACTGTCGAGCAGCCTGTTACAGATAAGTTCGGCATCGCTTTTGTTACCAATAATAATACTAAATGCAAACTCTTCACCGCCAATGCGGCCGTAAATATCTTCCTGACGAAAAAATTGCATGATGCACTCAGCGCAGCTGACCAATACCTGGTCGCCAGCGCTGTGGCCATAGGTATCGTTAATGTTTTTGAAATTGTCGAGATCCAAAATGCCCGTCAATAGAAAAAATTGATTGCGCTGTGCGCGAAAAATTTGTTTGGCGGCATGATCGTTAAAACTGCGCCGATTGGGTAGATTGGTGAGGCTGTCATTAAATGCCAAACGTTCCAGTTGTTGATTGGCCATGCGCAATTCATCGGTGCGTTGGGATACCAATTGTTCCAGGTTATCTTTCAGTAGTTTCAAATCTTTATTGCGTTTTTCCAGTTGCTCGGCGTGATACATTTGCTCAGTGATATCGCGCTCTATAGCGGCATAATGCGTGATGTCACCATAGCGATTAGTGAGCGGGAATATATTCATGTCCAGCCAATAGGGGTGGCCGGTTTTGCCGTAATTTAATATTTTTTCGCGAATGGATTTTTTTTCAAGCAGCGCAGTACGTATGCGTGCGAGCGTGTCCGGGTCTGTATGTTTTCCCTGCAGAATACGCGGTGTTTCACCGATAACATCACTCGCGCTGTAGCCAGTTAGTTTTTCAAATGCGGCGTTTACATAAATAATTTTGGGGCCGGTGGGTGAGTCTATATCTCCGGCTTCGGTAACTATGACAATGTCTTGGCTGTTTTGCAGAATATTTTCGTAGGAAAAAAGATTTTTGCTGTCGGTGATGTCATTAAAAGTGACAATAATAAAACTGTCTTCGAGTTTGTCCGCTTCATCCATATAAGCATTGACTAAAAACCAGGTGGCATTTTTACGGTTGCCATCTAAAACCCCCATGATTTCATTGGTAACCGGGTTTCTAAAACGTTTTACTTTGTTAGCGGGAAACTCATTGTGGTGTAACACCCGGTTGCCATCATCAATAAAACGCCATTGTGGATCCGCTAAATCCCGGCCAATGATTTGCTCATAAGTGAGTCGCAGCAGTTTCAGCGCCGTGGGGTTAGCGTAGACAATAGATGTGTCCCAGCGATGTATGACAACACCTATATGGGCATTTTCAAGGAGTGTTTGTAGGCTGATTGCGTCTATGCCATTCATAAGCAGACACCTTTAGCGGCTGGGCCTATGTTTCTTTAAGCGACATCCTAAGAGTAGTGACATTGATCACAATAAGCCAGCAACATGAGGCATGAATGGTTAATTTATTGAGTTGTTGAAGCAATACGAATGTTAAAAAAATCTTTTAGTCTTTTTAGTTATTCCAACCAACTGTAATCATCAAGGCTGTAGTAATTGTTATTAGGATAATAAATATGTCCAGTATTGTGCAGCGCAAAGGAATGTATGTCGCTAATTGCGGATGAATTAAATTATTGTAGTGCGAGGAATTGATATTTATGCGGGATGTTTAACTACAGCCCTCTGTGCAGGGCTGTAGTTGGTTGCACGGAGAATTTAAATCAATGCAACTTCAAGCGCGGTCTTAACCAGCGGTTTAAACGGCCGCCGAGCATAATCAAGCCAGTGCGCAGTAAACCGTGAATGGCGATTTGGTGCATGCGATATAAAGAGATATAAACCATGCGCGCCAAGCGGCCTTCGATGAACATGCTGCCTTTGCTTAGGTTGCCCATTAAATTGCCGACGGTGGAATAACTCGCGAGGGAAACGAGTGAGCCGTAGTCGGTGTATTTGTAAGCGGTGAGCGGTTTGTTATTCAGGTGCGCGATAATATTTTTGTAGCAGGCGCTCGCCATTTGGTGGGCGGATTGCGCGCGCGGTGGCACACGGCTGCCGTCCGGGTTTACAAATTGTGCGCAGTCGCCGATGGCAAAAATGGTCGCGTCGCGGGTGGTTTGTAAAAATTCATTCACATGCAATTGATTGATGCGATTAGTTTCCAGACCGGCGAGGTTGGCCATAAAGTCGGGCACTTTAATGCCTGCTGCCCACACGATGATATCCGCTTGAATTAATTGACCGTCTTTAGTGTGCAGCCCTTCGGTAGAGGCGGAGGTAATCATGGTGTTGAGTTTTACATCCACACCAATTTTTACCAGTTCACTGTGCGCTGAGCCGGAAATACGTTCGGGCAGTGCGGGCAAAATACGCGGGCCAGCTTCAATCAGTGTTACGTGCAAATGTTCGTTGGTGACCGCATTGAAACCGTAGTTGTGAATTTCGTGTACGGCGTGATGCAATTCTGCGGAGAGTTCCACACCGGTTGCACCTGCACCCACAATGGCAATACGCACATTGTCGTCGGCGCCAGTAACACGCTGAATGCGCAAAAATTTATTGAGCAGTTTGGTGTGGAATTTGTGTGCCTGTGTTGGGCTGTCCAAAAACAAGCAGTGATCTTTTACGCCAGCGGTATTGAAATCGTTCGAGACAGAACCGAGTGCAATGACGAGATAATCGTAAGGGATGCGTGTAGAGGGTAAAAATTCCACCCCATCTTCGTCACGCATGGGCGCCAAAACTACTTCGCGTTGTTCGCGATCCAAATCAATCATGGTGCCCACACGAAAGAAAAAGTGATGCGCATTGGCGTGACCGCGATAGCTCACTGCATCCACGTCTTCATCCATGGTGCCCACCGCAATTTCGTGCAGCAGTGGTTTCCACAGGTGAGTGGTATTGCGATCAATCAGGGTAATTTCCGCTTTGTTTTTACGCCCGAGTTTATCGCCCAGTTTAGTGGCCAGTTCTAATCCGCCAGCGCCACCGCCGACAACAACAATGCGTGGTTTTTGTGTCTGCATGTTTTTTCCTGCACTTTACATTAAAAATTCGTTGAGCAATTAGCGCTTAGCGGTTCTCGTTTGCCAGCGCTTGTTTGTGAGCTTTTGTTTACAAACTATAGCTCTACCCAGCGGCCCTCGGCGGCGCTGGCAAAAACGGAATCGATCACACGCATATTATTAATTGCATCAGTCAACGGTGTGGGTGTCGGTTGCTTGTTGATGATGCTGCGCGCAAAAGCGTCGACCATTTCGCGATAGTGATCGCTGGATTCAATCGCAATAATTTCAGTTTCACCATCGTGTTTGATATGAATTTCAGTTGCGCTGTCGCTAATCGGGTTGAATGGAATCGGCAGCAAAATACTGCCTTTTTCGCCGTAAGCCTCCATGTATTGATGCGCTTCAATTTTGGTGGAAGCGGTGAAGGTGGCGCTGCCTTGATCAAATTCCAAAATGCCTGAGACCAAACAATCCACTTCATAATCTTCGTAGGGGGTGATTTGGCCAATCACCTGTGTCGGCTCGGCATTAAACAGCCAGCGCGACAGCGAAATGCAGTAGCAGCCAATATCCATTAATGCACCACCACCCATATCGGCATTGTTGCGAATATTTTGCGGCTCGCGATTGTTGTAAGAAAAATGTGAATGCAGGGTGAGCAATTTACCAATGCGACCGGAATCGATCAGCGCTTTGGCCGCTTGCCAGCGCGGATGAAAGCGATACATAAAGGCTTCCATCGCGTGTAAATGCGGGTGCGCCTTGGCGGCATCGAGCAGGCGCTGGGCGTCGTCAGCGTTTAGCCCCAAAGGTTTTTCACAGAGGATATGTTTGCCAGCTTGCAGGGCTTTAATCGACCAATCCACATGCAGGTGATTGGGCAGCGGGTTGTAGATGGCATCGATATCCGGGTCGGCGAGCAATTCTTCGTAGCTGCCGTAGGCACGGGCAATACCCAATTCATCGGCAGCGTTGCGCGCACTTTGGCTATCGCGTGAACAAATGGCGAGCACTTCATTGTGTGCAGAGCTTTGCAATGCGGGAATCACTTTGGTGCGGCCGATTTTGGCGGTGCTGAGAATACCCCAACGGATTTTTGCGGATGATGAAATGCTAGTCGACATAATTGTGTTCCTTGATACGGCGCAGGGCCACTACAGACAGGGATCTAAAAAAGTGCTGTCAGTGTAGCCCAAGCGCGGCTCAAAGCGTGAGCCGCAGGGCCAGATCAAGGGGCAAAATTACGCGTTTAAAACACTCACCCGTGATTGGTTAACGGTTTTTTACCAGGGCAATGTCTCGCCATTGGAATGCCAGAAGCCGCCGGAATTCTCCAGAGTTAAATCGGCAATGCGCTGGGTCAGGCGCTGGGCAGATTCAGCGGCGGAAATATCGCCACCAAAATTCACCATCGCCGTTTGTACATAACCTGGGTGCAAAATTGCCACTGCAATGCCGCGTGGTTTTAAGTCCCGTGCAAGCGACATAGCCGCTGCATTGAGTGCGGCTTTGGACATACGATAGCCGTAATAACCACCAGAAGTATTGTCGGCAATAGAGCCCATACGGCTGGTGATAAACGCGATTTTGGCACCGCTGGTCAAATTGCCCAGCAGTGCTTCGGTCACGCGCAGCGGCGCTTCAGCGTTGACCAAAAATTGCTGTTGTATCGATTCATAATCGATATTGCCCAGTTGCTCGTGTTGAAAAATTCCCGCGTTATTGATCAACAAATCAACCTGCTTGCCCTTGAGTTGTTGTGCGAGCGCCGCAACTGCCTTGCCATCGGTGACATCCACACCGCTAATAACTTGCGCACCTGAGGCATCCAGCTCGGGCGATGTAGTGCGGCAAATGCCGATTACTTGCCAGCCCTGGGCGAGATAGTTTTGCGTTAATGCCAAGCCAATGCCGCGATTGGCACCGGTAATTACTGCTGTTTTCATCATTCATTACTCCACGCATTTATTGAGTTCATTGATTGAGCTAATTCATTGGGGCGTAGCTGCGATCTATGGGCGAGAGTAGCGCATAAAAAGGGGCGGCAATTAATTATTTACGGTGAGTTTCACCAGGCGCATAACCAGCGGGCGCACAATTAAAATACACACAAATGCGGATGGCATAGCGATGCGATAAGCATGCAACACCTGCTGGAAGTAGTGATCGGCAATGCCACTGTTGGCAGCAACAATAATCAGCGACATCAAAAACGCCATGATCAGCGACATGTAAAACGCAAATACCACGGGTGTGTATTTAGGGTGTAGTTTGCGGTTGGTAGTGGCGATGGAGTTTTGCATAGGCATACCCTTCTACTGTCGGCGCAATCGGTGAGAGCAGTTGTAATGCCCAAGTGTTTTGCGCAGGTTTAACAAAGGGCCACTCTACGCGGCAGACCGGATTGGCAGTAGATCAGCAAAGCTATTTGCTTTATTAAGCAAATCTTGGTAATCGACTAATTATTTCGTAAGTAATCGCTATTCAAAGCCTTCGCTAGGCTAATTCTTAATACTAATTTAGCTCCAAAGGTAGTACAGCCCCGCTAGTGTCGCAGTGAACAGAATAAAACCCGTTGTATATTCGGCAAGGTGGCCATTTTTTGGATTATGTGTCCGGGGATGAGCTTTAAAAACACTGGTGATGAACAGTGCGACTAGAAAGATAGAGGCAAGTATTTTTAGCGCGGTTAAAATGAAAGACATATCAAATAAATTTATTGTGATGTTAACAAAATATTCAAAACTCACAGCTTTGATGTGAATAGCTATGCCTGCCGCATGTGCATTGAACAGGCATAGCACAAAAGCCGTTACAGTTTTCTCAAGGCATTACGCGCATGCTGGTTAGCTTTTTCACTCAGGCGCGTTAAAACCTGCCGAATTAAACTGCGAGTAAGTTCTTTTTTGTTTTTGGCTACAGTCATTCCGATTGCCTGCATTAATTTCCGCATCAATCGCTCAACCCATACGCTTATGTTTTCTGCCAGATCAATCCCTTTTGCGAGGATATAAGCGATTTTATCTGCAACAGTAAAAGTGCTGATAAATGTGGCTTGTATTCCCATAATTGCCGTCATCGCCACTTTTTTAATGACATAAATGATGGCTGAATCTACCCAGCGCCAAAATGTTGAGGATGAGGTATCCACTGGCGATTTGGATTTGAGCCAGTCTTCAATTGCGCTTTCAATTGTATAAGGCTGGTCAGGTGCATCGCACATTTGTTGCCAGGATTTCCCATCTACCGATGCTATGTAATTCGCCATAAAATGCGCGGCGGCTGACGTTAGCGGATGAGCAGAATAAAGATAGTGCCCTTGTCTGTCGTAAGGTGCATGAACAAATGGATAGAGTGGAACCATAGGTACTGGATCTGTGCGGTGATAGACACGATGAATGTTGCCTTCACCTATAGCTGACGTAGTACTTCTGGCAAACAACTCAGTGCCAACTCTGGGGGCACCAAAGGTGTATAGCTTGGTTGGCAGTTTCAAGGTTTGTGCAACCCAGTCAGCAGCCAGTGATGCCACGGCGCCACCAAGACTGTGCCCAATGCAGTGAACAGTTTTGACGCTGCCTTTAAATGATGTAAAAAAGCTACGTATAGCCGGTAGCATAGATTCAAAACAGTGTTGGAATCCCGAATGCACTGGCCATTTACTTGTGCTTGAAAATGAGAGGCCGATGCGTGCATCAGTAAGTACATCGGCCTTTTTATTTTCCATAGTAGTGCCACGGAATATTAAGAAAATCTCGCCTTTATTATGTTCACCGCCTTCAGCACAAACGCCGAAACCATCTTCATGATTCAGCACCACTCGACCGCCAACTTCGGCTTTTAAGTGTGTATGTTGGGCTGTGGTGGATTTATCAGATCGTTTGAAATAAGGTAACTTCAAAAATAAATCAACCAACATTGGGTTTTGAACGTCGTATATTCTTGCAGCGAGGGTAGCCGCAGCAGTTGGATTTAAATCAACCATATTATTTACCGTCCTTTTTAATTAACTGATCCCATTTACATAACGTTTCTATAAGGGCATTTTCTAAATGAGCATCCATTTCTTCTGTAGTGAGCTCACAGGTTACATTTTGAGGTTGGCCTCCAAGCTCACCATAAAGATGTGTACTGGATTTTCCACCTCTCCAAATAAGATATTCTTTCCCGTTAAAATCTACTGTGATCATTTGCCCAATGGATATCTGAGCCAAGGGGGTTTGTTTGTATACGGCAGTTTTTGTTGGAATTGAAAAATACCCTTGATCATCTGCAGTGAAAAATTCGCTTTCTCCCTCTTTATCTTTCCAGGCAAACCACAATTTTATTTTCGCCCCGGCGGCAGGTTTACCCTCAAATGTAATTTTTCCCTCGAGTGGTGAAAAAAGCACGGCTTCTTTCTTCTCTCCGCCAAAAAATAATGACATAGCAACTCCTTTCTGAATGTAAAAAAACGAAATTAAACAGGATAAAAGGATAAATATTCGCCTGGTTTTCAATGGCTGTACTCCGTTTTATTGACTCCTATCCTGAGTGGATCAGGCGTTGGTTGCTTTTTCTCTTGAATAAGCGGCGGCGATTTTAGCATTGGTTATCCATGCCGGTTTGAGATGTGGGGCATAAATCTACCTAGGGTGGATAAATAGGGGCACTTATTGTATTAAGTAAAGCTTATTAATTGATTTCCAAATTCGGAAGCGAAAACTATGGATACCCTGCGTGGGATTGAATGTTTTGTGCGGGCAGTTGAAGGCGGCAGTATTGCGGCTGCGGCGCGGCGGGTGGGGATTAGCGCCGCGGCGACCAGCCAGAATATCGCTCGCCTGGAGTCTTATCTCGGTGTGCGCTTGCTGACGCGGACTACGCGAAGCCTTGCGACAACTGACGCAGGGCAAGTCTATTACGACAAAGTCGCGCTGCTGATTCACGAGTTGGAGTTGGCGAGATCAGCAGTCACCGACACGCAGCAAGAGTTACAAGGGCGCTTGTGCATCGCCTCCACCGCCGCATTCAGTCGTCATGTATTAGCGCCGCTAATTCCCGCGTTTAACCAGCGTTATCCCCGTTTGGAAATTGAACTCACGTCGACTGACCGGCGTGTGGATCACGTGCAGGAATCGGTTGATGTGAGCATCCGCATCAAACAACAGTTGGATGATGGAATGGTCGCACGCAAGATCGCAACGGTTCCCTCCATATTTTGTGCATCACCTGCATACCTTGAGCGGGCAGGGCGACCATCAACCCCTGCTGATTTGCGCGAGCACGATTGTTTAGTCTTTCGTCTCGCTGTTGATGGGCGATTGCTGCGTTGGGGATTTGTTGAAAACGGGCTGCGTTTTGACGCAGACGTGCGTGCAGCAATCATCAGTGACGATATCGATGTGCTTGCGCGTCTTGCGGCGGCGGGCGGCGGCATCACACGTTTGGCCGCGTTTGTCGCCAATGATTATTTGCGCAGAGGCGAATTGAAAGAATTATTTACCTGCGACGAATGCACCGGTTTTAATGCGGAAATTGAACCACTGGATTTTTACGCCTGCGTGCGCGACCGGCACCAATTAACACCGAAAGTGCGCGCGTTTATGGATTATTTGGTAGAAGCACTGCCCGCTGAGTGGCGGGCAGTCTAGTCAATAATAGGCGTAAAGTTTTAGGTGTGTTTCATGCGCGGCAGCAAAATAGTGATGATACCGAGCAGTGGTAAAAAGGCGCACCAGTTAAACACATGTTCAATTGAGGTCGCATCCGCCAATGCGCCCAAACCTGCCGCCGCTATACCGCTAATACCAAACATCAATCCAAAAAATACACCGGAAATCATGCCGATTTTGCTGGGTACTAATTCCTGCGCGAGCACCACAATCGCTGAAAACGCGGAGGATAAAACCAAACCAATTACCACCGACAGTACCGCCGTCCAGAATAAATTGCAGTAGGGAAATAGCAGGGTGAAAGGCGCGGCACCGAGAATGGAAATCCAGATGACCGCTTTGCGCCCCACCTTATCGCCAATGGGCCCACCGGCAAATGTGCCGAGTGCCACTGCTGCTAAAAACAGAAATAAAAATAATTGTGCATTGGCGACGGAGGTGGAAAATTTTTCGATCAAATAAAAAGTGTAGTAATTGGTAAACGCCGCCATGTAAATGTATTTGGAGAAAACCAATAGTGCCAATATTGTGAGTGCACCGATCACTTGCTGGCGGGTTAAATGCGCAAAATGCGCGTGTTTTTTTACACTCTTAATGCAAGCGCCGGAGCGAATTGTCCAGCGGCTTACCCCAAACAAAACCGTCACACCCAGAATTGCAAATAGCGTAAACCAGCCAATGGCACCTTGCCCCTGCGGAATAATAATCGCCGCCGCGAGCAGCGGGCCAAACGCGGAACCCGCATTGCCTCCCACTTGAAAAAATGATTGGGCAAAACCAAAACGGCCGCCTGACGCCATGCGTGCCACGCGCGAGGCTTCCGGGTGAAAAGTGGATGAGCCCAAGCCAATCATCGCGGAGGCAACCAGCAACCAGGTGAAACTATTGGCCAGCGCCAGCATCACCAGCCCGCACAGGGTAAACAGCATGCCGGTCGGTAGCAGATAGGGCTTTGGGTTTTTATCGGTGTACAACCCAATCGCCGGTTGCAACAAGGATGCAGTCATTTGGAAGGCGAGGGTGATCATGCCGATTTGGGTAAAACTCAACTCATAGTTGGTTTTCAGCATGGGGTAGATGGACGGCAAAATCGCCTGAATCAAATCATTCAGTAAATGCACAAAACTCACTGCACCCACGACGGGCAGAATGGTTTTGGTCGCGTCAAATTCGACAGGTTTAAGGGGCTGGGCGGGAATCGGTTCCAGTTGGGTCATGTCGGTAGCTATCTCCGGGAGTTCTGGGCGCGCACAGTATAAAGTGCCGTAAAAAGCAGATATGACATAAACTGTCGAATAAGTGACATGTTGAGCTATTTTGGGGCATGAATATGTTTTTGCTGGGAAGGGGAATTCGAGCATGAAAATCGTACAGCAGCGCAGCCCGGAAGGTTTACAGCATGTGCCCCGCCCGATTGTGGCGTGGGGCGGGCGTTATGCCAATGGCGATGAAATACCCCCGCACACCCATCCGCGCGCGCAACTGCTTTATGCCGTTGAGGGGGTGATGCGGATCCTGACGCCCAATAGTGTGTGGACTATTCCCTCGCATCGCGCACTTTGGGTGCCGCCGAATGTTGAGCATCACTCGTTCATGATGAGTGATTTGGAAATGCGCACACTCTACGTGAGTGAGGATATTTCCCGCGCGCTCGGCACTGAATGCCGGGCGATTTCGGTCTCGAGTTTATTGCGCGAGTTGATTTTGGGGCTGCTGCAAGAACCGGCGGAATATCCTATTCCGGGGCGGGGAGAACATTTAGTGGCCTTGATACTAATGGAAATTAGTGGTGCCGCCGCCCAAGCCGTGGAGATTCCCTGGCCGCAGGATCGACGCTTACAGCGGGTGTGCCAATTTGTGATGAATGCCCCCGGCGTCAGTCATACGATTGATGATTTGGCTGCAATGGTAGGTGCGAGCGCGCGCACCTTAATCCGTTTATTTCCCAAAGAAACCGGCTTGAAATATCGCCAATGGGTGCAGCAGGTACAACTGGCGGAAGCGATTTGCCGTTTGGAGCGCGGTGAAGCCATCGCACGCATCGCCAATTTTTTAGGCTACAGCAGCCCCAGTGCTTTTACCGCGATGTTTAAACGCAGTTTTGGTGTGGCGCCGAATCAGTATTTATTAAAACAAGTTCCGGGTTGATTGGTTGTGAATTGGTTGTTGAAAGGATTTTAAAAAACCTCGGCAGGTACTTGGGCAAGGCTTTGAAACGCGGGGCGCGCAAAATAATAACCCTGGAATAAGTCGATCCCCATATCGCGCAGTACGGCATATTCCTCGTGGGTTTCTATGCCCTCGGCAACCACAGTCATACCCAACTCAGCGCAGACCTGCACAATGCCGCGCACAATAATCTGGCTGGATTTGCGCGTATCAATATTGCGCAGTAACGCCATATCCAATTTCATAATATCGGTTTGGATCTCGGCGAGCAGGTTCAGACCCGCATAACCTGCACCAAAGTCATCAATGGCGGTTTTAAAACCACGCTGGCGATAGTAATCAACAATATTGCGCACATGCGCCAAGTCATCGACCTTTTCACTTTCGGTAATTTCAAAAATAATTTGCTCGATGGGGAAATTGTATTTTTCCGCCGCGGCTAAAGTGGTGCGAATACACAGCTCGGGTCGGTACACGGCATTGGGCATAAAATTAATGCTGAGCAAGCTTTTCATGCCCAGCTCTGCGGCGAGCTTGATGGCTTTGGTGCGACAGGCCTGATCAAAACGGTAGCGATTACTGTCGTTCACATGCTCAAAAATTTGCCCGGCACCTTCATTGTTTAAGCCGCGCACCAGCGCTTCATGCGCAAAAATCTCGCGTGTACGGCAATTCACAATTGGCTGAAACGCCATGGTGAAGTCAAAATCCAGGCCTTCGCCGTTTTTGCATTCTTCGCACCCGGTTGGGCCGCAGTGTTCGTCTTTACTCATGGTCGATTCATTTATTCACTAATGTGGGTAGCTAACTCGCGGAGGGGACAATCTCTATTGGGCCACTTTTAGGGCAAGCCTGAAGCCCAGTATAGGCGATGAATGTCTATTCGCCCATGCGTGAGGTTTTTGAGGGTGGAGGCGGGTAGGGAGAAAAACAAAGCCCGGCGTGGTTGACGCCGGGCTTTTGAAACAATCTGTCGGAAGTCGCTGTGCCCTTCATTTACAAAGAAAGGCAACCTATTTAGGCCTTGCGCGCACCAAGAGTTGTTGCAGGGCGATGAAGCAGAAGAGTAGCAGACCAATCACGATCTTTGTCCACCAGCTGCTTAATGTGCCATCAAACGAAATGTAGGTTTGCACTACGCCCATGATGAGTACGCCAATCAGAGTGCCGAACATATAGCCGTAACCGCCGGTGAGCAGTGTGCCGCCAATAACTACTGCAGCAATTGCATCCAGCTCTCACCGACGGCGGCGAGGGAATAACCGGAGAATGTGTAGAAGGAATACACAATGCCGGACAGGGTGGCGAGGAACGCACTGATCGCATAAATGCGGATTGTGGTGTGTGCCAGCGGAATACCCATGAGTGCAGCGGAATTCATATCCCCACCCACGGCGTAAACACGGCCGCCAAAGCGAGTGTAGTGGGCCACAATAATCGCGGCGATTAATACCGCTACCGCAATCAGGGTAGAGGTTCCCACCCAGGCATCACCCGGCAACATAAAACCAAATTCCGCGACCTGATTATAAAATTCATGTTCAATCGGAATGGACTCTTCGCTAATTACACTTGCCAAACCGCGCGCAAAAAACATTCCTGCAAGCGTGACAATAAACGGCTGCATTTTGTAGTAGTGGATAATTGCACCCATGATCGCGCCGAAGGCGGTGCCGCCCACCAGAACGATGGGAAATACTACCAGCGGATGCATGTTGTATTTGCTAATTAACACACTGCAAACCACACCGGTGAGTGCGATAACCGCGCCTACCGATAAATCGATACCGCCCGATAAAATCACGAAGGTCATGCCGACAGCGGCAATAATTAAAAACGCATTGTCGCTCAGTAAATTAAAAAATACCCGAGAGCTGCCAAAACCTTCAAATTGCACTGAACCTATTCCGAACAATACAAAAAATAAAATGCAGGTGACGGCGAGGGGAATAAATTTGGGATTAAGCACGGTTAATCTCCTTGTTGTTTTTCTTAAAGAAGTTCAACTGACTTAATTGCTGTTGGAAGCGCGGCGATTGCATCAGCAGCACTAAAATGATGGCGCTGGCTTTAATCAGCAGATTAAATTTGGGTTCAATGCCGCTCAAAATAATAGTGACGGTCAGGGTTTGAATAATCAGCGCGCCGATGATCGCGAGGAAAATAGAAAAGCGCCCGCCCATCAGTGATGCACCGCCAATCACTACGGCGAGAATGGCATCCAGCTCCAACCACAAACCGGCGTTGTTAGCATCGGAACCGCGAATATCGGCCGCTGCAATCATGCCTGCCAGCGCTGCACATAAACCGGCAACAGTGTAGACGGATAATTTAATCGCTTTGGCATTCAGCCCCATGTAATGACTGGCCGATGGGTTGGCACCCACCGCTTCAATATATAAACCCAGTGCCGTGCGGCGCGTGAGCAATTGCACTAGCGCAAAAGTGATAATTACCAACACCACAGGGAAGGGCAGGCCGAGAAAATGACCGGTGCCCAAAAATGCAAAACCGCTGTGATCAAAGGTGACGATCTGGCCTTCATTAATTAATTGCGCAATGCCGCGCCCGCCTACCATTAAAATCAAGGTGGCAACAATCGGCTGGATGCTCATATAGCCCACGAGAAAACCATTCACTATGCCCGCAATTAAACCGGCAATTAAACCTGCACCGATAATCAGTGCAAGGTTGTCCACGCCTTTGGTGATGTAGTACGCACTCACCGCACCGGCGATGGCCATAATAGAACCGACCGATAAATCCACCCCGGCAGTAGCAATGACTAATGACATACCAATTGCCAAGAGCGCAACGGGCGCAGCGCGGTTAAGTACGTCAATCAAACTGCCGTAGAAACGACCATCTTTAAATTCAATATTGAAAAATTCCGGTGCAATGATGGCGTTGATAATCATCAGCACCAGCAAACCCGCGCAGGGCCATAAATAGCGGCGCAGATTTTGGTTCTTGGTAAAATTCATAACAGCCTCTATCAATTAATTCGACGCAATCGCCTGCATAATGCGTTGTGGGTTGATATCGTCGCCTTGCAGCTCGGCTACTTTTTTGCGATCGCGCAGCACTACCACTTTGTTACTGAATGCAACCAGCTCTTCCAGTTCGGAGGAGGCGACTACCAGTGACAAACCATCGGCGCAGAGTTTGCGAATCAGGCGAATAATTTCGGCGTGCGCGCCAATATCAATACCGCGTGTAGGTTCATCCAGAATTAACAAGCGTGGGTCAGCTGCCAGCCAACGCGCGAGAATGACTTTTTGCTGATTGCCACCGCTTAATTGTTCAATCGGTTTTTCAATATCCGAGGTGGCGATGTTCAACTCTTTCACGTAACGATTGGCGATTTCTTCCTGCTCTTTACGCGAAATAAATTTCCACCACCCCTGTTTAATTTGGCGGGCGAGAATCATGTTTTCGCGAATCGATAATTGGCCGAGAATGCCGTCGTGTTTGCGGTCCTCCGGGCAGAGACCCATGCCCGCAATAATGGCTTCGCGCGGCGCGGAGAAATTGACTGGTTTGCCATCCAGCAATAATTGGCCGCTGTTGCGTTTATCGATAGCAAATAATAAACGGCACAGTTCAGTGCGGCCGGAGCCGAGCAGGCCGGCAAGACCAACTACCTCACCTTTACCAACGGTTAAATCCATCGGCGATAAATTGGTGTTGTGGCCCAAGGCTTTTAATTCCACCAGCGGTTCACTGCTGCTGTGACTACTCTGCGGTTTGTGTTCGCCCAACGCTGCTAATTCTTTGCCGAGCATATGACCGATTAATTCCGGGCGCGACAAAGTGGCCGCTTCAAATTCACCGACGAGTTCTGCGCTGCGCAAAATAGTAATGCGGTCGCATACGGCGTAGACCTGATCTAAAAAGTGGGTGACAAAAACAATGCCAATGCCTTTGCTGCGCAGGTCGCGCATGATGCGGAAGAGCGACTGTACTTCGTCGGCGTCCAAACTGGCGGTGGGTTCGTCCAGAATTAATACTTTGGCCGACATGTCCACACCGCGTGCGATGGCAATTAATTGTTGCACCGCGATGGAGTAGCTGGAGAGCGGTTGGGTTACGTCGATATCCAGGTCGTAGCCTTTTAATAATTCCGCTGCATCGCGATTCACTTTGCCCCAGTTAATTAAACCAAAGCGGCGCGGCTCACGGCCCAAATAAATGTTTTGCGCCACGGTTAAGTTGGGCAGCAAATTCACTTCCTGATACACAGTGCTTATACCAAGCGCTTGTGCATCGCCCGTGTTGGTGGGAAATATGGGTTGACCATCTAATAAAATATCGCCACCGTCGCGTTGATAAACACCGGTCATGACTTTAATCAGCGTGGATTTCCCTGCGCCGTTTTCACCGAGCAACGCATGAATTTCACCGGCACGCAGAGTGAAGTCCACTCCTTTAAGCGCATGCACACTCGGGAATTTTTTATGAATTCTCTTGAGCTGTAAAACTGGATTTGTGTTCATTTTTAAATCGCTTTGTTTTTTTAGGGATTAGCACATTCTTTCGGGATGCTGGCGAATAGGGTTGGGAGACCATCGGAGACATGGATGTCGACGGTGAGCCTACATGGATGTATTCACGGCGTGTCTCACAGCCCTATTCGGTAGCATCTGCGCTAGGTTTTACTTAGCGCCGCGTTTAGCCAATTCTGCCGCTGCATTTTCTTGAGTGAATACTGCACCACCCATACGAATCCATTTTTCAAAATCTTTTTTGCCAGCGCGTGCTTGATCAATTACATCAAACGCCGGGCCGCCGAGGTGCGGGCTGAGTTCAACGGAGACATTAATTTCACCGGACACGATAGATTTCAACGCGTCATCCACCGCATCTACCGACACGATTAAAATATCTTTACCCGGCTGCAAACCCGCTTCTTTTACCGCTTGAATTGCACCCAGTGCCATTTCGTCGTTATGTGCCCAAATCGCACAAATATTTTTGCCGCCACCTTCGGCTTTGAGCATGGTTTCCATCACTTCCTTGCCCTTGGCGCGGGTGAATTCAGCAGTTTGGCTGCGCACAATTTTAGTCTCAGGGAATTTCGCGATGGTGTCGTTAAAACCTTTCATGCGGCCGATTGCAGCGCTTGAGCCAACAGTGCCCTGCAGTTCCAAAATGTTGCATTTGCCCTGGGTTTTTTCGGTCAGCCAGTTTGCTGCGCGTTGGCCTTCCACTTCAAAGTCGGGGGCAATGCGGGTGAGGTAGAGCGATTGATCGGTGACGGATACATTGCGATCCAGAATTACCACCGGAATACGCGCGCGTTTGGCTTCCATCAACACTGGCTGCCAACCGGTTTCCACTACTGGCGCAATTAAAATTGCATCTACCCTCTGGGCGATAAAACTGCGCACCGCTTTAATCTGGTTTTCCTGTTTTTGTTGTGCATCAGAAAATTTTAAGGTGATGCCACGTTTTTCCGCTTCGGCTTTTACCGATTCCGAAAAACTGGTGCGCCAGCCGGATTCAGAACCCACTTGCGCAAAACCCACGGTTAAGGCGTTGGCGGTAGCGCTGATGCCGATAGCGGCAGCGAGGGTCAGGGTTTTAAAAATAGTTTTCATAGTGGTTCCTCGTATCGTTAAAGTTATAAATAAAAATTAAATCCAGCCGCCATCCACAATAAAATGTTGTGCGGTACACATACGGCTGTCGTCCGATGCCAGAAATAACGCCATAGCGCTGATGTCTTCCGGCATTACCGATTTTTTTAAACACTGGTTTTCCAAAATATTACGCGCAGTTTTTTCTTGCGTGAGCATCGCCACCTGGCGATCCGTCATCACCCAACCGGGCACCAGCGTATTCACGCGGATATTGTCACCACCCATATCGCGCGCAAGGCCGCGTGTTAAACCTTCAATCGCTGCTTTGGAACTGGTGTAACCAGGCATACCGCCTTGGGTGGCGTACCAACTCATGGAACCTAAATTGATAATCGATCCGCCGCCCAATTCGAGCATTTGCTGGTACACCGCTTGCGCGGCAAAAAAATGGTGGCGCAAATTCACCGCCAAACGCTCGTTCCAATAATCCACCGTAACAGTGCGAAAATCGTGGCGCGTATCGTTGGCGGCGTTGTTAATCAGCACATTAATGGCACCGACATCGCTATAAATTTGTTTGATGGTGGCCTGCAACTTGGGAATATTGAGCAGGTTGCAGCGATAGTAGCGCGGTGGTGTGCTGCTTGTGCTGTGACTCAGTTGCTCCACCAATTTGTGCGCATCTTCATCGCGGATATCAATAAAACATACCTGCGCGCCTTGTTTGCAAAATGCCTCCACTAAGTTGGCGCCAATGCCGGATGCACCGCCAGTGATCAGTACTACTTTGTATTTCAGGCTTGGATATTGGTTGGTGATTGCCATAGTTGTTGACCTAATGAATCACCTTAATGCGAGTGGCCGGGCACTGCAGCGCCGCGACAACCCACTAAAAAATCAAAGTCGCAGCCTTCGTCGGCCTGCATCACGTGTTCTATATAAAGCTGTAAATAACCACCGGTTTTTTGCTGCGTTTTTTGAGCGCGTAATTGCTCAAGACGCGCGGCAATTTCCATATCGCTCACTTCCAAATGCAGCGAGCCATTTTCGGCGTCCAGTGCAATCCAATCGCCATCTTTTACGGCGGCGAGTGGGCCAAACTCCTGCGCTTCGGGCGCAACGTGTAATACCACTGTGCCGAACGCCGTGCCGCTCATGCGCGCATCGGAAATGCGCAGCATATCGGTCACACCTTGTTTGAGTAGTTTAGGTGGTAAACCCATATTGCCCACTTCCGGCATGCCGGGATAACCCTTGGGGCCGCAGTTCTTTAAGACCATTACGCTGTTGGCGTCTACGTCCAGGCTGTCATCCATAATGCGCGTTTTGTAGTGATCAAAACTGTCGAATACTACGGCGCGGCCGCGATGTTTCATTAATTGCGGTGACGCGGCACTGGGCTTTAATACCGCACCGCGCGGCGCGAGGTTGCCGCGCAAAATACAAATGCCGCCGTTGTCGCACAGTGGGTTGTCGAGTGGGCGGATGACATCATCGTTGTAGCACGGTGCGTTCTGGTTGTTTTCCCACAGGGTTTTGCCGTTAGCGGTGAGGCAATCCTTGTGCAGTAAATTGGCATCACCCATGCGTTTTAACACGGCCGGTAAACCGCCTGCGTAATAAAAGTCTTCCATTAAAAATTGGCCGGAGGGCTGCAGGTTGACCAGTGTCGGCACTTGATGGCCATAGCTGTGCCAGTCGTCCAGCACCAAAGGAATATTTAACCGTGCGGCGATGGCTTTTAAATGAATCACCGCATTGGTTGAGCCGCCAACAGCAGCGTTGGTGCGAATAGCGTTAATCACACTCTCACGGGTGATTAATTGCGAGAGGCATAAATCTTCATTCACCATTTCCACTATGCGCATGCCCGAGGCGTAAGCCAGGGTTTTGCGGCGCGAATCCACCGCTGGAATCGCGGCGTTTTGCGGCAGCGATAGCCCGAGTGATTCCACCATGCAGGCCATAGTGCTGGCGGTGCCCATGGTGTTGCAGGTGCCGGTGGAGCGGGACATGTCCGCTTCGGCATCCATAAATTCTTGCAGCGAAATCTTGCCGGCTTTGTAGTCCTCGCTCATGCGCCAGACCAGGGTGCCTGAGCCGACATCTTTACCCTTGTGTTTGCCGTTGAGCATAGGCCCACCGGTCACCACGATAGTAGGCAGGTCGCAACTCGCCGCGCCCATGACTAATGCGGGGGTGGTTTTGTCGCAGCCGACTAATAACACCACGCCGTCAATCGGGTTGCCGCGAATCGATTCTTCCACGTCCATCGCCGCTAAATTGCGGGTGAGCATGGCGCTTGGGCGCAAGTTGGATTCACCACTGGAAAACACCGGAAACTCTACCGGCACGCCGCCAGCCTCCAGAATGCCGCGGCGCACGCTTTCGGCCAGGTCGCGAAAGCTGCTATTGCAGGGGGTGAGTTCAGACCAGGTATTGCAGATGCCGATAATAGGTTTGCCCTGGAAATGATGCTCAGGAATGCCCTGATTCTTCATCCAGCTGCGATACATAAAGCCATTTTTGTCTTGCGTGCCAAACCATTGCGCGCTGCGCAGGGCTTTGGTGGTAGATCTGTTGTTATTGTCTTGGCTCATAAAGGCTACTTCGTTAATACGCCACGCCAGTGGAATCTGCTCCTGCCCGTTGCCGCAGTTATATCAATATAGAGATACTTGGAACAGATGATTATTATTAATGTATTACAATATAAGTTTTCGGCAGCCTCTCTAGCAATCCAAATTGTGAGGATTTACGAACAATAACCCTGACGCTTGCGAAGTTTGGGTGCTTTTGTGATGGCAACGTAAAAATTTGAAAGGGATGCTTGATTTAATTGTAATATAATATCAATATAAATCAACCCCACCTGATGGGGCTTGTTGATAATCAGCCGCTGCGTCGTTTGGCGTGCACAATAAACAGAAGAAAACACAAGAAAGAGGAATCTCCTATGCGTTCATTCATCAAACCCTTGGTCGTTGCAGTGGCATCTTGCTGTGCGGCATTCACACAAGCAGCCAACCCCATTTTTACCGATGTGTTTACCGCTGACCCAGCGGCGATGGTGCATGACGGCAAGGTCTATCTTTACACCGGTCACGATGAAGCCAAAGACAATACCAAGTTTTTTGAGATGCACGACTGGCTGGTTTATTCCTCGGATGACATGGTCAATTGGGAAGCCCACGGCCCCCTGTTAAAGGTGAAAGATTTCAAATGGGCCAAGGGCGATGCCTGGGCCAGCCAAATTATTGAGCGCGACGGTAAGTTCTACTGGTATATCACTGCGCGCCACAACGACACCAAACCCGGTTTTGCCATAGGTGTGGCGGTGGGTGATAGCCCACTTGGCCCCTTTAAGGATGCGCGCGGTAAGGCGTTGATTACTAACGACATGACCACCGCCACCAAAAATGACTGGGATGATATTGACCCCTCGGTTTGGATTGACGACGACGGCCAGGCCTATTTGTTCTGGGGTAATACCAAGGCCTACTACGCCAAACTCAAGAAAAACATGATTGAGCTGGATGGCCCGATTGTAGAAATCAAAGGCCTGCCCGAATTTACCGAGGCGATCTGGATTCACAAGCATCAGGACAACTTCTATTTGTCCTATGCCATGGGCTTCCCCGAGAAAATCGGCTACGCCATGAGCAAGAACATTAATGGCCCTTGGGAGTACAAGGGCATCCTCAATGAAGTGGCGGGCAATACCCCCACCAATCATCAGGCAATCATTACCTTTAACGACAAGCACTACTTTATTTACCACACTGGCGCCGGTCGCCCGGATGGCGGTCAATTCCGCCGTTCAGTAAGCATTGATGAACTGTTTTATAACCCGGATGGCACCATCAAACGTATTGTCATGACTAGTGAAGGTGTTAGCGCTAACAAAGCGGTTAAAAACAGCAAAAAATAAGTATTTACACTGCATCCAGCCCCCTAAAACCAATTGACAGGGGGCTGGTCTTGCTGAGATTATATTGTCATACAATATTAATATCCTTTGATGAGGCAATAGCTCATCAAACAGTACAACAATAGGTGAAGTTATGACGTCCTACGCCTTGGGGCTGGATTACGGTTCTGATTCGGTTAGAGCCCTGTTGGTAGATGCCCTGACCGGCAAAGAAGTAGCAAGCAACGTGGTCTATTACCCGCGTTGGAAAAAAGGCTTGTTCTGCGTACCCGCTAAAGACCAGTTCCGCCAGCACCCGCTCGACTATCTGGAAAGCCTGCAGCAGGTAGTGCAAGGCCTATGGGACAAAGCGCCAGCCGGTGCGGCTGCGCAAGTTGTTGGTATAGGTTTCGATACCACGGGCTCAACCCCCGTCGCGGTGGATAGCGAAGGCGTTGCCCTCGCGCTTAAACCCGAATTTGCCGAAAACCCCAATGCGATGTTTGTGCTCTGGAAAGATCACACCGCCGTGAAAGAGGCACAGGAAATTACTGCTGCTGCTAATACCGCAAGTGAAAATTACCTGAAATACGAAGGTGGCATTTATTCCTCCGAGTGGTTCTGGGCCAAAACCCTGCATGTACTGCGGGAAGACGCCGCCGTCGCCAAAGCTGCCTACCTCTGGGTAGAGCATTGCGATTGGATGTCGGCGGTACTCACTGGAACTACTCACCCGAGCAAATTGCGTATGGGTCGCTGCGCGACTGGCCACAAATTGATGTGGCACGAAAGCTGGGGCGGTTATCCACCCAACGATTTTTTTGTGGGTATAGACCCACTGCTGGACGGCCTGCGCGACAAGCTGCCCGCTGAAACTTTTACCTCTGATCAAACCTGCGGCCAATTAATTGGTGAGTGGGCTGAACGCTTGGGTCTGCCTGTGGGCACACCGGTAAGCTTCAGCGCGTTCGATTGCCACATGGGCGCGGTTGCCGCCAACGTAAAACCAGGCGTGCTCACCAAAATTATGGGCACTTCTACTTGCGATATTACCGTCGCTACCTACGAAGACATTGGCGATAAATGCATCGCCGGTATTTGTGGTCAGGTAGATGGTTCGGTAACGCCAGGGTTTGTCGGTTTGGAAGCAGGGCAGTCCGCCTTTGGCGATTTATATGCCTGGTTCCGCAACCTGGTGAACTGGCCAGTTGCCAACTTGTTGCAACATTCAGTGTTGCTGGATGACGCGACCAAACAAAAACTCGCACAAGAAATTGAAGACAACACTTTGGTTGCGCTGAGTAAAGCCGCCAGCCAATTAGCCATCGGTGAGTCTGGCATTACCGCACTCGATTGGGTGAATGGTCGCCGCACGCCCGATGCGGATCAAACTGTGGCTATGGCCATTGCTGGTTTAAAAATGGGTAGCAGCGCACCGCATATTTTCCGCGCCTTGGTTGAAGCTACCGCTTACGGTGCACGTGCAATTATCGAACGCTTTAAACAAGAAGGCGTGGCGATTAATTCCGTGGTGGCAATTGGTGGTATCTCTAAAAAATCTGATTTTGTCATGCAAACCTGCGCTGATGTATGGAACTGCCCGATTGAAGTGTTAGAGAGCGAGCAGAGTTGTGCCTTGGGCGCAGCGATTTTTGCCGCTGTAGTAGGCGGTGTTTATCCAACCGTAGAGGCCGCGCAAAAAGTCATGGCCTCCACTGTGTGCAAAACCTATCAGCCCAACGCACAAGCGGCAGCGGCTTATGAAGCTTTGTATCAACAATATTTAACGCTGGCTGCGTTTGAGAACAACGGCGGTGTGGGAGGTAAAGCCTAATGAGCTACACCGAATTAAAACGCGAAGTCTTTGAAGCCAATATGGAATTAAACCGCCGCAATCTGGTGGTATATACCTGGGGCAACGTGTCGCAAATTGATCGCAGCAAAGGTGTGATTGCGATTAAACCGAGTGGTGTTTCTTACGAGGTGATGACCCCGGAAGACATAGTGATCGTGGATTTGGAAAATAAAATCGTGGAAGGCAAAATGCGCCCTTCTTCCGATACCAAAACCCACACCCATTTGTATCGCCATTTTGAAACCATTGGTGGAGTGACTCACACTCACTCGACTTACGCGACCGCTTGGGCACAAACCCAGCAGGCAATTCCCTGCTACGGAACCACCCATGCCGATTACGCATACGGTGAAATTCCCTGCACGGCAGTGATGACCGATGCGCAAATTGAACGCGATTACGAAGAAGAAACCGGCGTACAAATTACTGATTGTTTTAAAGATCGCAGCCCGATTGAAGTACCCATGGTAATTGTGGCCGGTCACGCGCCATTCACTTGGGGAAAAAATGGCGCGGATGCCGTGTACCACGCGGTGATTCTGGAAGAAATTGCGCGCATGGCTTATTTGACCAAAACCTTGCAGCAAAACACACCGCCGCTAAAACAGGGCATTGTGGATAAACATTATTTACGCAAACACGGAAAAAATGCCTATTACGGGCAGAAGTAAAATTTTATTAAGTTGTATAGGTTGGGTCGGGCCGTGTAGGCAGCCATGTCCAACAACCAAAAATTGAAAATCGACAAAAAATTGAAAATATTTCCTGAGGAAAACAGCATGAAAATTTACGGCGACAAAGAAGTCTGGTTGGTAACTGGCTCACAAGATTTGTACGGCCCCGGCGTATTAAAACAAGTCGCCGAGAACAGCAAAGCCATCGCAGCGGGCTTGACTGAATCCAACAATATTTCCATCAAAATTGTTGCGCAAGACACAGTTAAATCGGCGAAAGAAATTTTGGCGGTATGCCAAGCGGCGAATAGCAATCCCAATTGTGTGGGTTTGATTTTGTGGATGCACACCTTCAGCCCCGCAAAAATGTGGATCGCCGGTTTGAGTGCATTGAGCAAGCCTTATATGCACTTGCACACCCAGTTCAACGCTGAGCTGCCGTTTGCTGAAATCAACATGCACTTTATGAACCTCAACCAATCTGCCCACGGTGACCGCGAATTTGGTCACGTGAGCACCCGTTTGCGTCAAGAGCGCAAAGTGGTTGTGGGTCACTGGGCAACGGATTCTGTGCAAAAACAAATCGACAGCTGGTGCCGCGTGGCTATGGGTTGGTACGCCAGCCAGAATTTGAAAGTCGCCCGCTTTGGCGACAACATGCGTCAAGTAGCCGTAACCGACGGTGACAAAGTTGCTGCGCAAATTAAATTTGGTTACGAAGTTCACGCCTACGGTTTGGGCGATTTGCAAAAAGTAGTAGACGCAGTAACCGACGAACAAGTTGCTGCACAAATTGAAGTGTACAAAAAAGATTACGATGTAAACCCCGCGATTTTTGATGATGAACATCAATACCAAATGCTGAAAAATGAAGCGCGTTTGGAGCTGGGCATGCTGAAGTTTTTGACCGACGGTGAATTCGGTGCATTTACTAACTGCTTCGAAAACCTGACCGGTTTAACTAACCTGCCAGGCTTGGCTACCCAGCGTTTAATGGCAGCCGGTTTTGGTTACGGCGGTGAAGGCGATTGGAAAACCGCTGCCATGGTGCACATCTGCAAAGTGATGTCTAAAGGCCGCGAAGGTGGTTCATCCTTTATGGAAGACTATACCTATCACTTTGGCGCCGTGGATCAAGTATTGGGCGCGCACATGTTGGAAGTGTGTCCATCCATCGCTGCTGCAAAACCAAAACTGGAAGTGCATTTGCACACCATTGGTTGCCGTAATGATATCGCGCGTTTGATATTCACCGGCAAAGCAGGTCCTGCGCTGTGTATTTCTTTGATTGATATCGGCACTCGTTTCCGTGTAATCATCAACGAAGTGGATACCGTAAACCCACCACAAGAACTGCCGAAATTGCCAGTAGCTAAAGCCCTGTGGGAACCGCGCCCCAATCTGGAAATTTCCGCGGCTGCCTGGATTCAAGCCGGTGGTGCACACCACAGCGCTTACACCCAGGGTGTAACGGCTGATGAAATTGTTGATTACGCTGAAATGGCTGGCATCGAAGCGGTTGTGATTGGTGCAGATACCACTGTGCGCAATTTCAAAACCGAATTGCGCCACAACGCTGCTTACTTTCACCTGAAAGATGGTGTTTAAGAACGCATAGGTGAGGGGATTGGGTAGAGGTTTGTGAGACTGTGGCCGACATGGATGTCGGCGACAAGCCCCCAGGGAAGGGTTTACGGCGTGTCTCACAAACCTCTGCGCAATACCCGCATCGGTCTGCGCAACGAGAAGATTTTAATTTCATTTCGAGTTAAGTCTGGATCTGTGCTCTAATTTCCGTCCAACCGGCAAACAAGAGAGCAAATGATGTACGACCATTACGATGCGTTGATTTTTGATATGGACGGCACCCTGGTAGACAGCGGCCAACTCCATGAGCATGCATGGACTGCAACACTGAATAAATATGGCATTCCCATTGATCGCCCCTTTATGCGTTCATTGGCCGGTGTGCCCACCAAGGGAACAATTGAAATCCTGCTGGAAAAATTTGGCATTACCGCCAGCGCCAGTTTGGATGAAATGAACGATTTTAAAGAGCAGGTGGTGCACGACTCTATGCACCTCTATGTAAAACCAACGGCATTGATCGACGTTGCCCAGCGCTATCACGGCAACAAACCCATGGCGATTGGCACCGGTGCTTACACCGAAGAAGCCCGGAAAATTTTGGCGCTGTGTGGCTTGGATAAATACATAGATGCTGTAGTAGGGGCCGATCAAGTACAAAACCCCAAACCCGCACCGGACACATTTTTACGCTGCGCAGAATTGTTGGGCGTTGATCCGAAAAAATGTGTGGTATTTGAAGATTCAAAGCTCGGGCTGCAGGCGGCAGCCAGTGCTGGTATGGCGGGTATCGATGTGTTGTTGATACACGCGGTGGAAAATGATTATTTTTTGTAACAAAAAAATAATCCATCACTCCTGCGATTGCAGGAGTCGTAGACCAGCGTAGCTAATCCGGAATGGTGAGAGAAATTAAAGGAAGCGGCAATTACTCCCAAGCGTATTGCCGCTTTTTTTACACTTGTAGTAAAAATTCACGAGGCGAAAATAATAATGCAATCAACCCCAGCAACTAGCGAGAAGTTATCTATCACCGAGAAAATCGGCTTTGGCGCGGGCGATATGGCGTTAAATGTGGTTATCTCCTCGATGATGTTGATCATCACTTTTTATTACACCGATATTTTTGGATTAACCCCCATGGATATGGGCATACTGTTTTTCACCGTAAAAGTAGTGGGCGCTATTTCTGATTTGGTAATGGGCCAAATAACCGACCGCTTTACCTTTTTACAAGGCCGCTACCGCCCCTGGTTGTTGTGGTTGGCCATTCCCTACGCAGTCAGTGTGTTTTTTGTATTCACCACACCCAATTGGGAATACGACGCGAAATTAATTTGGGCCTACTCCACTTATATCATGATGACCTTCATGACTTCCGGTGTTGGCCTTCCTTATATTTCATTGCCCAGTGCACTCACCAGTGACCCCAAAGAAAAACTCTCGGCCAACGGCTACCGTTTATTCCTCGCCAAAATTGGTGCCTTCATGGTTGCCATTGTGGTGCCGCTGGTAGCGGGAATGTGGACAGATAAAGCGGTAGGTTATCAAGTGGCTATGGCGATTATGTCGGCTATTGGTGCGGCGATGTTTTTATTCTGCTACTTCAAAACAACCGAGCGTGTAGTGCACGTAGTGGAGCCACAACCGCTGCTTAGCCAGTTTTTGCAATTATTAAAAAATGACCAGTGGTTAATTCTGGTGGGTGTGTGTATTACCGGCACCATTGGTTACGTGATTCGCGGTTCAGTGGCAATTTATTACGCTAAATATTATTTGGGTGGCGACGATGCCACAGTGTCAGCATTTTTATCCACCGGGGTGGCAGCAGCTATTCTGGCGATGATCGCCTCCACCTGGATCACCAAGTTCTACTGCAAAATCAATTTATTCCGCTACACCCAATTGATTGTTGCCGGTTTAAGTGTGGCGATTTATGTATTTGTTGGCCCGCAAGATGTATTGCTGGCGTTTATTTTGTATTTCCTGTTGTCGTTTGTAGTGGACTTACATGCCCCGGTATTCTGGTCAATTATTTCGGAAACCATTGACTACGGTCAGGTAAAAAATGGCAAACGCGTTTCCGGTTTTGCCTACGGCGGTATTTCGGTCGGGCAAAAAGCCGGTATGGGTATTGCCGGTTTGATGGTGGGTTGGCTGTTAACCTATTTCCAATACGTACCCAACCAGGAGCAATCCGAAACCTCAATGATGGGTATTGCTTTGATGCTGTCGATTATTCCCGGTGTTTTCCACGGCTTAATGGGGTTGCTGATGTTTATGTATCGTATCAACGACCGCTATTACGCCGAATTAAAACGCACCATGATTGTTAAAGGCTATATCGCACAACATTAATGCGTGTGCATGAATCAAAAAAATGTTTGGAGATTTTTTGTGAGTGAATTATTAAAACCCCTGATCCCACAGCGCGCTGATCCGTTTATTTATAAACATACTGACGGCTATTATTATTTCACTGCATCAGTGCCGGCGTATGATCGCATTGAATTGCGCCGCGCCAAAACCATTGCCGAATTAGCTACAGCACCCACTGTGGATGCTTGGCACAAACCTGACACTGGCCCTTACAGCGAATTGTTGTGGGCACCGGAAATTCATTTCAACAAAGACCCGGAATCCGGCGAATCAGCCTGGTACGTGTATTTTGCTGCAGCACCCAGCCGCGAAATTAAATTCGATTTGTTTCAGCATCGCATGTATTGCGTGCGCAACAAAAATGCTAACCCGCTTGAAGGCGAGTGGGAATTTATGGGCCAGATTGACAGTGGTATAGACACATTCTGTTTGGACGCTACCACCTTTACCCACAAGGGTGTGCTCTATTATTTGTGGGCGCAAAAAGACGTGAACATTCGCGGCAATTCCAATTTGTATATCGCGCCCATGAAAACGCCTTGGCAGTTGGCGGGTGAGCCAGTGCTATTAAGCAAACCGGAATTCGAATGGGAAATTCGCGGCTTTTGGGTAAACGAAGGCCCATCGATTTTAAAACGCAACGGCAAAATTTTTATCAGCTACTCCGCCAGTGCCACCGACGAAAACTATGCAATGGGTCTGTTGTGGGCCGATGAGAATGCGGATTTATTAAATCCCGCGTCCTGGGAGAAATCCAAAGAGCCAGTGCTCTGTTCGGATATTCCTAATAAAATCTTCGGCCCCGGCCACAACAGCTTCACCTACGGCGAAGACGGCGACACAGTAATGCTTGTCTACCATGCGCGCACCTACACCGAAATCGAAGGCGACCCACTGTGGAATCCGGATCGCCACACCTTTGTAAAACCCCTCAAGTGGAACGACAAAGGCATGCCGGTATTTGGTAAGCCATCGATGATTGATTAATTAATCAATGATTTTCCCTGCCTGAAAAAACTCGGCGCAGGGAAAACATATAGTGGATTATTCGCAAGAGGGAAATTGTTATGGCGATTGTAAAACTGGTTGTTCTGGTGTGTTTATTGGGGTTGGTTTTAGGTTGTGCCCTCGGCTCTTCCATTCCTGTTGGTGAGAAATACAAACCGACCAAACCGCAAGTAATTCAAGTCGTCACTGAAATACCTGAGGGTGCAAAAGTTATCGGTCTTGTAGCGGCTACCTCTGCGAACGAGAAATTTGCGCTCACAGAATTGAAACGACAAGCTGCGCTCTTGGGTGCAGATGCCGTGATGTTGGAAACCCTCAAGTTAATGTCCCATGACAATAATCGCGAGGTACAGCTCAGCGGCAAAGCGTTAAAGCTGAACCGCTAAGCCCTGCAGACAGTTTTATCGGAAAGCCGTTACCTTCGGGTAACGGCTTTTTTTGTTGTTTTTGCGGAGGCGATCAATTGGCAGTTCGGTGCATGGCGCCTAATGTGATCCCTCTCATGACAAAATTTTGTCGTTTATTGTGTTTTTATTCCATAAAATTAAAAAATATAAAAAATAATGCCTATTTATTATAAAAATGGAATAAAAAGTAATGATTTTTATGCCAGCTCTGCTAATCTTGCTCTCAGGTTTGTGACCTTGGTCACGGTTGTGGTTGAGCGTGTTTTTAATTGTCGATCTACTTTTCTAGAGGAAGGTTTATGAAATCGTTGGTTGTTGCTGTTGGTTTTGTTGCTTCTTGTATGGTGTCTTCACTGGCCTCGGCGTGCGCCAAGCCCGCTGCCAAACCAGAAATCCCCGATGCTGCGACAGTGGTTACCGCACAGATGGTTAAAGCAAACAACGATGTAAAAGCCTATGTGCAAGGCGTGCAGGACTACTTGGGCTGTGCCGGTTTGGCGCGCAGCGAAGAGAAAAAAGAGTTGGATGATTTGAAAAAATTTGCCGATGACTTCAACCAGGTTATCCGCGATTTCAAAGCAAGATCAGCCAGTTAAGTTAATCTGCCGGATCGGACATAAAACAAAAAGGCCGCTGGAAACAGCGGCCTTTTTGTTTGCGGTACTCGCCAGATTTTAGAACGAGTAACGCGCACCTAAAGCATAAGTACGGGCAAAAATGGAGGCGCCGTTGTTATACAAATAATCGTCAGTGTAGTAGCCCTGATAAATTTCATCGGTAATGTTGGTGGCATCGAAGGTGACTACCAGATTATCGGTTATGTCATAGCTAAGCTGGAAATCCATGCTCGCTTCTGAGGCCGACCAAACACCGCCGGGCATAGCGCAGCAACCGTTAAAGCCGGTTTTGAAATCGTCGCGCCATACATAGGACAGGCGGGCGTCAAAACGTTCTTTTTCATAGGCGAGCACCACACTGTAAGAGGTGTCAGACACACCGTACATATCATTGGTGGTGCGCTCGACTATGTTGTTGTTTTCATCAAATACTGGGTCGTAGGTTTCGCCGTCAAGCAGGGTGAAGCTGGCCTGCACACCCAAACCGTCCAGCAGTTCTGGCAGGTTGTCAGGGAAATACACCAAGCCTACTTCCACACCATTCAACTGACCATTAGAGGTATTGGAGGGGAGGGTTAAGCGGTATTTGCCGTTTAGGTCCGGGTTGGCGTTGCCGGTTACTTCAATGTTGGTGACTGCACTGGCGACAAAACCTTCTACATCGCGACGGAACAGTACCGCATAGAGCGAGCTGGATTCGGCGAAGTAGTATTCCAGCGACCAGTCATAGTTCACTGATTCTGCAGGTTTCAAGTCCGGGTTGCCGCCGCTGGCAGTGCCAAATTCCAGGCCAGTGGTGGTTGGGCGGTAGGTGCGTGCCGGGTTGAGATCACCATAACCGGGGCGACGGATAGTTTCGCCGTAGGTAAAGCGAGTGATCAGATCATCGGTAAATGAGTAGCGAATAACCAGATTTTTCAGTGCACGGCTTTCACTGGCTTCGTCATTAATCGGAGCCCAGGTTACGCCGTCACCGTTTGCGTTTTCAAAGAAGTCCATGTCGGTATCAACTTGCACAAAACGCACGCCGACTTGGCCGTCCAATGGTTTATCAAACAGTGAGAATTCGTAATCTGCTTGTAAATAGGCGGAGGCGGTTACTTCATTAATATTGAAAATACTGCCGGGTTGATAATCTGAGCCGCCCGCCTGGAAACCGTAGAGCGCACGGATTTCATCGGAGTTTTCCAGCAGGTAATTGCCGTCTGCCGCCAACCATTGGCTGGGTACATAGGCTTTGCCTTCAAAGAAGCCGGATTTACTGATGTTCACCAAACCTGGCAGCAACGTCAGATCACAACCCGTTTCTGATTTACAGCCACCGCTCTGGTCTTTGTATTTGGATTTTGCACCGCGATCGTCATAGCGCAAGCCGGCGCTGAGCTGTTTGATGGGGCCCCAATCGGTCTCGTAATCGGCATCGATATTAAAGGTGGTTGCTTCACCGCTATCGGTTGGGCCGTTGTCATAAGCGGTGCTCATGCTCCACTCGGCGGGATTGGTTAAATCACTTTCGTCGATATTGGGTGTGTTTTCGTCATCCAGGAATGCCACTAATGGCAAGCCATCGTCGTAATTAAAGTCGACCACTAAGCGATCGCGTACCGAGTCGGTGCGCATGGCAAAAAAGCGGCCTTCGTAGTCGCTGGTCTGATGGACAATTTCAGATTCCACTTTCAGGCGATCATTAATCTCCCACTTACCGCCCAGTGCATAAACCCAGCTGTCGGTATGGCCACTTGAGCCATCGCCCGAGGTGAACATATTGGCGTTATTGATGTAGTTGGTTTTTACCACGTTGGAATTGGGGTAAAGATCGGGATTGCGGAAATGGCTGGCGCCGTTGGTATTGATGAATACCAACGAGTTAAATGCCTGGTTGCGATAACCGTTGTAAAAGGTTTCAAACAGATACTCAGAGTTGTCATTAGGCGCGTACTGCAGCGAAATATTAGCGGCCGGACGCTCGCGTTTACCGGTGAAATCGGTAAAACCCATGGCATCGCGCAGCAATACATATTCGGTAGGAACGCCGTTGACATTCAGGGTAGAGCCGGGGGCTGATGATAGTCCCTGATCAGTTCCCGCTTGATAACCGCCTTCGGTACTGCGAATCACACCATAGGTGTCGGCGTTGTAGGGGTCGAGCGAACCGATCCAGATATTTTCATCGCGGTAGTTGGTTTCGGCATAAGAGAGGTTAATCAGTGCGCCGAACTCACCAACACTGGTTTCCCATCTATCACTGGCCAGCATGCTGACATTGGGATCGATTTCTTCCGATGTGGATTGGTAAATGCCTCGCGCCGCCATCACGACTTTGGTGTCGTCAAAATTGAAAGGGCGGTGGGTTTTGATATCGATATTGCCGGCAATGCCGCCTTCGAGTTGATCGGCGGAACGGGTTTTATACACATCAACACGGTTAAGCAGGCTTGCAGGGATATCCGCAAGTGCCACCGAACGGCCGGTAGAGGTAAAAATCTGGCGACCATTAACGGTAGTGGATACGTCGCCCAGACCGCGAATAGTCACGCCGTCTACTTCACCGCCGCCGCGGCCGGTGACCTGTACACCGGTGACACGTTGCAGTGCTTCAACGACGTTGTTATCGGGAAATTTGCCGATGTCTTCTGCAATGATGGCATCGACGATTTGAATTTCATTGCGCTTGATATCAAGTGCTTTGGTTAAGCTGCCACGAATACCGGTAACAACAACTTCTTCCAAATCGGCTTCGTTGTTAGTGGGTGCGCTGTCTTGTGCATAGAGCGGCTGGCTGGCCAAAGCTACGACAAAAGTAATAGCGCTGCTGAGCGCGGAACGCTGGAACATGGGGTGACCTCACGTGTAGTTGAGTTTTGCGGCTCTTTCTCAGTACCAGCTTGTCGATCCTGCAGGCAGGTGCCGGCAGAAGGGGGAAAGTTTGGCCTGACGGCTGTCTGTGCGTGGCCACAGACAAAAAGAGCCTAGTTATATTTATCTTTCAAATATAATACTATTGTATGACTATTTTGGTGTCAACTGATGAAATTGCTTTCATGGGTGTTTACTCGCTGAAAACTTTGTGACACCATAATTGTTAGTATTATTGTATGACTAATGATGTGGCTCATCAGTTACTACCTAATATCTGACCCAACTAATAAGTAATAACTACAGTGAGAGGTTACCCGATGAAACTTCATAAACTAGCGCTCCTCATAGGTGGCGCCGTGCTGGTCACCGCCTGCGGTGGTGGATCGGACAACAAAGGCAGTGAAATCCCTCCCAATGTTGTACCTGAAAACGTGAGCCTACCTAACCCTACCGTCAATGCCGAAGCCATTGTTTACAACGACATGGCGGTGCATGACCCTTCTGTTATTAAAGCAGCTGATGGCACTTTTTACGTGTTTGGCTCGCATTTATCAGTGGCAAAATCCACTGATTTGATGTCTTGGACACGTGTGGCTGACGGTGTAAACGACCAAAACCCGCTATTCAATACCTATTCATCTGAGATCGCCGAAGGTATTGCCTGGACCGATGGCTATGTCGGTAACTGGGCTGCCAATGTGATTCAGGCGCCCAACGGCAAATATTGGTTTTATTACAACCACTGCGGCCAAAACGACCCACGGGAAGTTGTACCCACAGAGGTGTGTTTCCATCGTTCGTATTTAGGCTTGGCGGAGTCAGACTCCATTGAAGGGCCTTATGTCGATAAAGGCATATTTTTACGCTCTGATTATCGTTCGCCAGAGGAGTTCGCCAGTTTTCCGCTGGACAACGGTCAAACCACCTATGATCGTTCCAAGGATCCGAACGTGATTGACCCTACAGCCTTCTATGACAAAAACAATCAAATGTGGATGGTCTACGGTTCCTATTCCGGGGGCATTTTCATCCTGAGAATGGATGAAACCACTGGCAAACCTGAGGCTGGTCAAGGTTACGGTAAGCCTTTGACCGGAGGCGGCCTTGCTGCGGTTGAAGGGTCTTTTATCGTCTACAACCCGGACGCCGACTACTACTACATGTTCACCTCAATCGGTGGTTATAACGCAACCGGTGGCTACAACATCCGTGTTTCCCGCTCCAAAAATCCTGACGGCCCCTATTTGGATGCGGCCGGTAATGACATGTTGCTCGCCAAGACCAATACCGAAACGCTTAGCAAATACGGTGTGAAGTTAATGGGCGGCTTTAACTTTGTCTCTGAAGTGGGCGATGTTACCGACAGCTGGGGTTATTTGGCGCCAGGTCATAACTCTGCTTACTACGATGCAGCCACCAAAAAGACTTTGTTAGTCACCCATACGCGGTTTCCGAATCGCGGCGAAGAGCACTCGGTGCGTGTGCATGAAATGTGGGTCAATAAAGACGGTTGGTTAGTCTCCTCTCCACAGCGTTATGCGCCTATCGAGGGTACTAACGTGGTGGATGCTAATGATCTGGTGGGCGATTACCGTTTCATCAATCACGGCCTGGATACTAATTCTGTCGCTCATAACTCGGTTTATATCCGCCTGAACGACGACCGCACCATCACTGGTGAAGTGAGTGGTTACTATCGTCTGTCGGACACTGACAACAAGCGCATTACCCTGGTGTTGGGTAGCGATACCTATGAAGGTGTAATGGCGTGGCAGTGGGATGCAGCGGCAGCGCGTTTGGTACCAACTTTCTCCGCGATATCGACTAAAGGTGTTTCGGTGTGGGGCTCCCAGTTGGAGGCGCGTACTACCGGCGAAAACCTGTCGGCAATTGCAGATGATTTGTCCTTGCCTGCGGAATACGTAGATCCAACCATGACTGTGCCATTGCGCGGCACCCGTGCAGCCGAGATTACCTGGGTATCGAGTAATCCGGCGGTGATTAACCTCAAGCGGGACAAAAAAACCGGTGAGTTAACTGGTGTCGCTCACGTCAATCGCCCTAGTGCAACTGCCGGTGATCAGGATGTAACCCTGACTGCCACTATCACCTTGAATGGTCAAACCCAAACCAAGAGCATGGTGGTAAAAGTATTGGCGTTGCGTTTGGCTCCAGCGACCGCGCAATTCAAGTTTGATGGTGATTTGGTCGATGCTACCGGCACTTTCGCCAGCGCTACCACAACGGGCGATCGTATCGACAATACCGGTGGAGTGGCGGCTTATGTTGAAGGGCGCGATGGTCAGGCCATCAGCCTCAATAACTACGGTGTACGCCTGCCCGATGGCATTATCAATAACTACCAATACACCATCTCTTACTGGTTGAAACCTGCTGCCAAAACCTGGTTTACCGCCAGTTTCTTTGGTGCTGTTGGTTTTGATTGGATTAGTTTGCCAGTAGAGACATCGTGGGATCAGACCTTCAAGGTATGGCATATATCCACTGTTGTTGGGGTGGGTGATACCTGGTGTGCTTCTGGTGTGGCGCTGCCATTGAATGAGTGGACTCAGGTTACGCTCTCGGTAAATCAGGGCTTGGCGACGGTTTACGTGGATGGTGTGAAGAAATGTACGGCTAATGGTGTAGTTGATTTATTTAGCAACAATGTGGGCACCTTTGGTTTAGGTGTGAACTACTGGGATACTCCCTACAACGGTCTGATTGACGACTTCAAAGTCTACAATACCGTGCTGACTCCCGAAGAGGTTGGTTTGCGTGAACCCGGCAATATGCCCGCTGCCGATGTACTTGCTGCCGCCAAAGCGGGCTTGGAGCTGGGCGATCTGTCGGGCTTGAAGAGCGACATAGATCTGCCATTGGCGGGTGCTTATGGTGTGGCCATCAGCTGGTCTTCCAGCAATCAAGGTGCAATAGATACCGTAGGAACCATTACCCAGCCTAGTGCTACCGAGCCGGATGCAACCGCAACACTTCTGGCAACCCTGAGTTACGGCGGTCTCACCGAAACTAAAGAGTTTGGAGTGGTAGTTAAATCCAAAGCGCCACCGGTACCTTTTGCCACGTTCTCCTTTGAGGATGACTTGAGTGAAGCCAGCGGTGTGCATGCAGACGGCACAGTGGTAGCTAACCGCGTTAATGTGGATGGTGGTTCAGTCAGCTATGTGGATGGTGCCAAAGGCAAGGCGCTGGTGCTGGATGGTTCTTCTGGCGTGTTGTTGCCCGATAACCTGATCAACGATCACTCTTACAGTATTTCTATTTGGTTAGATGCTGAGGTTAGTGGTCCTTATACGACAGCCTTCTTTGGCTGGGTAACACCTACGAGCTGGATCAGTGTGGTGCCTGGCGGTGGTCCAGGTGGCACCACCAATACATTGCTCTGGTCGGGTGAAGTCCCTTGGTTTGATGGTGTCTTTGGTTCGCGTATTCCAAACAATACCTGGACCCATCTGGTGATGGTTGTTGAGAATGGCAAATACACCGCATTCATCAATGGTGTGCAAGTTAATACTATTCCTGGGTTCCCTGATGTATTTACCCCGGCAGGTGATACGCACTTCGCACTGGGGGTAAATTTCTGGGATGTTCCTTTCAAGGGCAAGATTGACGAACTGAAAATCTATGACGAGGTGTTAACTGCAGATGATGTGGCAGTTATTAATGCCCAGGACTCTGCGGAATAATCTGTCTTGATAGGTTATTAAATGTTTACAAAAGGGCACCTTCGGGTGCCTTTTTGTTGCATGTGGTTTTGTGTGACTAAATTTTGCTCAGCAGAGTGGCTGCTATTTACAAGCCATCCCCCAAGCTCTATCGTCACTTAAAAATATAATAATACTAATAAGGCGTAATTTTATAAGGCAATAGACCGGTCGATCCAAAGAGGCATTTCTGCTCTGCTGCTTATCAATCCTGATAAGTGGAATCCCTAATAAAGATAAAAGTGGAGATCGAATCAATGAAACGTATTTCGTTATTTTTTGTATTGGCATTCAGCATATTGCTGAGTGCAACCAGCCATGCGGCGCTGTCTTCGGGGCGCTACGTCATAGTCTCCAAACTCAACGGTAACGCTCTGGATGTCGCCAACTTCAGCACGGCCGATGGTGCGGACGTGATGATGTGGTTTGTGTTGGGTGGCAATAACCAGCAGTTTGATGTGACCGCCCTGAGCGATGGCACCTATTCCATTCGTGCTGTTCACAGCGGTAAAGCGCTGGATTTATACGGTTGGAATACTAACGATGGCGCAGAAGTGCGTCAGTGGACTTACACTGGTGCCGATAACCAGCGCTGGTACATTAACGATACCGGCAATAATTATTACTCCATCACCGCCAAACTCGGCGGTCGCGCAATGGATGTGTGGCAAATGAATATGTATGCCGGTGCGGAGGTGAATATGTTCAGCTACTGGGGGGGAGCTGGGCAGTTATGGGCTTTCCAAAAAGTGGGCAGTGCCAGTGAATGTGTTGCGGGCGCCACGCTAACCAATCGTTTTGTTAATTGCGGTGGCAAAACCATTGGCTTGAGTTGTGCCAGTAACAGCGAAACCCAGCCGGCGGTGTTAACCCTGAGGAACTCATCCATCCGCAATGTGAAGCTTGCGGCCAATGGTGGTTCCGACGGTATTCACTGCAACAGCGGCAACTGCACCCTGGCGGACGTGGTATGGAATGACATCTGTGAAGACGCGGCGACTAATAAATCTGAAGGGGGCACTATGACTATTGTGGGCGGATCGGCCTATAACGCCTCGGGCAGTGGGTACGGTGGCACACCCGATAAAATCTTCCAGCACAACTCCAAAAACAGCACCACCATTGTGGCTGGCGGCTTTACCGCCACCGGCACCAACGGCAAGTTGTGGCGCTCCTGCGGTAACTGCTCAAGCAATGGCGGCCCGCGCAATCTGTTGGTTTACGATGTGAATATCAACGGGGCGATAGGCAGCATCGCCGGTGCGAACCGCAACTTTGGCGATAAAGCGACTATCCGTCGCTTGAAGATTAAAAATTACGTGCGCGGTAAACCGCCGGTGTGTGAAGAGTTCCAGGGCGTGCAAAGTGGCAGTTCATCCACCAAGTACGGCGAATACTGGAATACCGCCAGCTGTGATGTTTCTACGGGCGATGTAACCGCGTTGTAAGTTAAAAACTCGTGAAGTTGAAAAACTAACGGGGGGAAGTGCCTCTTTGTACTTAATAACCGGGCGTTGCGCCCGGTTTTTTATGGATACCCGTGTTCGCAGGCATGATGAAGGAGGCTTAATTATTCCTACTGCCCCACACAGAAATACCGGCAGTTGATTGCGCACTGAAGGTCACCACAAAGGTTTTGCTGTTGGGGTTCCACTGGCGCGATAAAACACCTTTAAAACTCTCATTGCCAAGTGTCAGGTCAATTAAATTGTTGCCCTGCGCGCTCCAGCTTCCGCTCACTGCACCAGTCACACTGCCATCACTATTAAGGGTAATAGTGGATGAGGTTTTCAGCGTAGCGCTGATGTCTTTACCGTGGTTGATGTATTTGTAACTACCTGCTACTTCGCCGTTGGCAATGGTTTTATCCAATGTGGTCGGATTGCTATTGAGTGGTACATAGCGATAGGGCGCCGCGACCGGCCAGCCATCGGCATTAAAAAACAGTTCGTGGGTGCGAATTTCATGTTGCTCGCCACGGCCGGGGAAACGGGTGTGGAAAATCAGGAAATATTGATCCGACTCTTCCTCGTAATAGGCCGAGTTGTGCCCCGCAGAAACATAACCGTGTTGTGTGCCTGTCTCGCCAGCGGCTAACGCGAACTGGAAATTGCCCATCAACTTTTGCCCGTGAGGTGCGTAGAGCACGTCGTCAAACAGTTTGTTGGGGTTGCCTTTTACCGTGGACATGTCGGTGCCCGCGGCATCCAAATAAGGGCCATCAGGGTTCACCGAGCGCGCGACGCGCATGTTGTAGGCACCAATTGCATCCAGCCCGCCAAAAGAGGTGAACATATAGTAGTAACCGGTTTGCGCGTTATAGAGCACATAAGCGCCCTCGATGCGCGCGTGATGGCCGCCTAACAGGTGTTTGCCGTAGCCTTGTCCGGGTTTGGCAAGGCCGGTGGTTTCATCCAGCTCCAGAATAAAAATGCCGCCGGAGTAGGAGCCATACATCATCCACAGCTTGCCGTTTTTATCAAAGAATACATCCGGGTCTACTGCGTTGGGGTGGACTTGGGCGTCGTATACCGTGCCGTCTTCACTGGCCTGACCCCACATGCCGGACTTGAGCATGATTTGTTTGTTCACATAAGGGCCTTCAATGTTGTCGGCTACCGCTACACCCAGCGCCGAGCGGGGTGAATCGCCCTTGCAGGAGTTGTAGTAGAAGTAGAATTTGCCATCGTCCAGCTGGATAACATCCGCGGCCCACAAGCCGGTTACCTCTGACCAGGTAAAGGTGTCTGCCAATTCGGTAGTGACCTTATTGCCGAACAAGGGGTTTTGGTTGTTCACGCCATCGGCCACCTTGGTCCAGTTCATCAGGTCGCTACTTTTGGCGGCAGCCAGATGCGAGCCAAACACATAGTACTCACTGCCTACTTTTACCACTGAGGGGTCGTGTACCGCCGCGTTGGTAAAATTGATATTCACGGTTTCACCGGCGACTGCACTGCTACTGGCCATGCTGGTCGCGCTGCTACTAGTGGCCATTTCGCTGCTGCTTATGGTTGCCGCACTGCTGGCGGGGGTGGGGTTGTTTGCACTGGGTGAACCACCTCCACCGCCACCGCAGGCAGCAAGTGCCAGCGCCACTGAAAAGGGGAGGAGTTTTGCGCTGTGTTTTAGTAAAGGCTTCATTGTGGATACCTTGGGTTAAAAATTGCTGGATTACTTTTAATATTTATATATAATAATACAAATGGTGGCGCACAAAAGATAGCGATATCGATACAGTGCCCACCGTTATCGATTGTTGTATGTGTCCCGAGTCTTATCCCTTTGTCGTTGGATGGTGTTAGTTTTTTTGATGACACCACTTTTTGCGCCGCTAGTACTTGTGTTAGCGGCTTTTTTTTGCCTGTTCGGTGAGCCTTAGCTATAAGTAAAAGGACGGATTTATCAGATATGTGATTTTTTTGTGATGCTTTTCGCAAATAACCGGCTTATCTTCGTCTTTTATTGCTTTTTTGACTAACAAGAATTCTACAAATAGCAATTGCCAATATTGACCTATACTTAACATTCAGTGTTTTTATCGTAACTAAAAGATAAATCGGGGTAGGGCGCTTAGTTCGGTGCTTTATTTGACTGACAATTTATCCGCTGGTGCGGTAGTGCTGGATCATAGCGACATAAGAAAAATTATCTGAGAGGTTGGTGTGAATAATTTATCGCTCAAAATGAAAATCCTCCTAAGCGTCACGCTTAGCTGCGTGGCAGCAGTGGTGGCTACGGCAATAGTAACGGCACAATCGGGTATCGAGACGGCGCGCGATACCATTATTAAGGATACCCAAACCCTGGCCCAGGTATTGGGTGAGGCCAGTGTAGGTGCAATCACGTTTGATGATGCGGCAACGGTAGCGGCGTCACTCAATGCTTTGAAACTCAGCCCCCGTGTGCAATCGGCGGCCATTTACAGCGGCGGTAAACCCTTCGCTTGGTATGTGCAGGGTGTGAGCGAGGCCGATGCCAAAAGCCGCATATCTACACAAGCGCCTTCCGTGGGCATGACGGAAGCCAAAGGGCAGTTAACTATTACCGAGGCAATTCAGTCCGACGGCCAAACTCTGGCGTACATCTCAATGGTGATTGATATGGCCGAGGTGCAAACCATTGTGGCTCAGGCGTTTAATCGCTCGCTGGTAGTGGTGATTGTGCTCAGCTTGCTGGCCTTGGCGGTGTCATATGCCGTGCAAAAAAGTATTGTTGGGCCAATCAATAACATAGTGGAAGCACTGCGCAATATTTCGGAAGGTGAGGGCGACCTGACTCGTCGCTTGCCAGTTTCTGGCCGCGATGAAGTGGCAGAATTGGCCAGCTGTTTTAATCGCTTTGTAGAGCGTTTGCAGGGCATTATCGGCAATGTGATTCAAACTGCCGCAAGTGTGCGCAAAGATGCACAGGTATTGTCCGCCACCGCGCGGGAAAATGAATTGGCAATCCAACATCAACAAAACGAAATCCAGCAAATTGTTACGGCGATTCGCGAGATGGCGGCGGTGGTAGATAACGTTAGCCAAAGTGTGAGTGAAACCGCCAACCAATCACAACAAGCCGATAGTGCTGCCGCTTCTGGCAAACAAACAGTGGCGCTCACTATGGGGCAAATCCAATCCCTCTCTAACGACATTAAAACGGCTGCGGGTGTGATTGATCAGTTACAACAGGAAACCCAAAGCATTGGTTCGGTGTTGGATGTCATTCGCGGCATTGCCGAGCAAACCAACTTACTTGCACTAAACGCGGCAATTGAAGCGGCGCGCGCCGGTGAACAGGGGCGTGGTTTTGCGGTAGTGGCCGATGAAGTGCGCACTCTGGCTTCGCGCACGCAAACATCCACCACCGAAATTCGCGAAATGATCGAGCGCTTGCAATCCGGTTCGCACAAAGCAGTGGAAATGATGTCGGCGGGCAACGCACAAGCGGGTGCTTCGGTGGAACAAGCGGGGCAAGCGAGTGTATCGCTGGAAAATATTACCTCCATCGTGAGTGTGATTCGCGATCGCACCAACCAAATTGCTGCCGCGTCCGAACAGCAAAGTGCTGCAACACGCCAAATCGAAAAAAATGTGCAGCGCATTTCCAATGTGGCCGTGGAGTCGGCACAAAGCTCCAGTCGCATTTGTACCAATACTGAACATCTGGCAGCCGCAGCCGACCAGCTTTCCGAGTTGGTGAGCCGCTTCCGCGTATAAAGCAGAGGAGAGAGACAATGAAAAAATATGTAATTGCGTTGACACTAACCGCCGCCTTATCCAGCGGTGCTCATGCTTGCAGTAAACCGGCCACCAAACCGGAATTTCCGGACCCGGCAACGGCAGTAAGTGCACAGATGGTCAAAGCAAACAACGATGTAAAAGCTTACGTAAAAGCAATGCAGGATTATTTAGGTTGCGCTGGGTTAAGCCGTTCAGCCGAGAAAAAAGAATTGGATGACTTGAAAGCCTATGCAGAGAGTTTTAACGTAATTATTCGTGCTTATAAAGCGAAGGCTGGTTAAATCCCTCCCTCTCCTCCCCCTTTGAAAAAAGGGGGTGAGAGGGATTAGCTTGTAAAAAAAGATTTAAATATCGCTACCAAAACCGCACATAAATCGCTGCTGTAATCCCCACAATTATCAGGGTATGAATCACATCCCACTTATCAATACCGGCACGAATTTCAGCGCGCTGTGCCGCAGAAATTGAACCATAGGTTAACCCTTGTAATTGCTCATCGCTCGCCACTTTGGTGAACAGGCTTACACCAATCACCAATACACAAATCACAACAAATAATAATGAGCAGTAGTAGAGCCAATTCATGGCCACCAAGCTGTATAGGAAGCCATCGGGATCAAGTTGATCTTTAAAAATGGTCAGCACTAAACGCAAAATGCCCAATACAAATCCGCTTACCAACCCGATAAAACCGGCAGCAGGTGTAATGCGTTTGGAAAATACACCCAGCAAAAATACGACAGCAATGCCCGGTGCAATCAACGCTTGCACTAGCTGTAAATATTCGTAGAGCACATCGGACACCATTTGCATTACCGGAATCCACACTATGCCGAGTAAAACCACCACTACAGTGGCGGTGCGGCCCACGCTCAAGAGTTTTGTTTCGCTTGCGTGTGGTTTGAATTTTTTATAAAAATCGATGGTGAATAAGGTGGCGGAGGAATTAAACAGCGAGGCCAGGGAGCTCATCAACGCAGCGAGTAAGCCGGCAATCACAATACCTTTAATACCTGAAGGCAATAGTTCCGATACCAGAGCCGCAAAGGCTTGGTCTGCACTCTCAATATTTATTTGCCCTTGTTGATGCAGCGCATAAGCGATCATGCCGGGAAACAGGAAAATAAATACCGGCAACAATTTTAAGTAGCCCGCAAAAATAGTCCCGCGCCGCGCCGCTTGAATCCCTTTGGCGGAAAGCACACGCTGCACAATGTATTGATCCGTACACCAATACCAAAAGCCGATAATAAACGAGCCAAAAATAACACCCGGCCAAGGAAAATCCGGGTCACTGGCAGCGCGAATCAAATGCATTTTTTCGCCATTGATGCGTTCCAGTTCAGCAAAGCCGCCCACCTTCTCCAAGCCTACGACCAGAATGACCAGTGAACCGATAATCAACACCGGTGTTTGCAGCACCGAGGTCCACATAATGGCTTTCATGCCGCCCAGCACGGTGTAAATCCCGGTCACTACCACCAAACCAACAGCCGCGATCCAAAAGAAATCGATACCCCACATACTGTCGATACCGAGTACTGTTTTCAGTACCACACCACCGGCATACACAGTGACCGATACTTTGGTGAGCACATAACTCACCAGCGAAATAAACGACAAAAAAGTGCGTGAGTTGGACGAGTAACGGCGCTCCATATACTCGGGCATGGTGTACACCTTGCTGCTCCAGTAAAACGGCGCGAACATCCAACCGAGCAACAAAATGATCCAGGACTGTAACTCCCAGTGCGCCATCGCCATGCCCGTTTGCATGCCTGCGCCCGACAGCCCGACCAAATGTTCCGAACCGATATTGGAGGCAAAAATGGATGAACCAATTACCAGCCAGCCGGCATTGCGGCCTGCCAGAAAATAGTCAGAGGTGTCTTTTTCTTTTTCAAATAGCGACCAGACCACTACCGCGACTAGCAACAGCATAAAGCCAGCTAGCACAGCCCAATCGAGCGTGGAAAAGTGAATCATGCGGGTTACCTTTTATTCTCAGTCTGTAGTTATTGTTGGGGCTATTGTGACGCCCTGCGCCAGGGTAAGCCCGGCATAATCATACGTAAAGCAAGGTATTATTGTAATATAAAAATTGTATCAAATAGCGATTTGCAAGCCTTTCTTGCTGTTTCCAAATGAATAACCCTCCATCGCGATAAAACCTTGTTTTCTGCACACTTCGCGCTAGCTCTCGGGTGAAAGTGCTACTTTTGGTAATGCTCCGGTGTTTTTACATAAAAAATACTTTTCATTTGTTGACGGAAAATGCCGTGAAGACTAGTATTTTAATTGTCTTACAATATGCCTAATTATTAGGCGCTGGCTAACAAAAACGAGCCTGATCGTTTTGTGCGGAGCAGGCAGAAATACCGCGCCAGACTAAGACAGTGCTGCAAGAACACCGGTTTTAATAATAACAATCGCTCCATCGGACACTCCGAATAAAAAGGGCGATTGACCACGGGAGATAGTCATGTTCAAGAAAAAAACACTCAGTTTATCGATTGCAATGGTTGCAGCCTTGGGTTCGTCCTACGTGGCTGTAGCGCAGGAAGACGACCAGCTTGAAGAAGTGGTTGTAACAGGTATTCGCGGCAGTTTGACGCAAGCGTTGGATGTAAAGCGCAACAGCACTCAAATCGTTGATGCGATTGTGGCCGAAGACATCGGTAAGTTCCCGGACAACAACGTAATTGAAGCAATGCAGCGCATTACCGGGGTGCAGGTAACTAACCGTGGTTCGGGTGAGGTTGCTACTATTTCTGTTCGCGGTTTGACCGACATTAACACCACCGTAAATGGTCGCAATATTTTCACCGCATCTGGTTTGGCGGTTGCGCTGCAAGATATCCCTGCCAGCTTGATCAAGCAGGTAGTTGTTTCTAAAACTCGCTCTGCTTCTCAAATCGAAAATGGTATAGCTGGCTCTGTTGATGTAAAAACCCAGCGTCCATTTGATTTTGACGGCAGTAAAGTGGTGGTTGCTGCGCGTGCAATCAATCAAGAACAATCAGATGAGATCGACCCTAATATCAGCGCCTTGGCAAGTAATCGCTGGGATACTGGTTCAGGTGAATTTGGTGCATTGGTTAACTTGTCTTTTGCCGAGACTAACTATCGCGATCAAAGCGTGACGCCCGGTGCAATGGTGCCATTTGCTACTGATGATCCGGTTGCTCCATTCACTAATTACGAGCGTATTTTCCTCGGCAAAGGTGGTGTTGCAGAAAATCCAATCTGGACTCCGGGATTGTTAAACGGCCTTCCTAATACCGCTGGTTCTACTCTGGATGTCAACGGCGAACCAATGGAGTATTTGCTTGGTCGCGATGCGATTTTTGCTAGTGACTTTACCGGTAAGCGTGAACGTACTGCGGCCAATGTCTCTTTCCAGTTTGCACCTAACGATACTTCAGAATATCTATTTGAAGCCTTCTACAACGGTTATCGCAACGAATCTTTCAATTCATTGTTGTTTTCGTTTGCTGACTGGTGGGGTGAGTACGCAAATAATCCTGCTGCTGCCAATATTGAAGTTTTCCCTGGTACTAACATTGTTAAATCCCGTAGCGTGTCAAACCAGTATATGTTTACCAGTGGCGACTTCGGCACCGGCAAAACTGACAGCTACGTGTATGCCTTGGGTGGTAACTGGGACATCGGCAGTAACTTAAAAGTTAAATCAGAATTGGTGTATCAAGACAGCGAATTTAGTACCACCTTTGCAGGTATGCGCTTTGACAAAGTGGGCTATCAGCTGGATGTTGATTTCAATGCGGGTGGCGGTTTACCTGCGTATAGTTTCCCTGATAACGCCGCTACAGCAAACGTTGATGAAAGCGATTTAACTGATTTGGTTGCTTGGAATAGCGCGCAGTTTTATGACTCAGGCACACGTAATAACGGTGATGCAACCACCTTTACTACCGATGCAACTTACACTACTGATTTCAGTATCTTCACCGCCTTTGACTTTGGTGTGCGTGTGGATAACCGCACGGCATCAGAAGCTGCCAGAAGACAAGGCGCTAAAAATAATGCCATCACTGAATACGACAGCTACAACATTATTGATGGCGCCTACAATGGTGCGATTCCAATTGAGACTATCGATGGTATTGCTTCTATCAACAAAGGTTTCTTTGATGGTGAAGCGAACGTACCAACAACCTGGGCAGCAGCAAATGGTCATTACCTGACACGTAATATTGATCAAATGAGAGGCCTTTACGGTTTAACTGAATTACCTCTTATTAACGGTTTTGATATTGAAGAGCTGACTACCTCTGCTTATGTGACTGCAAGGTTTGAATCTGAGTTGGCAGGCAGACAAGTTGACGGTGAAGTTGGTTTGCGTTACACCGGTTCCGACACCGACATGGTATTTACCGACATCAATAAAGAGTTAGCAGATCCAAGAGGAGATAATAGTTCGTCTGCCAGTGCGGACACGTCTAAAGTGTTGCCGAGCTTGATGGTTCGCTACCACTGGACTGATAATTTGCAGTCGCGCTTCGCTTATACCGAAACTTTGCGTCGTCCTGCTTTTGGTCAGTTAAATGCCAATATCACTCAATTTGAAGATGTGACTAATAAAGGATTCGGAGAAGCCTTTGGTGGCAACCCAGAATTGGCGCCAACTGAATCGCAAAATTACGATATCTCTTTGGAGTGGTATTTTGCAGACAGTAGCTCTTTGTATGGAACGTTGTTCAAGCGTGAAATCGAAGGTTTTGTAATTGATTTCCGTCGTCAAGTTCAACTGGAAAAAACCGATGGCAGTGGTCTCGGTACTTATGTTCTTAGTTCACCATTCAATGCCTCAAATGGTGAACTGAGCGGCCTTGAAGTTGGTGCAGTGTGGTTCCCTGAAAACCTGCCATCTGTTCTTGATGGATTTGGTGTGCAGGCAAGCTATACAGCGCTTGAATCTTCGCAGTCCACACCTGTTACTAATGCTGCCGGTGTAATTACCGAAATCAAAGAAACTGATTTGTTTGGCGTTTCGGATGAGTCTTACAGCGTAGTGTTGGCCTATGACAAATACGATGTTGGTGTGCGTTTGTCTTACGCATGGCGCAGTGAGTTCTTGAATAACTATGAGCAAGCTGCATTTGCCAACCCGTTGGAAGTTTGGAGAAAACCAGAATCCAGTTTGGATCTGCAAGTTAGCTATCAGGTGAATGACAACCTTTCATTAACATTGGATGGCACCAACCTGACCGAAGAAATTTATCAAAGTTATTACGGTGAAAATGGTTCAACTACCAATAACTTTGGTTCATCGCTCTTCAGTCGCACCTTTGCAATTGGTGCACGCTTGACTTTCTAAGTGTGACCCAGGCAAACCCACCAGAATCATCCCCCCGATTCTGGTATTTAAGTCCCGCCCTCGTGGCGGGACTTTTCTTAGTGTTAAAGCAATTGTTCGTGTTTAAAAAGTTTCCCCAAAATAATTAATAACTAGGGTTTTTATTATGTGCAAAGCTATTCTGCTGATTAAAAATATTTTCTATTTTTTCGCCTTGTTCACTAGCATTAACGCCGTCGCGATAACGCTTAATGGCACAACGGATATACACGATCCCTCTACCATTGTGAAAGATGGAAATACTTATTGGACTTTTGGCACCGGTGGTGGCGCCAGTAATTTTCCAATCAATGCACTTTATTCCACCGATTTGATTAATTGGCAGCGCGGCCCATCCCCCGTGCCTGCCAATACCTACCCGAGCTGGATTGGCAACAAAGTGCCGGGGTTTGACGGCAATTTTTGGGCGCCGGATTTAATTGAAATGAATGGCAAATTTTATTTGTACTATTCAGCTTTCTCCGCAACATCTGGCATGCGCTCGGCTATTGGAGTGATGGTTACCAACTCGCTCAATAATCCCAATTGGCAGGATTTGGGCATGGTGGTTTCTACCGTGGATGA
>Ga0307408_100000285_pt1 | contig 50296 bp, 52 predicted proteins | sample 322Cmetagenome_FD_202116 | JGI IMG/M metagenome (GOLD analysis project Ga0307408, IMG submission 202116) | Maize rhizosphere microbial communities from greenhouse at UC Davis, California, United States - 322HYB-C-3 | ecosystem: Host-associated > Plants > Roots > Rhizosphere > Soil | place... | reverse complement strand
CCTGGCAGCCATCGCCCAGCAGCAAGCTGCTGAAGCTGGCGCGACCCCGGTCGAAGGCTCGGCAACCGTACAGTAATACTTCTGCGATATCATGGGGAACCACGGTTCCCCCGCATGCAAAGGCCCCAGTGGGCCTTTGCGCATTTTTAAGGTTTGATCGATGAATTTACGCCGAATTGTCGCCTTCGCCGCCACGCTGCTGGCCTGCGCCAGCGGCCAGGCTATCGACTACCGGTCGGTAGGCGCCAATCCTGCCGTGCTGTACGGCGGCCCGTCGACCCGGGCGGCCAAGCAGTACATCGTCCCTTCCGGCGCCCCGCTGGAAGTCGTGCTGACCTACGGCGAATGGGTCAAGGTGCGCGATATGGCCGGCGACCTGGCCTGGACCGAAGCCAAGGGCCTGAGCAACAAGCAGCGCAACGTGATCGTGCGCGCGGCCAATACCAAGGTGCGCGGCGCGGCCGACGACACGGCGCCGGTGGTGTTCATCGCCGACAAGGGCGTACTGCTGGAACTGGCCGAACCGGCCGCCAACGGCTGGATCAAGGTGAAGCACCGTGACGGCCTGGTCGGCTACGTGCGCAGCAACGATATCTGGGGCTTCTGATGACGACGCGCAAGATCAGTGTGCTGGGCGCCGGCGCCTGGGGCACCGCCGTTGCCATTGCCGTCGCCGCGCGCCACGACGTGGTGCTGTGGGGCCGCAATGCCGCCGCCATGGCTGAAATAGACGCTGCCCGCGACAATACCCATTACCTGAAAGGCTACCCGTTCCCGCCTGCGCTGCAGGTGAGTTCCGATTTCGACGCCGCCGTGGCGCACGTGGGCCAGGATGGCCTGCTGATCGCCGCCTGCCCGGTAGCCGGCCTGCGCCCGCTGCTGCAAGCGCTGAAAGGCAAGCAGATCCCGAACATCGTCTGGCTCTGCAAGGGTTTCGAATACGACACTGGTATGCTGCCGCACCAGATCGTGCGCGAAGTGCTCGGTGAAGCAGTACCGGCCGGCGCCCTGTCCGGTCCTTCATTCGCGCAGGAAGTGGCGAAAGGCCTGCCATGCGCACTGACCATCGCCTCCAGCGACGCCGCCCTGTGCGAACTGGTGGTGGGCGCAGTCCATGGCGGCACCATCCGCCTCTATTCCAGCGACGACATCGTCGGCGTGGAAGTGGGCGGGGCAGTGAAGAACGTGCTGGCCATCGCCACCGGCGTGGCCGACGGCATGGGCCTGGGCCTGAATGCGCGCGCCGCGTTGATCACGCGCGGCCTGGCAGAGATCACCCGCCTCGGCACCGCCCTCGGCGGGCAAGTCGAAACCTTCATGGGCCTGACCGGCATGGGCGACCTGATCCTGACCTGTACCGGCGACCTGTCGCGCAACCGCCGTGTGGGCCTGGGCCTGGCACAAGGCAAGTCGCTGGAAACCGTGGTCAAGGAACTGGGCCATGTGGCCGAAGGCGTTCCTTGCGCGAAGGCAGTGCGCGAACTGGCTCGCCGGCTGGGCGTGGAAATGCCGATCACCAATGCCGTCGCCAGCGTGCTGTTCGACGGCCTGCAACCGGCCGACCTGGTGCAGGGCTTGCTGGCGCGCGACCCGCGTGCCGAACAGGCGCCGGGCAAATAGCCGGACAAATAGCCGGGGCTGCGTACCCGGCCTATAATCGCCTCATTCCGTTCCCGGAGGCGACTATGGGTAGTTCCGCAGTGGCAACAGCCAGCCTGTCCATCGACAGCTTGATGGCAGAAAAATGGCAGCAGGTCCTCGACCTGATTGCCAGCCTGGTCAGGGTACCTGCTGCCCTGATCATGCGTGTCGAGCCGCCCAGCATCAAGGTCTTCCTGTCCAGCCACTCTCCCGGCAATCCCTACGAAGAGCACGAACTGGCGCCGCTCAATACTGGCCTGTATTGCGAAACAGTGATGGCCAGCCGCGGCAAGTTGCTGGTGCCGAATGCGCTGGCCGATACGGCCTGGTGCAACAATCCCGACATCAAGCTCGGCATGATTTCCTACCTCGGCCTGCCCCTGGTCTGGCCGGATGAACACGTATTCGGCACGATCTGCGTACTGGACCGTAAGGAAAATGCCTACAGCGACTTGCATATACGCGTGCTGGAACAGTTCCGCGACGTGGTCGAGCGCGACCTGTGCCAGGTTTTCCAGCGTGCGCAGCGCGCCCAGGAAGATGCCCAGTTGCGCGCCGAGGAAGCGGAACGGGTACGCGCCGAATTTGCCGTGCTGCGCGCCGGCGAACAGCGCGCGCTGCAGCAACTCCAGCAACTCAACAACCATCTGGAGGAGCGGGTCGCCGAGCGCACTGCCGAATTGCAAAAAGCCATGGAGCAAATCGTCGTGGTCGAGAAGATGGCCACCGTCGGCCGCCTGGTCAGCGGCATTGCCCACGAACTGAACACACCGCTGGGAAACATGATGCTGGGCGCCACCTCGCTGGCCGACCGCCTCGATGCTGTCGCCCGCCAGATGAACGAACAGCGCCTGACGCAGGCCAGCCTGCGCCAGCTGCTGGACGATGGCCGCCAGGCATGCGAGGTGATCGAACGCAATGGCAGCCGCGCCGGCGAACTGATTGCCAGCTTCAAGCAGGTAGCGGTCGACCAGGACCGCCAGGAAAGGCGCAGCTTCCTGCTGCACGAAACGGTAGCCAACCTGCTGCTGGCATTGGGGCCGGCCATTAAACGCGCCCAATTGAAGCTCGAAGTGAACGTGCCGCCCGGTTTGCAGATGGACAGCTACCCCGGCCATATCGAACAGGTCTTGGCAAAGCTGCTCAGTAATTCCATGGTGCACGCCTTCGCCGGCCGCGAAGACCGGCGCGTGCATATCGGTGCTACCCAGCGCGGGGATGTCGTGGAACTCATTTATGAAGACAATGGCCTGGGCATCGACCCGGCCATCCAGCCGCGCGTGTTCGATCCCTTCTTCACCACGCGCGTCGGCGACGGCGCCCAGGGCCTGGGGCTGTCGATCGTGCTGAACGCGGTGCAAGCGATCCTGAAAGGCAGTGTGCGCCTGGACAGCAAGCCTGGCGAAGGCGCGCGCTTTACCTTTCTCTTGCCGCTCAGTCCACCAGCAAAATAGTCAAGAGCAGGAGGGAGTCGGCGTTGGCGCGCAGCGCATGCGGCGCGCCGCCTTCCAGATAGAGCATTTCGCCCGCGCGCATGATCGCGGTGCGGCCGTGGGCGTCGAACGCCACCTCGCCCTCCAGGCAATGCAAGGTAAGCTGGCCACGCACCGCGTGTTCAGGGATTGCGCGGCCGGCCGGCACAGTCATGCGGATCAATTCAAGCTGCTCCGTCTTGGCCAGTGCAATGGAAGAAAATTGCGACAGGCTTTCACCGGCCTCGCGGCCAATCCGGACCACTTGCCCGGATGTTGCATGTGGTAGCGCCATATACCCTCCCTGGATTGTTCCAATGATAGCAGCAAGGATTAAATGGGGACGTACCCCATTTGTCAGCGCACCCTGGTCCCGCCGAAGAAGTCAATAAATGGGGTACGTCCCCATTTAATCCCGGCCGATGAAACGGTAGATGCCTGCGCCGACGCCGGCGCCGATGATTGGCGCGACCCAGAACAGCCACAGCTGCGCGACGGCCCAGCCGCCCACGTACAGCGCGACCCCGGTGCTGCGTGCCGGGTTGACCGAGGTATTGGTGACCGGAATCGAGATCAGGTGGATCAGGGTCAGGCACAGGCCGATGGCGATCGGGGCGAAGCCGGCCGGCGCACGCTTGTCGGTAGCGCCCAGGATCACCACCAGGAAGAACGCCGTCATTACGACTTCGGTCACCAGGGCCGCGACCAGGCTGTAACCGCCAGGCGAATGTTCGCCGTAGCCGTTGGACGCGAAGCCGGCGGCAACATCGAAGCCCGCCTTGCCGCTGGCGATCAGGTACAGCACGCCGCCCGCGGCGATGCCGCCCAGCACTTGCGCCACGATATAGCCCGGCAAATCCTTGGCCGGGAAGCGCCCGCCCAGCCACAAGCCGACCGACACCGCCGGATTCAAATGACAACCCGAAATATGCCCGATCGCAAAGGCCATGGTCAGCACCGTCAGGCCGAAGGCCAGCGACACCCCGTGCAAACCGATCCCCACGCCGGGAAACGCCGCCGCCAGCACTGCACTGCCGCAACCGCCCAACACCAGCCAGAACGTACCGAAGAACTCCGCACCCAGTTTTTGCATGTCACGCCTCCGTTGACAGTTAGTAATTGTGAAAACAGACTAACGATAAATGGCGGAAATGACAACAGTATGATGTGTTGCACTGCGGAACACATGCAAAGGCCGGCGTGCTACATTTGTGAAATTTCACAACGATAGGAATGCCATGCCATCCTGCTTCATCCTGCGGGCTGCAATCGCTGCGGCTTTTGCCTTCGCTTGCGGCGCCGCTGCCGCCGCACCTACCCTGATCCAGGCCGGCACCCTGCTGGACAAACCGGGCCAGGCGCCGCGCGGCAATTCAACCGTGGTGGTGGAAGACGGCAAGATCCAGGCCGTGCTGGACGGCTTTGTCGGCGCCGAGCGCTATCCGGGCGCCAAGGTGATCGACCTGCGCCAGCGCTTCGTGCTGCCGGGACTGATCGACAGCCATGTGCACCTGGTATCGGACCGCGCCGGGGTCGAAGGCGCGTTGGCCGGCGTGACCACCAGTGCCGCAGCCTGGGCCTACGAGGCGGAAATGAACGCTGGCAAAACGCTCAACGCCGGCTTCACCACCGTGCGCAACCTGGGCGACAGCGACCAGGGCATCACGCTCGCGCTGCGCGACGCGATTGCAAAAGGCTGGGCCAAGGGTCCGCGCATCATCGATGCCGGTACGCCGATCTCCACCACTTCCGGCCACATGGACGGCCGCCTCGGCTACGCCGACTGGGTGCAGGAAGCGATCCATAGCGATAACACCTGCAACAGTGTCGAAGAATGCCGCAAGGCGGTGCGCCTGCAAATCGGCCGCGGCGTGGACGTGATCAAGATCGCCACGACCGGCGGCGTGAACAGCAAGATCGGCGCCGGCATCAACAAGCAGATGTTCGACGATGAAGCCAAGGCCTTGATCGATACCGCCCACCTGTACGGCAAGAAGGTGGCGGTGCACGCGCACGGCAAGGACGGCGTCGACCTGGCGCTGGCCATGGGCGCCGATTCGATCGAGCACGGCACGATGCTCGATGAAGGCAGCGTCAAGCTGTTCCAGAATTCGGGCGCCTACTATGTCTCCACCATGTCGACCGTGAACGGCTACAAGGAACGCCTGGCGGCCAACCCGAATGCCTACGAACCGGCCGTGCTGGAAAAGATCAAATGGCGTATCGGCATCACTGGCAAAGCCTTCAGGCTGGCGCATAAGAGCGGCGTGAAAATCGCCTTCGGTACGGATGCCGGCGTCTCCAAGCATGGCCGCAACGCCGATGAATTCGAGTACATGGTGGAATTCGGCATGACCCCGGCCGAGGCGATCAAGGCGGCTACCGTGAATGCCGCCGACCTGCTGGGCGTTTCCGCTGTGGCGGGCACGCTGGAAGCGGGCAAGGCTGCCGACATCATTGCCGTCAACGGCGACCCGCTCAAGGACGTGAAGGTGTTGAAGCAGGTGCCGTTCGTCATGGCGGCCGGCAAGGTCTACAAGCAGGAATAGCGCACCTTCAAATTTCGCTTGCGTTACCGAAGTAATTGCAATAAATTCAATCCATGAGCAAAAATTCGTTCGTGGAGATGAATTGCCCCATCGCCCAAACCCTGGAACAGGTGGGCGAATGGTGGACCTTTGTCATCTTGCGCAACGCGTTTTGCGGCATGAGCCGTTTCCAGGATTTCCAGCGCCACCTGGGCATCAGCACCAGCATCCTGGCGCGGCGGCTGGAAAAGCTGGTCGAAAACGGCATCCTGCTGCGCCAGCCCTCCGCCGAAGACGCGCGCATCGTCCATTACCGCCTGACGGAAAAGGGCCGCGCGCTCGCCCCGATTCTGGCCGCGATGTCGCTGTGGGGCGAGCAGTGGGCGCCAAATCCCAACGGCCCACGCCTGACGATGGTGGAAAAAGCCACCGGCCTGCCGGTGGCCGGCGTCAGCATCCGTGCGGCAGACGGCCGCGAGCTGCAAGCTGAGCAAATCGAGACGGTGGCCGGACCCGGCGCCGATGACAAGACGCACGCCCTTGTGCGCATGAGAGAGGAGACTGCATGACCGCTGAAAAAGTCTGGCTGAAGTCCTACCCTGATGGCATCCCAGCCACCATTGACCCCGAGCTGTACAGCTCCCTGCCCCACCTGCTGGAAGAATCGTTCTCGCGCTTCTCCGAACGCAAGGCATACGCTTGCATGGGCAGCATCATGGGTTACCGGGAATGGGATCGCCACTCGCGCAACCTGGCCGCATGGCTGCAGCAGCGCGGCTTGCCAAAAGGGGCGCGCGTGGCGGTGATGATGCCGAATGTACTGCAGTATCCGATCGCGGTGGCGGCTGTGCTGCGCGCGGGCTTCACCGTGGTCAACGTCAATCCGCTCTACACGGCGCGCGAGCTGGAACACCAGTTGGCCGACTCCGGCGCGGAAGCGATCTTCATCCTCGAAAACTTTGCCACCACGCTGGAGAAGGTGCTGCCGCACACCCACGTCAAGCATATCGTGGTAGCCAGCATGGGCGACATGCTGGGCTTTGGCAAAGGTACGCTGGTCAATTTCGTGGTGCGCCGGGTGAAGAAGCTGGTGCCCGGCTTTACCCTGCCGGGTGCGGTGGCTTTCCGCGCTGCCTTGCGCGAGGGCGCCGGGCTGGAGTTGCGCAAGCCCGACCTGGGACATGAGGACATCGCCTTCCTGCAGTACACGGGCGGCACCACCGGCTTGTCGAAAGGGGCGATGCTGACCCACCGCAATGTGATCGCCAATATGCTGCAGAACGATGCGTGGGCGGGGCCGGCTTTGCTCAAGGAGCGCGATGGCAAACAGGTCATCACGGTTTGCGCGCTGCCGCTATATCACATCCTCGCGCTGAACGCCTGCATGCTGATGGGCGCGCGCTGGGGCGCGATGAATTTGCTGGTGCCGAATCCGCGCGACATGGCGGGCTTTGCGAAGGAGCTGGCAAAATACCGCGTCAACTTCTTCCCGGGTGTGAATACCCTGTTCAATGCGCTGTTGAACCAGCCGGAGCTGGCGAAGGTCGACTTCTCCGGCCTGCGCATTACTCTGGGCGGAGGCATGGCGGTGCAGCAGGTGGTGAGCGAGCGCTGGCTGAAAATGACCGGCAGCCCGATCCTGGAAGGCTACGGCTTGTCTGAAACCTCGCCGACGGCCACCCTGTGCCGCCCGGACCAGCAAGGCTTCAGCGGCACCATCGGTTTGCCGGTGCCCTCCACCGAAGTAGCGATCCTCGACGAAGAGGGCAAGGCCCTGCCTTTCGGCCAGCCGGGCGAAATCGCGATCCGCGGTCCGCAGGTGATGGCTGGCTACTGGCGCCGCCCGGGCGAGACTGCGGGCGTGATGACGCCGTCCGGCTATTTCAAGTCGGGCGATATCGGCGTCATGGATGAACAGGGCTATGTGCGCATTGTCGACCGCAAGAAGGACATGATCCTGGTCTCGGGCTTCAACGTCTATCCGACCGAAGTGGAATGCGTGGTGGCGGCGCATCCGATGGTGCTCGAATGCGCCTGCGTTGGCGTGCCCGACGCCAGCTCGGGAGAGGCCGTAAAGCTGTTCGTCGTGCGCAGGGATCCTTCGCTCACCAGCGAACAGTTGATGGACTACTGCAAGCAGCAGTTGACTGCCTATAAAAAGCCGAGGCATATCGAGTTCCGCGACAGCCTGCCCAAGTCCAACGTCGGCAAGATCCTGCGGCGCGAGCTGCGCGAAGTGCCGCGCGAGGAAAAGGCAGCTGCGTAAGCACGCGACCAAAGACGGGAAGCCCGCCGCCGGAATTAGCCGAGGCTTAAAGGGCTTCCCTTACGGTTTGTGCCTATGGAAAATCTCCGGTAACGGTGCCTATAATGGCTGCGCGAACCGGCACGCCATTGCCGCCCTCGGAGATACCGCATGAAACACCTGATCGTTGCCAGCCTGGCCCTCGCACTGACCGTGCCTGCCTTTGCAAACACCACCCACGCCAAGACCACCGCCACCCACCACAAGGCAAGCACCAGCACCACCAAGCACCACGTGGCGAAGAAGAAGGCTACCGCGCATCATAAGACCGCGAAGGCAACCACGCACCACAAGCACGCATGATTTTCGTCTGGGGCAGGAAGGCTGTCTACACCCACGCCGGCTATGTCGCTGACTTCTGCCCCGTATGCCGGGCGGCTCGTGCGTTCTCCGTTCAACGCATCGGCATGGCCTGGCATGTGTACTACATCACCCTTTCCAAGGGCGAACTGGCGGGATACCAGCGCACATGCTGCGATTGCGGCATGGTGCTGCCGATGGAAGTCGGCCACTACAGCCAGTTGAGCGCCGAACAGCTGCCGTTGGTGCAGCTGGAGCAAAACACCAACCCCCATCTGTCGATCCGCCATGCCGATGCACTGGCCGCCGCCGCGCGCCTGCGCGAGGCGCCCCTGCTGCTCGATAAATCTGAACGCCGGCGCCAGATCGATGCCGCATTGCGGCTGCAGGCTGACGCGCTCGACGAATACGAAGCGACTACGCGCCTCGACCGGGAGGTATGGTGGACCATTGCCGGCGCCTTTGCGTTTTGCGCCCTGGTGCTTGCCATGCTGCGCCAACAGGCGCCGGAAAACCTGGACAACGGCTTCATCATTGCCTTCTTCCTCAGCCTGGGCGCCGTGGCCTGGCAATTGAGCCAGATGGGGGAACGCTTCCTGCGGCGCGACATCCTGCCCAAGCTCGCCCGTTCGCTGGCGCCGCTGCAACCCAACGCAGCCGAACTCGATGAAGCATTCGAGCGCATGCACGAGCAAGGCCGCAAGCTGGCCAAGCGCGTGGACAGCGCGCGCGTGCAGCAAGCCATCGCCGCCCTGCGCGGCTAAGCCAGCGCCAGCGCATCCAGCAGCAACTCAAGCTGCTGCAGGCGCGCTTCCACTTCTTCCATTTGCGGCGCACTGCCGCCCATGCCGTGGAAGGCCGTGTTGTGCAGCAGCGCATTGCGGAATTCCGCCAGCCCACGCGCCTCGCGCAACAGCGCCAGCATCTCCTCGCTCGCCAGCGGCGATTGCTGCTTCAGGCTCGCCTTGATGCGGTCAAGCCGTTTGCCAAAGGTGAGTTTGCGCGTGTCGTCAGTGCCGATGCTGCGCGCGCACAGGATGAATACGTGGGCTTCCAGCCGGGAGAACTCGTGGATAAAGCTCCCCAGCAGCAGCTTCCATTGCTGGTCGGGTGGCAGGTCTGGCCTCATGCCATCCATTCTACCGCGCGAATTCAGTTGCGCTTTCTTTCGATTCATCATAGTTTACCTTTCGCTTCGCAAATAATTTGAAAGGCAATGGAGATGAAACGAAGAATTTCGCTATTGATCCTTGCGTTTTCGGCCGTGACGGCACTGGCGGGCCAGCCAACCGCCAGCGGAGATGCCACGGTCGCCCTGGCCGGCAATGGCTACGTCACCAGCGCCGATTCCGGGTCAACGGAAGTCATCAACAGTAATGGCCTGGCCAACTGGACCAATGCCAGCACCATCACCAGTATCTGGTTCCGCATGTCCGCCGCAGGCAGTGCCACGCTGTCGCTGGACGCAAGCCTGAGCGGCAGCAAAACCAGCACGATCCGCGTCACCGCCAATGGCACGCCGTTCGACGTCACATTCGCCAAGGGCAGGACGAAGACTTATCCCATCGGCACTATCAACGTGCCCGCTGCCGGCTATGTACGGGTTGACCTGCAGGGCATCAGCAAATCCGGCACCTATTTCGGCGAAGTGTCGGCGCTGCGCGTCAGCACCAGCACGGCGCTGAACTACGCCAATGACGCCGCCAACTACTACTGGTCGCGCCGCGGCCCATCGGTCCACCTGGGCTATACGGTACCGGCCAATACCGAGTACTTCTACAACGAAGTAACGGTACCGGCCGGCGAGGACAAGATCGGCTCCTACTTCATGTCGAACGGCTTCAATGGCGGCTACTTCGGCATCCAGGTCAATTCGCCAACCGAACGCCGCGTGCTGTTCTCGGTCTGGGATGCGGACAACGGCGCCAAGACCACGCTGGTACGCAAGGGTCCGAACGTGGTCGACAATACGTTCGGCGGCGAAGGCACGGGCGGCCAGTCCTACCTGCTCTACAATTGGGTTGCCGGCAATACCTACCGCTTCATCACCCGCATCGTGCCGGATGGCGCGGGCGGCACCGACTTCTCGGCCTGGTTCCAGGCACCGGAAACCAACACCTGGCGCTTCATCGCAACCTGGAAGCGCCCGGCCACCGCCACCTACCACGCCGGCGTGTACTCGTTCCTGGAGAACTTCATCGACACCAAGGGCTACCTGGGCCGCAGCGTACAGTTCAACAACCAGTGGGCACGCAGCACCAGCGGCACCTGGAGCGAACTGGTGACGGCGCGCTTTACCGGCGACGCTACCGCCGCCAACGCCCAGCGCATGGACTACGCAGGCGGTTTGCAGAACGGCGCCTTCTACCTGCGCAATGGCGGTTTCTTCAGCCCGAATGTGCCTATCAACCAGAACTTCACCCGTCCGGCGACCGGACAGGCGCCAACGGTGGACGTCAGCACCCTGCCGTAGACATTTTTGTATCCCAGTGTATCTGGCGCCATGCCAGATACACAACATGCGCAAACATCCCACGCCACCGACACAAGCGATACACACTGCCCCCTTAATCTGGTCACACCTTAACCAAGGAGACCAAGATTATGAAAACCACTTACGCAGGACTGGCAGCCACCCTCGCAATCGCACTGTGCGCATCCTCTGCACAAGGCGCAGAACCCAAGAAAGAAATGGAGAAGTGCTACGGCGTGGCGAAAGCCGGCCATAACGACTGCGCCGCAGGCCCGGGCACTTCGTGCGCCGCCACCTCCAAAGTCGACTACCAGGGCGATGCCTGGGTACTGGTCGAAAAAGGCACCTGCACCTCCATCAAAACCCCTAAGGGCTACGGCTCGCTGAAGGCGAAATGATGAAGCGTGCAATTGCCGCCACGATCGCGCTGGCCGCCGGCATCGCAGGCGCGGCACACGCCGCAGCGCCGGCCGCCAAGAACATCGTGATCGTGCCGGGCGCCTTCATCGATGCTTCGAGCTGGCGCGTAGTGCACGACACGCTGCGCCTGAAAGGGTTCAACGTCACCGTCGCCCAACTGCCCCACACCTCGCTCGATGACGATATTGCCATCGCGCGCAAGGCGATCTTCCAGCAGTTCGGCAATGTGATCGTGGTCGGCAATGGCATCGGCGGCGCAGTGATGTCGAACGTGGCTACCGGCGACAAGGTGAAAGCGCTGGTCTACGTGGCAGCGCTGATGCCGGAAGTCGGCGAAACCTCGCAGCAATTGCTGTCGTCGATGCCTGGCGCCGGTGAAGGCGTCAAGCCCGACCGCGCTGGTTTCCAGTTCTACGACACGGCGCGTTTCCACGCCGACCTGGCTGCCGACCTGACGCCGAACCGCGTCAACTTCATGGCGGCCTCGCAAGTCCCGGTCAGCAATGTGCTGATGGGAACACCAAGCTGGTTCGCAACGTGGCACCAGAAGCCGACCTTCGGCATCGTCGCCACGCAAGACCGGCTGGTGAACCCGGAGCTGCAACGCTGGATGTACAAGCGCGCCGGCGCCAAGGTAACCGAAATCGCAGCAAGCCATGCAGTACAAGTTTCGCAGCCGGAAGCGGTCGCGAAAGTTATCGAAGACGCTGCCCTCAGCGTCCTGTAATTCCCACCCCAACTTAAGGAGATTCATCATGAGCATCGCTACCAAAACCCGCGCTGGCCTGGCCGGCGCCGCCGCCCTGATCGCACTGGCATCGCTGTCCGCACCATCCTTCGCCGCTGAAAAAGCGAAGGAAGAACCGGGCCGCTGCTACGGCATCAACACCTGCAAGGGCACCAGCCTGTGCGCCACCGCAAAGAACGACTGCAAAGGCCTGAACCAGTGCAAAGGCCAGGGCGTGCTGGTGAAAACCCCGACCGAGTGCAAGGCACTGGGCGGCAGCCTGACCGAAACCAAGTAAGCCCTGACGGAGGCACACCATGCACGCCCATCGCTTTGGCCTCGGCCTGCGCCGCGAACATTACCGCGATTTCCTCGAAGGCGACGTCGACGTGGATTTCGTCGAAGTGATCTCGGAGAACTTCATGGTCGCCGGCGGCCAGCCGCGCGATATCCTGCGCCGCGTCAGGGAGAAGCATCCTGTGGTGCTGCATGGTGTGTCGATGTCGCTCGGCTCGGCCGATGGCTTGCGGCCGGACTACCTGGCCCGCCTGTGCGCCCTGGTTGAGGAGGTCGAGCCGATGTTCGTCTCCGATCACCTGAGCTGGTCGCGCATCGGCCGCTTCAATTCGCACGACCTGCTGCCGCTGCCTTACACGCAGGAGGCGCTCAACATCATTTGCAACAATATCGACCAGGCGCAGGAAGCGCTGGGTCGCACCATGCTGGTCGAGAATCCATCGAGCTACCTGACTTACGCTGAATCCACCATGACGGAATGGGAATTCATTTCCGCCATGGCCAAGCGCACCGGCTGCGGCCTGTTGCTGGACGTGAACAACGTCTTCGTCAGCGCCAGCAACCACGGCTTCGACCCGCTCGACTTCCTGCGCGGTGTGCCGATGAACCGCGTGTGCCAGATCCACCTCGCCGGCCATAGCCAGGGCGACGGACTGCTGATCGACACGCATGACAGTGCCGTCAACAACGCCGTGTGGTCGCTGTACCAGCAGACGATCGCGCGCTGCGGCCCGGTGGCCACCATGATCGAGCGCGATGGCGACATTCCGCCGCTGGCCGACCTGCTGGCCGAACTTGATATCGCCCGCGGCCTTGCCGCGCACAAGGAGGCCGCATGAACCTCGCCGATCTCCAGGGAGATTTCCAGTCCATGCTGGCCGCCTCCATGCCGGTTGCGGGCGTGCCCGCCGGCCCCGGCCGCGCCGTCTACCAGAACAACTACCGCGCGCAGCTCGTCGGCTGCCTTGAAGAGAGCTACCCGCAACTGCGCGCCTTCATCGGCGAGGAGGCATTCCTTCACGCCGCCGCCGCCCACATCAAGCGCCGCCCGCCCCATGCCTGGACGCTGGACGCCTACGCCGACGATTTCTGCGACACGCTGCAAGCCCTCTTCCCCGATAATCCGGACTTGCACGAACTGGCCTGGATCGAACACGCGCTGGACCAGGCATTCATCGGCCCCGACGCCGTACCAGTCGCCGCCGACGCGCTGGCCGCTGTCGACTGGGACCACGCACGCCTGCAACTGACGCCGACGCTGCACCTGCGCACCGCCGCAACCAACTCCGCCGACGTGTGGTTTTCGCTGCGTGACGGCGGCTCGCCCGAAAGCGAGATGCTGCCCGCGCCCGCCGGCCTACTGGTCTGGCGGCGCGGCTTTGTCTCCTGCCTGCGTGCGCTCGACGCGATCGAGTACGCCGCATTGACCCAACTTCAGCGCGAAGGCAGCTTTGTCGGCCTGTGCACCTTGCTGGTGGAGCGCCTGGGCGAAGAGCAAGGTATCGCCAGCGCCGGTGCCATGCTGGCCGACTGGCTTGGTAGTGAACTCATTACCGGAGTTGAAAATGAATGAAACCCGCCGCCTGTTCCTGCTTTCCGCCCTCGCCGGGCTGGCAGGAACCGCAAGCCTCGCCTTCGCGCCAGCCTTGGCCGGCGCCGCGCTGCCAATCCGCAGCGCCACTGAAGTGCTGCGCGCCGTCGCAGCCGCGCAGCCGGCACTCAGCTACCATGCCGCCGGACCTGACGACGGCCGTCCCATCGTGCTCGCCCGCAGCAGCGGGGACAGCATCGAGAGCTACACAGAAACCGCATCCCTGCTTGCAGCGCAAGGCTACCGCGTCCTGCTCCCGACCTTGCGCGAAGCAGATGCCGCAACACTCGGCCACGACCTGCTCGCCTTCATCGACAGCCTGCACATTCCGGAAGCAGTCTTCATCGGTTCCGAACAGGGCGCCCAAGCCGCACGCGCGGCGGCGCAGCTTCGCCGCAGCCGCATCATCGGTCTCGTCCTCGCAGACGGCACACCCGCGCCCACGAATGTCCCCACGATCGGCCTCGCCACCGGCGCCACACCGCAGCAAATCGCCGACGCCGCCGCCACGCTCGCCCGCCAGGGAAAATGGCGCACCTGAAACCTGACAAAACGGAGACCACCATGAACACCAACTTCGCCCAATCCCCAGCCGCCGCACGGCCCGCCACAGGCCCAATCTCGACGCGCATCGCAGCGCTCCGCGCGCTCGCGGCCCGCCTGCTGCCCGCATCCGTGCAACTGCTCGCCGCCCGCCTCGGTATCGCCGCCGTCTTCTTCCTCTCCGGCCGCACCAAGGTCGAAGGCTGGTTCACGCTGAAGGACTCGACGATCGACCTGTTCCGCTACGAATACATGCTGCCGCTCGTCCCGCCCGAAATCGCCGCCCCGCTGGCAACCTTCGCCGAACACGCCCTGCCGCTGCTCCTGATCGCAGGCCTGTTCACCCGCTTCGCCGCCCTCGGCCTGCTTGTGATGACCGCCGTCATCGAGATCTTCGTCTACCCGCAAGCCTGGCCGACCCACCTGAGCTGGGCGGCCCTGCTGCTGCCCCTGATCGCCCAAGGCGCCGGGAAATTTTCAATTGATCACCTGATCCAGCACCGAACTTGAATCACCAGGGAAGTGGACTAAACTAACTTAGTCTAGTCCACTGCTTCGGCTTCCGTCATGAAAACCTTCAACATTCACGAGGCAAAGACTCATCTTTCGCGTCTCGTCGATGAGGCCGCGAACGGCGAGCCCTTCATCATCGCCAAAGCTGGAAAGCCAATGGTCAAAGTGATGTCTCTGGAGCAAGATCCAAAGGCAAAATTAGGTCGATTGGACTTCCTCAAGGGTGAGCAGTTCGTCATTCCCGATAACTTCGACGAATTTGCGAGAGATGAAATTGAGCAGATGTTTGGGCTCAGAGAATGAAAGTTCTGCTGGATACCCATCTTTTGCTCTGGGCATCACATGACTCGCGCCGCCTGTCACCTAAAGCAAAGACTCTAATAAACGATGCAAAGAACGAGCTCTATTTCAGCGTCGCCAGCATTTGGGAAGTGGCGATCAAACATAGTCTTGGACGTGCCCAATTCGCATTTGATCCGCGGCTCTTGCGTCGAGCATTGATCGATCATCATTATGAAGAACTGGATATCAATGGTAACCACGCGCTCGAGATCGCGAATCTACCATTTCACCATCGAGATCCTTTTGATCGAATTCTAATCGCCCAAGCAACAGTTGAAGGCATCACACTTCTTACATCAGATCCGTTGATTGTGCAGTACCGGGGGCCAATCACGTGCGCTTAAGATTTTTATTGTCTCGTTCGCGCTACATTCAAGTCGGGTAGACCCATGATCCATAACGTCAAAGACTCAGATCAGTACATCTATCACTACACTTCGGCCGAAACTGCGGAAAAATTCATCCTAGCAAACGGGACCCTGCGCTTTGGCTCATTTCGTTTCACAAACGATCCAAGGGAATCTAAGGACTGGGAATTCAGTCTTAGCTCATCACAGCATGATTTAGGAGATTACGATTGTGAAAGCGTATCTCGCGATGTTTCGGCGGCGCTGAAAGATCAGGCCTATTTGGCCTGCTTCGTTCGCGACAAAGAAAATCTTACTGGGGACTGCATTCGCGATTCGCCAAAGCGGGGCTGCTCAAGACCTCGAATGTGGGCACAGTATGGCGGCAACCATAAGGGCGTATGCATTGTTTTTGACAAGTCCAGATTTATCGACACGAGCATTGCAAATCAGCCGCTGGCAAACGTGTTTTGCGGCTCAGTAAGCTATAAAGACCGGACATTTGCTCCACGCCTCGGGTTACACGGATTCAATGTTGAAATTGATCGGCTGGAAGCGCTAGGCCTTGAGACTTACGCTTTCGAATTTCTAACTCGTTATCGTGACAAACTCTTCTTCGAAAAATTGACAGATTGGCGTGATGAGCGAGAATGGAGGTGCATAACGCTTGCGAGTCACGCCAGCCCGATTTTCGTTCCTATTCAAGAGGCTGTCGTCGGTATCGTTCATGGGGTCGATATGCCAGCAACAGTCTCAGATCAAATAATGGCGCGTGCACATAAATTGAACCCGGACATTCAGCACATAGGAATTCGCTGGATCAACGGCGCACCATGGTATGACCTCGGAAATCCGTTCTGGTCACCGTCTCGGCGAAAGTCGCTACCAATTTCATGAACTTTCAAGGAGCGTGAGTTCAGCATCTCCCCTCAAGTCGTCCCGCGAGGTGGTCTGCTCTCTCCGCTGGTTTGGTCTGAATCAAGTGCCTAGAATCACAAAAGGAAAAGCCCAGCCGATGAAGGCTGGGCTTTCGGGATGCTGGTGCCGGCTGCAGGACTCGAACCCGCCACCTGATGATTACAAATCAACTGCTCTACCTGATGAGCTAAGCCGGCTGTAAAACTTTCGCCGCGATTATACGCTATTTAATGCGAGTGAGGGTTGGACGGCCACCTTTCTTTGGTGGCTCGCCGCCATCATCCGGTCCGTTATCGTCATCGCTGCGCGGCGCCGGGGCACTTGGCACGGAAGACAGGGTCGGGACAGGCGCGATTTCTTCGACCGGTGCCGGCGTTTTCGCTGCCGGCGCTTGGCCCAGCAGTGGCTCGAACGCCATGCCCTGGCCGTTCTCGTTGGCATAAATCGCCATCACGTTATTGACCGGAACGTAGATCTCGCGCGACACGCCGCCAAAGCGGGCGTGGAAATGGATCGCGTCATTATCCATCTTCAGGCCGGAGGTGGCGCCGAAGCTGATATTCAGGACGATCTCGCCCTTCCGCACGTATTCCATCGGGACCTGGGTTGCTGCGTCGACCTTGACTGCCAGGTAGGGGGTATAGCCGCAATCGGTGCACCATTCGTAGATGGCGCGCAGCATATAGGGCTTGGTGGAGATTTCTGACATGTTCAAACTGTATGGTGCGGCGCGCCGATTGCAAGCAAAGGCGCGCCGCAGGGGCCGCAATTAGCGGCGCATTACTTTCTCGGACGGAGTCAGCGCTTCGATGTAGGCAGGGCGCGAGAAGATACGCTCGGCGTATTTCATCAGCGGCGCTGCGGTCTTCGACAGCTCGATACCGTAGTGGTCCAGGCGCCACAGCAGCGGGGCCACGGCCACGTCCAGCATGGAGAACTCGTCGCCCAGCATGTACTTGTTCTTCAGGAACAGCGGAGCCAGGGTGGTCAGGCGGTCGCGGATTTCTGCGCGGGCCTTGTCGTGGCTCTTGTCGTTCGTCTTGTTGCGCTCGCTTTCCAGCGTGTGCACGTGGACGAACAGCTCCTTTTCGAAGTTGAACAGCATCAGGCGGGCACGGGCGCGCATCAGCGGGTCGGCCGGCATCAGTTGCGGGTGAGGGAAGCGCTCGTCGATGTACTCATTGATGATGTTCGATTCGTACAAAATCAGTTCGCGCTCGACCAGGATGGGTACCTGGCCATACGGGTTCATGGTCGAAATGTCTTCCGGCTTGTTGAACAGGTCAACATCGCGCACTTCAAAGTCCATGCCCTTTTCGAACAGGACCAGGCGGCAGCGCTGAGAGAATGGGCAGGTAGTGCCCGAATAGAGAACCATCATTTTCCTAGTTCCTTAGAAACAAAGGGGGCGAGACCGCGAACGGTTCACCCCAGTTGGGCCGCCCGGCATGCCCGGCGGCGCAAACAGGCGCCGGAAAACCCGGCGCACGCAATTATTTGACTTCTTTCCAGTACGACGCGTTGAGGCGCCATGCCAGGGTAGCGAAGATAGTCATGAAGATCAGGACCCATACGCCCAGTTGCTTGCGCTTCTGTGCGGCTGGCTCGGCCATCCACTCCATGTAGCCAACGATGTCGGCCACGGCAGTGTCGAATTCCAGCTTGGACATGGTGCCTGGTTTTACTTGCTCGAAGCCTGCGAACTTGTGCATCTTCTTGCCGTGCTCGTGCGGATCGTCCACTTCTTCAAACTTAGCCGACTGCACGCCCTGCAGCTCCCACAGCACGTGTGGCATGGCCGCATTCGGCAGCACCATGTTGTTGAAGCCGGTTGGGCGGTTGTCGTCCTTGTAGAAGGTACGCAGGTAGGTGTACAGGTAATCGCTGCCGGAATTCGACGGCGTTGCCTTGGCGCGCGCGATCACCGACAGGTCAGGCGGCACGGTGCCGAACCAGGCCTTGGCGTCCTTGGCCGGCATGGCCGTGGTCATCATCTCGCCCACTTTTTCGCCGGTGAACAGCAAGTTGTTCTTGATTTGCTCTTCGCTCAGGCCCAGGTCGCGCAGGCGGTTGTAACGCATGGCCGACGCATTGTGGCAGTTCAGGCAGTAGTTCACGAACAGCTTGGCGCCGTTTTGCAAGGCGGCCATGTTGTGCGAGCGGTCCGGCGCCTTTTCCAGTGGGAAGCCGCCTTCATTGGCGAAGGCCAGCGCTGGTACCAGGGCCAGGAGGGCCAGCAGTTTCTTCGAAAAGATCATTTATTAGTCCTTTGCTTAGCGTTCTGGTCGTCCGATTAGTGCGCGTGGAACACAACGCGGTCCGGCACCTTCTTGAACGTACCCATCGCGCTCCACCATGGCATCAGCAGGAAGAAGCTGAAGTAATACAGGGTCGCAATCTGAGCGATGATCGTGCCAATTGGGCTTGGCGGCTGGGTGCCCAGATAGCCCAGGGCTACGAAGGCGATGGCCAGGCCGGCGTACACATACTTGTGCCAGTCAGGGCGGTAACGAATCGATTTCACTGGCGAGTGGTCGAGCCATGGCAGGAAGGCCAGGATCACCACGGAACCGCCAAAGAACACAACGCCCCAGAATTTGGCATCCAGCGCGCCTGGCAGCATGCCGACGATCATGACCAGCGCGATGACGCTGACAGCGATCTTGACCATGCTCGACAGCTTGGACTTCATCCACAGGAAGGCGGTGTAGGCAGCGATACCCACCATCAGCACCCACAGGAAGTCCGAGGTGGTGGCGCGCAGCACCGAATAGAAGGCGGTGAAGTACCAGGTCGGCGCAATGTGCGGCGGGGTCTTCATCGAATCGCCCGGCAGGAAGTTGTTGTACTCCAGGAAGTAACCGCCCATCTCAGGCGCGAAGAACACCACAGCCGAGAAGATGGTCAGGAACACGGACACGCCGAACAGGTCATGCACGGTGTAGTAAGGGTGCGATGGAATCGAATCCACTGGGTGGCCGTCCGGGCCCAGGTTTTCTTTCACTTCGATGCCGTCCGGGTTGGACGAGCCCACTTCGTGCAGCGCGATCAGGTGCGCAGCCACCAGGCCCAGCAGGACCAGCGGGATGGCGATCACGTGGAAGGCGAAGAAGCGGTTCAGGGTCGCGTCGGACACCACGTAGTCGCCACGGATCCACAGCGACAGGTCAGGGCCGATCAGGGGGATAGCGCCGAACAGGTTGACAATCACCTGGGCGCCCCAGTACGACATCTGGCCCCATGGCAGCAGGTAGCCGAAGAACGCTTCAGCCATCAGGCACAGGAAGATGGCGAAACCGAACAGCCAGATCAGTTCACGTGGCTTGCGGTAGGAACCGTACATCAGGCCGCGGGTCATGTGCAGGTACACGATGATGAAGAAGGCCGAGGCGCCGGTCGAGTGCATATAACGCACCAGCCAGCCCCATGGCACTTCGCGCATGATGTATTCAACCGATGCGAAGGCTACAGGCACGCCGCTGGCAGTCATCGTAGCGTCCGGCTTGTAGTGCATGGTCAGGAAGATACCGGTGACGATCTGCAGCACCAGGACCAGCATGGCCAGGGAACCGAAGATGTACCAGAAATTGAAGTTTTTCGGAGCGTAGTATTTGCCCCATTGGTCGTTCCACAGCTTGGTGGCGGGGAAGCGGTCGTCGACCCAGCCCATGAGCTTCTTGGCGGCTGGTGCGTCGGCAGGGAATTTGGTTTCCTTGAATGCGGCCATGGATTATGCCTCGCCTTTCTCGTCTTTACCGATGATCAGCTTGCTGTCGCCCACGTACATGTGGCGTGGCACTTGCAGGTTGTCCGGAGCAGGCTTGTTCTTGAATACGCGGCCAGCCAGGTCGAAGGTCGAACCGTGGCATGGGCACAGGAAGCCGCCGCCCCAGTTGTCAGGCAGCGATGGCTGTGCGCCAGGGGTGAGCTTGTCCGATGGGGAGCAGCCCAGGTGCGAGCAGATGCCAACGGCGACCAGGATTTCAGGCTTGATCGAGCGATTCCGGTTGCGGGCGTATTCCGGAGTCAGGTCGTCGGGGGTACGCTCGGATTTCGGATCGGCCAGTTCGGCTTCGTCCTTCGCCAGCGATGCCACCATTTCCGGGGTACGCTTCAGGATCCAGACCGGCTTACCGCGCCATTCCACGATTTTTTTCTCGCCAGGCTGCAGCGTAGAGATGTCCACTTCAACCGGTGCACCAGCTGCCTTCGCGCGCTCGGACGGCTGGAACGTGCTTACCAGGGCGCCAGTTGCACCCAAACCGACCACACCACCTGCCGCACACGTTGCGACGAGGAGACCGCGACGGCTCGAATCGACCTGCTTCTCGTTACTCATACAAACCCCAATCAGTCAAAAATCCAAAATCTTTATTGTTAACAAAGCTTCTAGCAACCTTAAATTATAAAGTAGTGAAGTTGCGATTTAAAGCAAAACCTTGCAATTAGCTAATCCATCCCAATGTTGCGCCTCTTGCGTGTTCCATGAATTTGCAGCAAAGTTGATACAAATCCATAAATTTTTTGGGGGAATGTGGTATGGGAATGATGCAAGAATTTAAAGAATTTGCAATGAAAGGCAATGTCATCGACCTGGCGGTCGGTGTCATCATCGGTGCAGCCTTCGGCAAAATCGTCGATTCCCTGGTCACCGACGTGATCATGCCGCCGATCGGCATGCTGCTGGGCGGCCTGGATTTCGCCAACTATTACATTCCTCTCAACGGACAGGCGCACAACCTGGCCCTGGCCGAAGCGAAGAAACTGGGCGCGGTGATCGCCTACGGCAATTTCTTCACCATCTTGCTGAATTTCATCATCCTGGCCTTCGTGATCTTTCAGATGGTACGCCTGGTGGCCAAGCTGCGCCGCGCCGAAGCGCCGGCCGCCGCCCCGGCAGAACCTGCACCACCTTCAGAAGATATCGTGCTCCTGCGCGAAATTCGCGATTCTTTGCGAAAATAGGAGTTAACTCCCATTTTGTAGCAATACCGCCATGCGAAGACTCTGGTTATTGTTTGCACAAACGGTGACCATCGCATTGGCACTGTTCTTTGTATACACAGCCGTGCAGCGGCCGGCGCCGCCCGCCGGCGTTCCGGCCGCCGCAATGGCCAGCCGCCCTGCGCTGCTGGGCGAGGCGGCACCAGCCTCCCCCGGCTCTTACCGGACCGCCGCCGGACGCGCCATGCCGGCCGTCGTCAATATTCTGACCACCAAGGCGGTGCGCAAGCGCCATCCGCTCTCGCGCGACCCGTTCTTCAAGCGTTTTTTTGGCGACCGCGACGAGGATGATGACCAGAACAGCCTCGGCTCCGGCGTCATCGTCAGCCCGCTGGGCTATATCCTGACCAATTACCACGTAGTGGAAGCGGCCGACGAAATCCAGGTCGTGCTGCCGGATGGCCGCAAGGCGGCCGCCAAGATGGTCGGCACCGACCCGGAAACCGACCTGGCCGTGGTGCGGATCGAGCTGGACAAGCTGCCGGTGGTGGCCCTGGGCCAGGTCGAACAGGCCAAGGTGGGCGACGTGGTGCTGGCCATCGGCAATCCCTTCGGCGTCGGCCAGACCGTCACCATGGGCATCATCTCCGCCCTGGGCCGCAACAACCTGCACATCAACCATTTCGAAAACTTCATCCAGACCGACGCCGCCATCAACTTCGGCAACTCGGGCGGCGCCCTGATCGATACCCAGGGCAACCTGCTGGGGATTAATTCGGCCATTTACTCCCAGACCGGCGGCTCGGTCGGCATCGGCTTCGCGATCCCGGTCAGCACGGCGCGCAATGTGCTGGACGCCATTATTAAAGATGGCCACGTGGTGCGCGGCTGGATCGGGGTCGAATCGCAGGAAATCACGCCGGAACTGGCGCACAGTTTTGGCCTGGACCGCGATTCCGGCGCCATCATCGCCGGCGTGGTACGCAACGGCCCGGCAGACAAGGCTGGCATGAAGCCGGGCGACATCCTGCTGTCGGTGGACGGCAAGCCGGTAAAAGACACCAATGAAATGCTGAACCTGATCGCCCAGCTCTCGCCCGGCGGCCAGTCGACCATGCGCATCCTGCGCAAGAGCCGCGAAAGCGACCTTCAACTCACCGTGGGCAAACGCCCCCCAGCCAAAAAATAATATGCACCTGCGCGACCTGACCCGCTACCTGACGGAACTGTCCGACAACAACAACCGCCCTTGGTTCGTGATGAACAAACCGCGCTACGACATCCTGCGCGAGGAATTCCTGGAGCTGGTGACCCAGGTGATTGCAGAACTGGGCAAGTTCGACGCCCAGGTCAAGTTCTGCAACCCCAAGAAAGCCATGTTCCGCATCAACCGCGACGTGCGTTTTGCCCACGACAAGAGCCCGTACAAGACGCACTTCTCGGCTGCCATCGCACCGAACGATATGCGCCGCCCAAGCATGGCGGGCGGCCCGACCTGGTACTTCCAGATCAGCCCTGACGGCGTGCTGGGCATCGGCGCCGGCGAATACATTCCGCCGCCGCACCGCCTGAAGGCGCTGCGCAACCACATGGTGAACGATGCAGCCGGCTTCAAGAAAGCCCTGGCCAACAAGGCGCTGAAGGCGCGCTATGGTTCGATCACCGAGGAACACAAGCTGCAACGCCCGCCTAAAGGGTTCGACCCGGAGCATGAACATATTGAATTCATCAAGCTGAAAAGCTTCTTCGTCTACCAGGAAGTGAAGCTGCCGCTGAATAAGCCGGACGAGCTGCTGGGCATGATCGTGGGCGCTTTCAAGGACGCCTGGCCGCTGGTGCAATGGATGCGCTCCGCCCCGGTCGAGGAACAGGAGGCAGCGTGAGCAGCCATCGCATCGCAGTCATCGCCGGCGACGGCATCGGCAAGGAAGTCATGCCGGAAGGCTTGCGCACCCTGCAGGCCGCAGCTGCCAAGTTCGGCCTGCCGCTGGAGTTCACCACTTTCGAGTGGGCCAACTGCGACTACTACATGCAGCACGGCCAGATGATGCCGGCCGACTGGTTTGACCAGCTCAAAGGCTTCGATGCAATCTACTTCGGCGCCGTCGGCTGGCCGGATGCGGTGCCCGACCATATTTCGCTGTGGGGCTCCCTGATCAAGTTCCGCCGCGAATTTGACCAGTACGTGAACCTGCGCCCGGTGCGCCTGATGCCCGGCGTGCCCTGTCCGCTGGCCGGAAAAAAACCGGGCGATATCGATTTTTACGTGGTGCGCGAAAACACCGAGGGCGAATACTCCTCCGTTGGCGGCCGCCTGTTCGAAAATACCGAGCGCGAAACCGTGCTGCAGGAAGCCGTGTTCACCCGCAAGGGCGTCGACCGCATCCTGCAGTTCGCCTTTGAACTGGCGCAGTCGCGGCCAAAAAAGCACCTGACGTCCGCCACCAAGTCGAACGGCATCGCGATCAGCATGCCTTACTGGGACGAGCGCGTGAAAGCCATGTCGGCCAACTACCCGGACGTGCGCTGGGACCAGTACCACGTCGACATCCTGGCGGCGCGCTTCGTGCTGAGTCCTGAGCGTTTCGACGTGGTGGTCGCATCCAACCTGTTCGGCGACATCCTGAGCGACCTTGGCCCGGCTTGTGCCGGCACCATCGGCATCGCGCCGTCAGCCAACCTGAATCCGGAACGCACCCTGCCTTCCCTGTTCGAGCCGGTGCATGGCTCGGCACCGGACATCTACGGCAAGAACATCGCCAACCCGGTCGCCATGATCTGGTCCGGCGCCATGATGCTCGACTTCCTCGGCAACGGCGAGGCCCGCTACACGCAGGCGCACGATGCCATCATGCGTGCCATCGAAACGGTGCTGGTGCAGGGCCCGCGCACGCCGGACATGGGCGGCAGCGCCTCCACCACCGAGATGGGCACGGCGATCGCCGCCCTGCTTTAAGCGCCCAGCAAGGCCTTCACAGCCGGCAGGTGGCGCTCGCTGACCGGCACCCGGTCGCCGCAGCGCAGGACCAGCTGGCTGGCGCCCTCGGCATCGCGCTCCAGCGATGCCACCTCCCCCACCCGCACCAGCGCGCGCCGGTGCACACGCAGGAAGCAAGCCGGATCGAGGTGCTGCTCCAGCCGCGCCAGCGGTACCCGGTGCAGCACGCGCCGCTGCGGCAGACGCAGTTCAACATAGTTGCCCGCCGCCTCGATCCACAGCACTTCGTCTACCTGTACGCATTCGATGCGCCCGACCGAGCGCACGTTCAACTGCTGCAGGTAGGCTTGGCCTGCCGGCTCGGCGAAGGCGCGCATGGCACGCGCATAGGCGGCACGCTGGCGTTGCTCCAGCATGGCGGCAGCCCGTTCGAGAGCCTGCGCCAGGCGCTGGTCGTCGAAAGGCTTGAGCAGGTAATCCAGCGCGTGCACTTCGAACGCTTCGATCGCGTGCTCGTTGTACGCGGTGGCGAAGATCACCAGCGGCGGCTCCTCACGCAGGGCCAGGTCGCGCGCCAGGGCCAGGCCGGTTTCCTGCGGCATCTGGATATCGAGGAAGATGACGTCCACTTCCTGCCCGGCCAGCATGGCGCGCGCTGCCGCGGCGCTGGCGCACTCGCCAACCAGCTGCCAGTCCGGATGCGCGGCAAGGCCGTAGCGCAGGTTGATGCGGCCAGGCTCTTCGTCATCGACGATCAGGGCGCGGATCTTCATGAGGCGAAATACATCGGCATATTGATTTCGGCGACAAAGCGGCCGTCGGCACGCGCGGTCCGCAAACCGGCGCCACTGCCGCAGGCGATGCGCAGCCGCGCCTCGATATTGCGCAAGCCCATTCCCATGCCGGGATTGGGCGGCACGTCGCGCACGGAATTGCTGATATGGATGTGCAGCATGCCGCCTTGCTCCGCGAAGCGCAGCCTGATGTCGCTGTCGCCATCGTGGCAATCCAGGTCGTGGCGCAGTGCGTTCTCGACCAGGGGCTGCAGCAGCAGGGGCGGGCAATCGGCAGCCAGGACGGCGCCGCTGTCGCCTTCAATGGACACGCGCAGCCGGCCGCCGTAGCGCATCGATTGCAGCGCGAGGTAGTCGCGCACGAACTGCAATTCCTCGGCCAGCGTGACCCAGTCGCGCGAGCTGGCCGCCTGGGCGTAGCGCAGCAGGCCGCTCAGGCGGCTGATCGCGCTCAGGGTGGCGCCCTTGTCGTCCATGCGCACCAGGGCGCTGACGGCATTCAGGGCGTTGAACAGGAAGTGCGGTTCCAGCTGTCCGCGCAAGGCGGCCAGGCGCTGCTGCTCCAGCTCCAGGCGCAGGGTCAGGTTGTCGGTCTCGCGCGCCCGCTGGATTTGCCAGATGCGGATGCCGGCCACCGTCACAAAGGTGAAGGTAGTCCAGGTCAGTTCAAGGAAGATGGCAAACCAGCTCCGGTCCTGCTGCAGGGAGACGAAGGCGCATTCCAGCGGCAAGAACACGAAGAGCACCAGCAGGTAGGTACGGGCAATTCCGCGTGGACTGGCCAGCGACTGCGGCCAGCGCTCGAGTGCGACGTACAGCACCGCGCTGAACAACACCATCAGGGCGTGCGCGCTGGCCCATTCGCCAAGCAGCTCCGGATAGGAAGGATTGGCGCCCCGCTGCAGCAGCGAGCCATAGGACGATGCGGCCCCGGTCAGGCAGATGACACTCCAGGCCAGCACGCTGACGCCAAGGATACGTAGGAAATGCAAGGTTCTCATGGCTGGACAGTATACCGGCCCTTTCCATAGGGGCCGACGGCCCCCGTCACACAGGCGGCCAGCTTCATCACACCGGCTTTCCTGCATTTCAGGTCGCCATTTCTGCATTTCGTCGCACACCGGTAGTACTGGACGCCGCACATATCTATAGTTCAATCAACGAAACGCGAAATGAACTTAACCCAACCGAATGGAGAGCAAAATGAACATCGCCAAAAACATGGAATACATCTTCCTCGCAGCAGTTGCCGTAATCAGCGCAACCGGCTTCGCCACCGCAGGCACCCCGCTGAAACACAGCGCTCCGGCAGCCATCGTCGCCAAGGCAGAAGCGCAGGCAATGCCAGTGGTGACCGTCACTGCCAAGCGCCTGACGGCTGCCGAAAAAGCCGCACTGTAATTCGAACGAATCGACACTTCACGGAGCCGCAACATGAAAAAGTTCTTCACCGCCACGCTGATGACCGCAGTACTGTTCGCCGCAGGCGGCACCGCCCGCGCGGACGACATCATCACCGAAGCGCGCACTGTTGACGGACGCCCTGTGAAAGTGGTCCTGGATGGCGTGGTAGACCTGAAGCTGAAGCAAGGTGCACCGGCACTGGTGCTGTCCGGCGACAAGCGCTACCTGCACAAGATTACGGTGACGCAGAACGGCGACACCATCCGCATCGGTACCGAAGAGATGCACGGCATCCACATCGGTCCACGCAACCTGAAAGCGGAACTGACACTGCCGCAACTGCGCGAGCTGGTTTCCGCCGGCGTGGGTTCGGCTGAAGTGAAGGGATTCGACGGCGACGAAGTTCGCCTCTCCCTGGAAGGCGCCGGGGCAGTGAACATGGCCTCGCGCTTCAAGAAAGTCGATGCACGCCTGACCGGCGTGGGCAGCATGACCGTCAGCGATACCCAGGCTGACGTGGTGGATCTGAACCTGAAAGGCGCCGGCCAGATTGCGATCTCCGGCCAGAGCAAGCAGCTGTACGCCAAGCTGGGCGGCATCGGCAGCCTCGATGCGAAACAACTGCAAAGCGAAAGCGTGGATGCCGACATGACCGGCCTTGGCAGTGCCACCTTCAACGCAAAGACTTCCGCCAACCTGCGCCTGAGCGGCATGGGTTCGGCAACGGTGTACGGCAAGCCGGCCAACCGGCAGTCCACCGCACGAGGCCTGGGCAGCGTGTCCTGGAACTGACGCCAAAGTTTTCCCTACCAACTCGTGAGTTGTTTCACGGTGCTTGCCGCCCGCTTACCCCGGGCGGCTTTTTTATTCCCGCGTCCTTGCCCAACACGATGCGCAACTGCGGCTCGCCGCTGCTTCGTACTTCGACCCGCGTCTCCTGCACGTTGAACGGAATCGTGTTCGTCAGCCGCACCACCTGCATCCCCTCCGCCCGCAGACGCTTGGCCACGGCAGCAGCCATGCCGCGGATGCCGTTGCCGTTGCTGACTTCGAGCCGCGTTGGCGCCGGCGAAGGTGCCACGCCCGCCGCACGCGGCACGCTCGCCGAATGCTCGACGCGCGCAACTTCGACCATCCCAGCGCCGACCTGGCGCACTTCCACGCGCGCCATCCCGTCCGGCCACAGGCTGCCGCCGGCGTCACCGCCCTTGCCGTGGCGCTCCCTGCCTTCCTCCCGCTCGCGCAACAGGCGCGCATGGCGCATCGCTTCCAGCGCTCGGCCGCTGTCCCCGATCGTCTCCAGCAGCGCAGCCAGTCGCTCCCATGCAACCGCGCTGGACGGTGCCATCAGGCATGCACGCTCCAAGGCGGCACGCGCTTCCTCCAGGTGCCCGCCAAGGTAGTAGGCATAGCCAAGGTCGCCAAGCAGGGCCGCGCCCGGCGTACGCCGCGCTCGTTCCTCCAGCAAAGCGATGGCTTCTTCATAGCGTCCATCCCTGGCCAGTGCAGCGGGGGCCGGTGATGGAGCCGGCGCGGCCAATTCGATGGCGGGAGCCGGCGGCAGCACAGGCATGCTGCACGCCGCCACCATCCCAAAACCAGCAGCAACAATCATCTTACGCATGACAAGCTCCTAACGCGCGCCTTGCGCCACAGGATGCAGAACGGCCTTCATCTGGATTGAAGCGGGTCCCAGCAGCACGATCATCAGCGCGGGGAAGATGCAGAAGATCAGCGGGAACAGCAACTTGAGCGCCACCTTGGCTGCCGCCTCCTGCGCCACCACCGCACGCTTGCGGCGCAGGTTATCCGCATGCACGCGCAAAGAGTCGCCCATGCTGGTGCCAAAGCGCTCCGCCTGCACCAGCATCGCCACCAGCGCATCCACATCCTCCACGCCGCTGCGCAGCGCCAGGTTGCGCAGCGCACGCTCCTTGGAAAAGCCGGAGCGCATCTCCATCAGCACCAGCTGGAGTTCCTGCGCCAGCGCCAGGCTCTTGATATGGATTTCCCCCGCAACCTTGGCCAGCGCACGCTCCATGCTCAGGCCCGCCTCGACGCAGATGGTCAGCAAATCCAGCGCATCGGGCAGGCTCTCGAAAATATCGCGCTGACGCAGCTCGGCGCGGCGCGCCAGCACACCATTCGGCAGGTAATATCCAATGGCCGCACTGGCAAACAGCACCAGCAGAAGATTGCCGTTACGCCCCGCCAGCGATGCGACCAGCGCCGGCAAGACCAGGGCCAGCAGGGTCTTGGCGGCAAAGTACAGCTTTGGCGCCGCCGGATGACGCCAGCCGGCATTCATGAAGCGCGTGCGCAAGGCCGACTGCTCCCAGCCCTCTTCCGGCAGCGAAAGGCGGCTGAACGGCTCCGCCACCCGCGCAACCTTTTCGATCCACTCACCCTGGCCGGGCGCAGGCGCCGCTTCGCTTGCGCCGGTGAAGGACTTCAGGCGCTCGCGCAAAGCCCCGCTGGAAAGGGCCAGCATCGCCCACAACGCCAGGCCGGCCACCCCTGCGAATACCAGCAGCAGGAACAGGATGCTACGGAGCTCGGCGCTGCTCATACGCGCACCCTGATAACCTGGCGCATCCACACCACGCCGGCCACGATGGCGCAAGCGCCATACCAGAGCATGCGCTGTCCCTGCGGATCCTGCCACAGGATTGCGCTGTATTTCGGATTGGTCACCTGCATCGCGGCCATCAGGCCCAGCGGCATCAAGGTCAGGACCCAGGCCGACATCCGTCCTTCCGCCGACATCACCCGCACCTGCGCCAGCAGTTGCAGGCGGGCGCGCGTCATGCGCGACACATTGTCCAGCAGTTCGGCCAGGTTGCCGCCCGATTCGCGCTGGATCAGGACCGCGATCACCAGGTAACGCAAATCGGTCAGCGGCACGCGAGCCGCCAGATTGTGCAGCGCGTCCTGCATGGTGACGCCGAAATTGACCTCCTCGTACGTGGCGCGGAATTCGCCGCCCAGCGGATCAGCCACTTCGTCCCCAGCCATCTGCATCACGTTGGCGAAGGAATGCCCGGCACGCAGGCCGCGCGCCAGGAAGTCGGCCATTTCGGGCAATTGCGATTCGATGCGGCGCACGCGGGCGACACGGGCTCGCAGCAGCAGCATCGCCGGCGCCGCCATCGACAGCAAGCCGACAATGATCGAAGGCAGCGGCGGCATGTGCAGGGCAATTGGCACCAGCAGGCCAGCCAACGCTGCGCCGCACTGGATTTGCAGGAAGCGCGCCACTTGCCAGCGCATCCCGGACTGCAGCAGCAGGCGGTCCAGCGCGCCGATGTGCGGAATGCGCCGCAGCAGCGCATCAAACGCCGGCGCTTGCGCATAGCGGCGCTCTTTGAGGATGCTGATGCTGCCGCCCGCGCTGTCGGTGCGGCCCGACATCAGCCGCAGCCGGCGTGCGATGCGCTGCGCGCTGCGGCCATGGCTGCCGCTCCACCACAGCCACGCAGCTTCGCACAGGCATATCACGGCAGCGAACAACAGCACGGAAAAACCGGTCCAGGCGAAATCCATGGCCGCCTCCTTATTCGTACACCCTGCCGGGATCGAAGACGCTGTCCGGCACGGGTACGCCGAACATGCGCAGGCGTTCAGCAAAGCGCGGCCGCACGCCGGTAGCGTAGTAATGGCCCTGTACCTTGCCATGTGCATCGACGCCGGTCTGCTCGAAATGGAAGATCTCGTGCATGGCCACGGTATCGCCCTCCATGCCGGTCACTTCCTGCAGGCTGACCAGCTTGCGCGTGCCGTCTGTCAGGCGCGAGAGCTGCATCACCACCGTGATCGCGGAGCAGATCTGCTGGCGCGCGGTGCGCGGCGTCAGGTTGGCGCCCGCCATGCCGACCATGCTCTCCAGCCGCGACAGGGCATCGCGCGGCGAGTTGGCGTGGATGGTGGCAAAGGAGCCTTCGTGTCCAGTATTCATCGCTTGCAGCATGTCGATCGCTTCGGCGCCGCGCACCTCGCCGAGGATGATGCGGTCGGGCCGCATGCGCAGCGCGTTGCGCACCAGCGCACGCTGCGTCACCTCGCCTTTTCCTTCCACATTCGGCAGGCGCGTTTCCAGGCGCACGATATGCGGCTGGCGCAGCTGCAGCTCCGCCGCGTCCTCAATGGTGACGATACGTTCGCTGGCCGGAATGAAGCCGGACAGCACATTGAGCAGCGTGGTTTTGCCGCTGCCGGTGCCGCCGGAAATCAGCACGTTCAGGCGCGCCTGGCCCAGCGCCTTCAGCACTTCCGACATCGGCGGCGTCAGGCTCTTGAACTCGAGCAGCCTTTCCATCGACAGCGGCTGCGCTGCGAAGCGGCGGATCGACAGGATCGGCCCGTCCACCGCCAGCGGCGGGATGATGGCGTTGACCCGCGAGCCGTCCGGCAGGCGGGCATCGACCATCGGGCTCGACTCGTCGACGCGCCGCCCCACGCGCGACACGATCTTTTCGATGATCTTCATCAGGTGCGTGTTGTCGTGGAAGCTAATGCCGGTCAGTTCCAGCCGGCCGGTGCGTTCAACATATACCTGGGCGTGGGTATTGACCAGGATGTCCGACACGCCTGGATCGGCCAGCAAAGGCTCCAGCGGCCCGAAGCCCAGCATCTCGTTCTGGATGTCGAGCACCAGCTTGTGGCGCTCGCCCTGGTTCAGCACGATGCGCTCGTCGTCGACGATACGCGCCACCAGCAGCGCCAGTTCGTGCTTGAACTGTTCGGGCGTCAGGCGCTTCAGGCGTTCCAGGTCGATGCGCTCCAGGATCATCTGGTGCATGGATTTTTTCAGTTCCTGATACGCGCCATCGGCCATTGCCGGCGCGCTTGGCGCCTGGTGTCCATCGGCGCCCAGTGCCAGGCGTTCTCGCAAGCTCATGGTCGGCTCCCCCTCAATGTTCGGCTTCGGCGCGGCCAAACAGCCGGTCGAACAGGCCTTTGCTTTCGGGCAGGCGGCGCTCGGTCACCGCCTCCACCAGTTCCGCCAGGCTGCGCGCCACCGGGCTGCTGCGCGCCAGCTGCAGCAGCGGAATGCCCTGGTTGACCGAATCGGTGGCGGACAGGTAATCGTTGGGCACCGTGTGCAGCACGTCGGCCCCAAGCGCCTGTTCCAGGTCGGCCAGCCGCAGCTTGCCGCCTTTCTCGTAGCGGTTGACGATCAGGCGCGTGCGCTCCTGCGGATAGCCCAGCGAGCGGAAGATGTCGAGCAGGCGGCGGCCATCGCGGATGTCGGGTAGCGCCAGCTGCAGCACCGGATAGATGGCGTCAGCCTGGTCCAGCGCACGCAGCGACAGCGCGTCGATCTGGCGCCCGACGTCCAGCAGCACGTAGTCGTAATGCTGGCGCGCCACGCGCAGGATCGCGTCGATATGGTCCGGCTTCATCTGCGTGGCCAGCGCCGGGTCGTCGGCGGCCGCCAGCACGCCGTAGCCGGGCGCCACATGCACCAGGCAGGACTCCAGGAATGCCGCGTCGAGGCGGCCGATCTGGCCACAGATATCGGACAAGGTCATGGCCGGCTTCTGGTCCGACACGTACAGCGTGGCGTCGCCGAACTGTCCGTGCAGGTCGAGCAGCAGCACCTTGCGCCCCGCCAGCGCGGCCAGCGCATAGCCGAAATTGGTGGCGAGGAAGGTGGCGCCGCTGCCGCCCTTGCAAGAGATGAAGGCCAGCGCCTTGCCCTCGCGTACCGCCGTCACACCGCGCTCGATTTCGATACGGTCCAGTGCCTCGTGCAGCGCGCGGTGCACCAGCGGCAGCTGCAGCACTTCGCGCATGCCGACGCGCATGGCGCGGATCAGCAATTCATGCTGCGGCGCACGCGTCAGCAGGATGAACGAGGCATCGGGGTAATGCCGCGCCAGCGGTTCCAGCAGCTCGGCCTGCGCCGGCTCCACCTCGCTGGCGTCGAAGAGCACCAGTTCTGGCGGTTGCGGCAGCAGGCGCTCTACCGCTTCCCGCAGGTCGCGCCGCGTGGCCGCCAGCTGCCACGCCGGCAAACGCGCCGACCCCTGTGCCGCCAGCTCCGCTTGCAGCCGTTCGTCATTGCTGATCAACAGCGCTTTCATGGGACCTCCTTTGCTTGCAGGTTCAGGGGCAAGGCGCCTGGCCGGGCGAATAGCCAAGCGATTCGGCGGCCACCAGCGTGCTGGCAGACGGCATCGCGCCCGGTACCGGCACCATCGGCAGCAATGGTTCGTACGCCAACGCCGGGCAACCGGCGCCGCTGCCGCACAGGCGCACGCGGATGAAGCTGATGCATGCCGAGCCATGCGGATCGCGTGCGCAATTGATGCGGTTGGCCATCGGGCAGGCCGGCAGCAGCGCCAGCGGAGCCAGCGCCCCCGCGCTGTCCTGCCACAGGTACTCGATGCGGATATTGGCGCTGCTGACGTTAGGCGCCAGCGGCAGCGGGCTGTCATCGCTTCGGAACAGCGCCGCCTGGCGCAGCGCCTGCATGGCGGCCGGGTTGCTGAAGTCCGTGATCGCCGCGGCACGCGCCGCGCGCTGGGTCACCTCAGGCAGCGTGTTCCACACGAAGAGCAGGCGGCCATACTCGAACATGGCGAACAGCATGGGCATGAATACCATGCACACCAGCCCGAACTCGATGGTGGCGCTGCCGCGCCGGCGGGCTGCCTTAGTTGTCACGGCCAACCTCCGCATACACCGTCAAGTTCACAGGGCCATTGCCTATATCGAACACGCTCTGGCTTTGGACGGTCAACACAACGCCAATTTTGGTCGGGATGAAGCCTGGCTGCATCTCGTCGCAGTGGCCAAGACCGCACATGAACTCGATGTGCGATGCCTGGACATCGGTCCTCGACGCAGACAAGGTTTCATCAACCAGGCGGCGTGCGCTGTCTTGCGCCACAGTGAGCCGGCTGGCGTCGCGCAGGGCCTCCAGCGGCACCAGGGACAGGTAGCGCGCCGCATTGCTGGCAGCCCGGTCGGCTGCCGCGCCGTCGATGGCCAGCTGGCCCATGTTGATCGCCAGCGCCAGCAAGGGCGCCAGACCCGCCATGACCAGTGCGGCTTCGATCGCGGCAACGCCACGGCAGCGCAGGCGCTTCATCGCAATAGCTCCACGTCGGTCGCCAGCGCCGCCAGCTCTTGCGCGCTGAGGACGCCGGCGAACTCGCCCGGCACCTCGGTGGCCGAAGCCTGCGCCGTCAGCAGGAAGCGCGCCACCGCCAGCACCGTGCCGTCCACATTGGCGCCGGCCGGCACCGGGCACGCCAGCAGCGGGACGTACAGCAGGCGCCGGTGCTTGCGGCCCGTGTATCCCGTTGGCGCCGTCGCGAAGGCGGTGTGGTTATAGGGCCCGCTGGAGGGCCAGCTGGTGCCGGTTGCGCCGAATGCCGGCGAGGCGGGGTACAGGCTGTTCCAGTGGCTGAAGAGGAAGGGGTTGTTGTTGCTCCGCCTGGCAGGACCGTAAGCCCACAGCGTGCCGTACTGCGCCGAGGCCACGGCCGGCAGCGGATAGGCGCCATCGGCTACGCTCATCAAGGGCTTGCCGGCGGCCGGCGTGCTGGAAGCCGCCGCAGCCTGTGGCGGATAGCTGCTGATCCAGCTGGCCAGCGTGCCCCGGTATTCGCGTACATTGTTGTCCGGCGGCGCCGTGTTCGGGTCGCAGGCATTGCCGCTGTAGTTGCCGAAGCGGGAATTGAGCTGCTGCCACAGGCCAAAGCTGCCATTGCGCCGCAGGTGCAGCGCGCCGGCCAGCGAGTGGTAAGCCAGCTTGCCGGCGCACATGAATGGCGCCACCTGGCTGTTGTCGGTGCTGGCGGGCAGCGCGGTGCTGCCGGGCGGGCTGGCCGGATCGACCAGGAAGTACTCGCCGCTACTGGCCCCGGACTCAGGATTCAATGCCAGCAGGTTGTAGGTGACGCCGAAGCGGAAGCCGTAATCGATACGCTCGTCCGCGCCCGGCCCGTTGTAGCGGGTGGCGGTCGGGACGCTGCTCGGCGCGCAGATCGCCAGCGGCAGCACGCGTAAGCCGTTCGGACCGGCCACGGCACGCGCGCCGACCGTCGTGGCATCGCTGCCGCCCAGCAGGCGGCCGAATGCCACCGGCAGGACGGTGAAGTCTTCACCCTGCCCGGCCATGTCGGCGCGCGCATAACGCAGCCCGCCAGGCGCTGCCAGCGCCGCACTGAATCCCAGCCAGGGACCGTCCGCGCTGGCGGAGAACGAGAGCACGGTCGCTGACCTGAGCCTGACGCGGTCGACGCCGCGCACGTAGCGGTTGAACACTGCGTCGCTGGCGGCAGCGTCCGCCCGTGAGATGCCATTTGCGGTGTCATCGAGCTGTTGCGCGGCGCTCAGCGCGGCCGCGTCGGCGACCTGCTGCAACTGGCTTTGACGCTGGAAAGCCATCGACAGCTCCAGCCCCAGGCCGCACACGCCGATCGCCAGCGGCAGTATCAGGGCCGTCATGATCAGTACCGAACCGCGTTCACGCTGGCTGTTCATTTGCGCTCTCCTGTGTCGGGCGCTGGCTCGCTGTAAGACTTGCGGTAGCGCGCCTGGGCTGCCGCTGCTGCCGCGCCATCGAGCCCCGCGCCCTCGCCTTCCGGCTTGACCAGGCGGGCCGTGATCACGAACAGCAGTTCGCTGCGGTCGTTCTGGAAATCGGTGCTGCGGAACAGCGCACCCAGCACCGGTATTTCGCTGAGAAATGGCACGCCCTTGATGTTGTTGACCTGCGTGTGCCGGATCAGGCCACCGATGGCAAAACTCTGGCCGTCCTGCAGCTGCACCGTGGTGCTGGCACGGCGCGTGGTGATCAGCGGGAAGATGGCGCGCCCGCTGAAGCTGCCGTTCGTCACGCCGATGCCGTCGCGCGACAGTTCCGACACTTCCGGCGCCACCTTCAGGTTGATGCGCCCGCCCGCCAGCACGGTGGGTGTGAATTTCAGGCCGACGCCGAATTCCTTTTCCTCCAGCGTGATGCGGTTGTTTTCCTGCGCCACCGGCACCATCACCTTGCCGCCCGCGAGGAAATTGCCTTCCTGCCCGCTCATGGCCATTACGGTTGGTTCGGCCAGGATGCGCACCTGGCCATCCTGCCGCTCCGCATCGAGCCGCACACTGCTGCCGTTGGATTTGGTCAGCGACAGGCCGCTGCCCAGCGTGCCGCTCAGGAAGTCGGCCAGTACCATGGCGGTCCAACTGCCGCTGGCGTGGCGCAGCGACAGGCCGGCTTCCAGCTTGTCGAGCAGGGTCTTCGACACTTCCGCCACTTTGACTTCCAGCTTGACCTGCTGCGGCGCGCTGACCGCCAGCAGGTTCACCAGCCGGGTGCCGGCTGGCGACGGTTGCGCCGGCAAGCCTTCCTTGCGTGCCAGCGGCTGCGGTGCCTGGCGCACGAAGGCTTGCGCCAGGTCCAGCACCTGGGCCAGGGTAGCGCCGTCGCTCACGCTGCCGCTCAGGGCGATGGCATCGGCTGCGGCGCTGACCTTGATGCCGCGCTCCTGCGGCAGCAGTTCGTCCAGGCTGGCGCGCAGCGGCGATACGTCCAGCCCCACCGCCACTTCCACTACGCTGCAGGTGCCGGATTTTCCCTGCACGATCAGGTTGGTGCTGCCGATGTCGGCGCCGACCAGGTAGAGCGTATCGGGCGCCACCAGCGTTGCCTGCAGCACGTGCGGGTTGCCGATGCTGCGCCCATTCACCGCGTCGGGCAGGCGCATCAGAGTGGACTTGCCAAGTTCCAGCGCCAGCTTGCCCGGAACGGCAGGGGAACCGCCGCAGCGCAGGCTTTCGCTAAGCGCCGGCGCGGCCGGAAGGAGCAGGGCCAGCGCGGCCGGCAGGAAGATAAGTGCGGATCGCATCGCGCCTCCTCACAGGCATTCCTTGCTGCTGCGGTTGCCGTCGATGACGCCGATGCAGTAGCGCGCCGGCTCGGCGGAGGGAGGCAAGGCCGCCCGCGCCAGGCGCGGCGCGGCGGCTGGCGGTGCGGCGGGTGCACCCGCTGCCGCTGCAGGCACCGGTGCAGTCCCCATGGACAGCACGCTATGGCGGGTGGCGCCCTGCGTGTCGCCCGGCCGCGGATCGACCTGGTTGCGCAGCACCAGCGACAGCGTACCGACACTGCGCGCGAGGTCAAGCTGCTCGGCCTGGCCCGGCGTAACTTCCAGCGTCACGGCGTTGACCACGCGCGGCTTGGTATCGTCGCGCGCCACTTCCTGCGCCACGGCCAGCACCAGGATCCGCTCCAGCACAATCTTCGACAGCGCGGTTTCGCTGGCGCCGTTGCTGCCGTTGTTCTGCGGCGGCGCATATACCAGGATGTCGACGAAATTGCCCGGCAAGGCGAAGCCGGCCACGCCCACGACGTCGTTGACGCGCACGGTGATGGCACGCTTGCCTTCCGCGATCAGGGCAGACAGGCCGCCCAGCGTGCCGGCCGGCGCCAGTTTGGTCTCCGTCACCGGTTCGCCGCGCTGCACGCTGGCTTTCAGCACACGGCCCGCCAGTGCCGGCAGTTCGCGCTGGGCGCCCGCCGGCACGCTGCTGGCTGGCCACTCGGCCAGCGACACCATATCCGGCGCCAGTCGCTGGCCCAGGCCGACATCGGCCGCCGCTACCGCGATGCGCACAGTGGACGAAGCGGGCTGGCGCAGCCAGCGCGAGGCCAGCAGCACAGCGGCCAGCCCCAGTACCGCGGCCAGTCCCAGCATCAACAGGGCGCGCCGGCTCTTCATACGGCACCGTCGGCAAACATGCTGGACCAGGCCTGGTCCAGGGTGGCGGGATTCAGGCTGGGCACGGTGCCGGCAAAGCCGGCAAATTCCGCCACGCGTGCCACGATCTCGCGCGGCAAGCTGGCCAGCAAGGGTTGCCCGCTGCCCTGGTGCAGCTCGCCGACCAGGTAAGCCAGCGCCGCTTCGTCGGCCTCGATGCCGCGCGCCCGGCATTGCTGGCGCAGCAGGCTGCGGTAGCTGGCTTCCGGCAGCGGCCCCAGTGCGACCTTGTAGCCGATGCGGCGCAGCGCAGCGCCATCGAGCAGGGTTTGCGGCGCCAGGTTGGTGGCGAAGGCCAGCGCCGCCTGGCATGGCACGCTGAAGGCATGCCCGCCGGGCAGCGCCAGTTGGTCGGTTCCCGTATCGAGCAATTGCGCCAATCGGTTCAACAGGGCGGTGGCCGGGATGCGCTGGCGCCCCAGGTCATCGATGATCAGCAAGCCATGGCAAGCCTTGAGCTGTGGCGGCGCCAGGTAGCAGCCGCCGGCCGCATCGTGGCGCAAGTCCAGCATGGCGCCATCAAGCTCCGCCCCCAATTGCACCACGGGGCGCTGGCACAGCAGCCAACGCATGTCGCCACTGCGGGCACCGGACGGCCGTCCCGGCAAAGGCAGCGGCGCCAGGTGGACCGCCGCGTCGTAAAGCTGGATGATGGCATTGCCCACGGCGACGGAATACGGCACTGCCACCACGCCTTGCAGCAGGCGTCCCAGCTTGCGCGCCAGCGTGGTCTTGCCGCTGCCCGAAGGCCCGTACAGGCAGACCGAGCGTCCCGCATGCATGGCAGCACCCACCAGTTCATGGATGCGCGGCGGCAGGCAATCGTCGGCAAAGACGCTGGCCACGTCGGCGGCCAGCACGGGCGGCAGCTGCAAAGCCTGGCGCTGCAACTGGGCGCGCCAGGCTTCCAGCGGCACCGGCGCCGGTCCCACATACGGCGCGCGATCGAGCCACTCGGAAGCGCGCTGGCGGCCGATGCCAGTGAGCTGGTACTGCACGTCGATCTCGGAATCGCCGCGCCATGCCACTTCGACCAGTTGCTCGCCTTGCAGTCCGTCCAGCACTTCACGCAGCACGTTGATCGATAGCCGCAGGCGGCCGGTCAGCACCGACAAATGGCATTTTCCCGCGCCCAGCAAGGCCTTCCCGGCCAGTTCCGCCAGCATGGCCGGCTCCAGGCCGGTGTCGCGCACCGTGCGCGGCGGGGCCGGCAACAGCGGCTGCTCATCGTCTGCAAAATCGATCATGGTGACCTCCTGTTGGAAACGATGATAGCCATGGGTTTCCGGGTGGATATTGAGGCGGAGCAAAGGTCAGCGATGCGCCAACGCAACGGTGGCCAGCGTGCCCGCCGCGATCGCCACGGCATAGGGCATGCCTTCCGCCTTGCCGCCACGCCAGCGCGCCAGCTGCAGGCAAAACAGCGCAAGCACCCCGCCCGCTATCGCGCTCAGCAGCGAAAGCTGCAGCGCCTGCCAAGGCCCGACAAAGCCGCCCGCCATCGCCGCCAGCTTGACGTCGCCGGCCGCCATGCCGCCCTTCGCATAGAAGGGCAGGAACAGCAGCAAGCCCACCGCTGCGCCGGCCAGCCCTTGCCCCAGCAGCGCTGCGCCGCCGCCCAGGCGCCAGTGGAGTGCCAGCGCCAGCAGCAAACCTGCTGCCACCAGCACATTGGGAATCCGGCGCCAGGCCAGGTCAGAAGCTGCCGCCTGGAGCACCAGGCACAGCAGGATGATTTCGAGTCCGCTCATGGCGAAAAGGCTGGCCACCCGGCCGCCGCCGGGCGCCAGCCACCCCATCAAGGCGTCAGTGCATCAACAACGCGACCAAACACCGCCGACAGCTCGGTCGAAACGCTGGTCATTGCTGTCCCTACCGCGAGTGCAATCAGCGAAGCGATCAGGCCATACTCGATCGCCGTCACGCCCCGCTCATCCCTGATGAAACGCCTCACTGCAGAAAGTGCTTTCATGATGATCTCCTTCGCTAGGAAAACTCTGATGCCTGTGTCGCGCATCATTGGCTTCACTATAGGAGCCATTCCTACGAGCAAGTTGATATTGCGCAAGTTTTCCGCACAGAACTTTTTCTCGCTGTCCGGTGTTCTATGTCAAACTGGAGGCATGGGATGTGTGTTGCAATGAGGTCGCGTTTTACATGAAACCTCGCAAAGTTAATTGCCGAGAATACAAAAAAGATTTATCCTGATCAGCTATTCTTTAGAAAGCCCCTTGCTTTGCCGCTGAGCGCCTAGTTACCGGACACTCACATGGATTCCCTTCTGAAACATATGGTGGACATGACCGGCCACCGCGATCACACGATGCTCGACATCTCGGTGATCTCGGCGGTAGCGGAATTGGCGTCTGCCACGCAGGCACGTGTGCTGAGCATCGTCAATGTCCGAGGCCAGCTCTACGTGCGTTCGCGCGCCGTGATCGAGCAAGGCCGCCCTGCGCGCATGGAGGAATACCTGGATCCGGCGATCCCGGGCGATCCGGTCAGTAATTTCCCGGCCCTGGCGCGCTGCCTGGCCCACCACGAATCGAGTGCCGACTACATGTCGCCCGAAGGTGAGCACACACTCTGGCTGCCAATCTGGATGGGCGACAAAGCCGATACTTGCCTGGAAATCGTCAATCCGACTCCGTACACCAGCGATACCATCCACATCATCGGTGGCATCGTCAGCGTGTACCGCAATTTCCAGAACCTGCTCGACTACAGCGAACGCGACTCGCTGACGGGACTGCTGAACCGCAAGACCTTCGACGACCAGCTGGCCAAGATGCTGCAGGCTTCAGCCGAGCACGACGTGCTGGCGGTGCCGCCGGACGGCCTCGAACGCCGCAACCCGCAAGAGCAGGAAAAGCAATGGCTGGCGGTGGTCGATGTCGACCACTTCAAGGCAGTTAACGACAAATTCGGACATTTGTACGGCGATGAGGTGCTGATCCTGATTGCCAACCTGCTGCAATCCTCCTTCCGCGCCCAGGACCGCGTATTCCGTTTCGGCGGTGAAGAATTCGTGGTGCTGCTGCGTTCTTCGACGCTGGATAACGCCAAGAAGATCATCGAACGCTTCCGGATGAACGTGGAACAGCACGTGTTCCCGCAAGTGGGACAGGTCACCGTGAGCGTCGGTTTCGTCAGCATCAGCGCTTATGAAGCACCGGTGATCATCCTCGGCCGGGCTGACCAGGCGCTGTATTACGCCAAGAGCCACGGCCGCAACATGGCCTGCCATTACGACGAGCTGGTCAGCGGCGGCCAACTGCAGACCGTCGAATCCAACGATACCGCCGAATTCTTCTGAGCGTCAGCCCCCGGCCAGGGTCAGGAAGCGCATCGGGTCCACCTGCCATTTCGAGGGCGATTCGTGGCCCACGATCTTGTCGCCGCCGCCAAAGCCCAGGCCGCGCGACAGGTCGATCGTCTCCGGCTTGATGTAGACATTGTTCTTCGTGTTGAAGAATACGTTCACTTTCGGCGCCAGCAGATTGCTTTCGTGTGGCTCGACCACCACGCCAAGGCGGCCCGATTCCAGCATGACCAGGGTACCGACCGGGTAAATGCCGACACAGCGCATGAATTCCTGCACCAGTTTCGGATTGAAATGGTGCTTGCTCCACTCATAGATCTTGCGCAGGGCGGCCGCCGCCGGAAGCCCCTTGTGGTATACGCGGTCTGCCGTAATTGCATCGTAAACGTCGACAATTGCAGCCATCTGCGCGATTTCGCTGATATCGTCGCCTGCCAGCTTGTCTGGATAGCCGGTGCCGTCGCGCCGCTCGTGGTGGTGGAGCGTAATGTCCAGTGCCAGCGCCGGCACGTCGGGCGACTGCTTCAGGATGTTGAAGCCATCCAGCGGATGCTTCTTGATGATGGCGAATTCCTCATCGGTCAGCGGGCCAGGCTTGTTCAGGATCGCATCCGGCACCAAGGCCTTGCCGGTATCGTGCAGCAGGCCGCCCAGGCCAGCCTCGCGAATAATGTCCTGGTCCATGCCGCGCGCATTGGCAAACGCCACCAGCAGCGCGCACACGCTGACCGAATGCAGGAAGGTGTAATCGTCCTTGGACTTGATGCGCAGCAGGCCCAGCAAGGCGCCCGGGTTGCGCAGGATGGATTCGGTAATGTTCTGCACCACCGGCTGCACCGAACCGATCTCGATCGCTTTGCCGAGACGGGCATCGGCCATCACATTACGCACCACGCCGGCCGCCTGGCTGCGGATCTGCGCCGCACGCTGCAATTCCTCGCCGAGCGACGTCCGGATAATGCGCGACGGCTCCTTGGCGATCTCCTCCACCTCCCGCTCTGTAGCGGCCTGGGCTTCGGCCAGCGATGGCGCATCCTCCACGTCCAGCCCTTTGGATGCGTCGATCACCACGTCGTGGATGCCGGCCTGGATGATTTTCTGGATCTGTTCCTGGCTGGAGATCTCGAAGCGGTTGCGGACAAAGGGGTGCGTCATCCAGTCACAGCTCAGGTCGTGGATATACATGCCGACCTTTAACTGCGCTGAATCGACTTTCTTTAACATGGTGAGGCTCGCGAGGTATTTGCGTGAAGAACGTTAGAATAAGTATACACAATGTTATCCTACGGGAATATGGAACTTCGCCAACTGCGTTACTTTGTAGCAATCGTCGACCACGGATCGTTGTCGCGCGCCGCACTTGTATTGCATGTTGCACAACCCGCGCTGACCCAGCAGCTACGCCAGCTTGAAGAAGAGCTTGGCGCCCAGCTTCTGCACCGCAGTGCGCAAGGCGTCGTCAGCACCGACGCCGGCAAGGTCTTCTACGACCACGCCCAGGCCATCCTGAAGCAGGTGGCCGACGCCCGTTCCGCCGTGACCCACTCGGCCCGCCCTTCCGGCAGCGTCACCATGGGCCTGCCGCACAGTATTTCCGGAGCCCTGGCGCTGCCCCTCCTGACCGCCGCACGCGAGCAATATCCCGACATTACGCTGCAGTTGACCGAAGAACTGACCGGAAACCTCGCGGAACAGCTCAAAAGCGGACGTGTTAACCTGGCTGTGCTGTTCGATGACGGCCAGTTGACGCCGTTCTCCACCACCCCGCTGGCGGAAGAAGAGCTGCGGTTTATCAGCCGCCACGACGCGATCTGGTTCACCGACCGCGACACGGTCACCCTGCAGCAAGCCCTGAACACCACCCTGATCCTGCCCGGCCTGCAGCACGGCGTGCGGCCGCGCATTGAAGCCATGGCCCGCGCAGCCGGCCTGGTGATCGGCAACGTCATCGAAATCAACTCGATCGCCATCCTGAAGTCCGCCATCATGGCCGGCATGGGGGCGACAATCCTGCCGGTCGCACCGGTCTTGCCAGAAATCGAGCTCGGCCAGATGCGCAGCGTGCGCATCAACAGCCCCGCCATCAGCCGAACCGTTGTACTGTGTGCCTCCCGCAACATCCCCCTGACCAATGCCGCCAACGCCATCGCCGCGCTGACCCAGCAAGTCGCCACCGACCTCTGCCAGCGCAACACCTGGCCCGGCGCCCGCCTGCTCAGCTGAGCTCGTGTCACACCTTGGGGTCACACCCCAAACGTGACACGGGCTCAGCCACTTAATGCATGTGCTCGTGTCACACTTGGGGTGTGACCCCATGGTGTGACACGAGCTGGGCCGTTAGGTCAGCTTATGCCTTGCAAGTATGCGGCGCAAGGTGCCGTCTGATCGCATTGATTCCAGCGCGCGCTGGAACTGGGCGATATCGGCCTCGTCGAAATCCAGTGAACCGGCCAGCCAGGCGGTGGTGGTGCGTAACGGCGAGCTGGTTTCGAAATCGCCTTCACTGGACCCATGGCCTTTCAGGGACGCGGAAATGATACGGCGTTCGCCGAATGCCGCATCGGCCATGCCGCCCAGCAGGAAGCGGTGCACTTCGTCGATCGAACTGGCTTCGACAAGGCGCTTGAAGCCTTGCTCTTTGAGGATGGCGGCTTGCGCGGCGCCGCGCAGCAGGGCGATGCGCTTTTCCTTCATCTGCTCCACCGGCAGCAGCTTGCCGCGCACCGCCAGCAGCACATAGTTCTCTTCGAACAGCGGCACCAGCCAGCGGTACTGCGCCTCGCGTTCCTGCAGGCGGGTCAGCGGGTAAATGGCAGTGGCCGGCATGGTCGTGGCCAGGAATTGCGCGCGGCGCCAGGGCACGAACTGAGTCGCAGGCTGCACATGGGCTCGCTTGCACAGCTCCGCCACGATTTCCTGCAAGCCGCCGGGCTGGCCGCTCTCATGCACCAGCGAGGGCAAGTGGCTGGTCACCAATTGCATTTTGCGCGCGACGCCGGCCAGGGCGAGTCCCGGGCTGCTTAAAAACACTGCTGCCGCTGCCAGTATTCTTCGTCTAGCTATCATTTTTTCTTATACCCCTATCCCCAAACCGTATTTCCGTATACGTAAAGTAACCCGTAAACTTGACAGTTGAAAAGGCCTGCAAACCCGCAGGTTGTGACTTAGGCAAGGACGCGCTTACCCGGCGCCGACCTGTGCCAGGCACGCACCGAATCACGAATTTTGGAGACAGCCACCATGCCAGACGGCAGCAACTCGTCCGTACTCAACGACGTCAGCCTCGACGACAAATACATTTCCACCACCGGTAAAGTCTTCCTGTCCGGCATCCAGGCGCTGGTGCGCTTGCCAATGATGCAACAGATGCGCGATGCGCGCGATGGTTTGAACACCGGCGGCTTTATCTCCGGCTACCGCGGTTCCCCGCTGGGCGGCCTGGACGAGACGCTGTGGAAAGCCCAGAAGCACCTGGAAAAGCACAACGTGCAATTTGTGCCGGGGGTGAACGAGGACTTGGCGGCGACCGCCGTCTGGGGCTCGCAACAGGTTGACCTGATCGGCCCGGCCAAGTACGACGGCGTGTTCGCCATGTGGTACGGCAAGGGCCCGGGTGTGGACCGTTGCGGCGACGTCTTCAAGCACATGAACCATGCCGGCACGTCCAGGCATGGCGGCATCCTGCTGGTGGCGGGCGACGACCACGGCGCCTATTCTTCCACCCTGCCGCACCAGTCGGACCACATCTTCTCCGCCTGCATGATCCCGGTCCTGTATCCATGCAATGTGCAGGAATACATCGACCTCGGTATCCATGGCTGGGCCATGTCGCGCTTCTCCGGTTGCGCCGTTGCCTTCAAGGCGCTGGCTGACACCGTGGAGTCGAGCGCTTCGATCGATGCCGATCCATTCCACGTCGACGTGAAGATCCCGAAAGACTTCGTGATGCCGGAAGGTGGCCTGAATGCCCGCCTGTCCTCGATCCCGCTGGGCCAGCAAGCGCGCAACCAGGAAGCGCTGATGCAGGACTACAAGATCTACGCGGCCCTGGCTTACGCCCGCGAGAACAAGCTGAATCACACCACCATCGATTCCAAGGACGCCAAACTGGGCATCATCGCCTCCGGCAAGTCCTACCTGGACGTGCTGGAAGCGCTGGAAGAACTGGGCATCGACGAGGCCATGGCCGCCAAGGTTGGCCTGCGCCTGTTCAAGGTTTCCATGCCTTGGCCGCTGGAGCCGGATTCGGTGCGCGAATTCGCGCAAGGCCTGGACGAAATCCTGGTGGTGGAGGAAAAGCGCCAGTTCGTCGAATACCAGTTGAAGGAACAGCTGTACAACTGGCGCGACGACGTGCGCCCGCACATCATCGGCAAGTTCGACGACAAGGGCGAGTGGGTTGCCCCGCGAGGCGAATGGCTGCTGCCGCCGAAGGCTGACTTCTCCGTGTCGCAAGTGGCGCGCGTGATCGCGGGCCGCGTGGCGCGCTACATCGCCGACGCCAGCATCCAGGACCAGATCAAGGCGCGCCTGTCCTTCCTGGAAGCGAAGGACGCTGTGCTGAAGAAGGCGATCGAGACCCCGTTCCGCCCGGCCTTCTACTGCTCCGGCTGCCCGCATAACACCTCGACCAAGGTACCGGAAGGCTCTTTCGCGCTGGCCGGCATCGGCTGCCACGTGATGGCAACCTCGATCTATCCTGAGATGAACAAGCTGACCACCCATATGGGCGGTGAAGGCACGCCGTGGATCGGCCAGGCTGCGTTCAGCAAGGTGCCGCACGTGTTCCAGAACCTGGGCGATGGCACCTACTTCCACTCCGGTTACCTGGCGATCCGCGCTGCCGTGGCGGCGAAGGTCAACATCACCTACAAGATCCTGTACAACGATGCCGTGGCAATGACCGGCGGCCAGCCGGTCGACGGCACCGTCTCCGTGCCGATGATCGCGCAGCAGATGGCGGCCGAAGGCATCAAGCGCATCGCGCTGGTGACCGAAGACCTGTCGCGCTACACCGACCGCTCCGTCCTGCCGAACATCGTTTCCCTGCATGACCGCAAGGAAATGGATGCCGTGCAGCGCGAACTGCGTGAACTGCCTGGCTGCACCGTCATCATCTACGACCAGACCTGCGCTGCCGAGAAACGCCGCCGCCGCAAGAAGGGCGAGTTCCCTGACCCTGCCAAGCGCATGGTCATCAATGAAGCCGTGTGCGAAGGCTGCGGCGATTGCGGCATCCAGTCCAACTGCGTGTCCATCCTGCCGAAGGAAACTGAATTCGGCCGCAAGCGCGCCATCGACCAGTCTTCCTGCAACAAGGACTTCTCCTGCACCAAGGGCTTCTGCCCATCGTTCGTCACCGTCGAAGGCGGCGCGCTGAAGAAGACCAAGACAGGCACCGCGAAGAACGACGACTGGGGCGATGTTCCGGCACCGGTACTGCCAAGCATCGAGCAGCCGTACAACATCCTGATCAACGGTATCGGCGGCACGGGTGTGATTACCGTGGGCGCGCTGATGGGCATGGCCGCGCATCTGGAAGGCAAAGGCGCCTCCGTGCTGGACATGACCGGCATGTCGCAGAAGAACGGCTCCGTGACTTCCCACGTCAAAGTGGCGAAGACCCCGGCCCACCTGCGTGCGCAGCGCATCGCCACCGGCGAAGCAGACCTGATCCTGGGCTGCGACATGCTGACCTCCGGCGCCTATGACGCCGTGTCGAAAATGCGCCCTGGCCGCACCTTCGCCATCGTCAACCAGCACGAGCAGCCGCCAGGCACCTTCGCGCAGAACGCCGATTGGCAGTACCCGGCCGAAAGCGTGGAAGCGCTGATCACCGAATCCGTCGGCGGTGCGCAGGCCGTGGACTTCATCAACGCCACCAAGCTGGCGACCGCGCTGATGGGCGATTCGATTGCTTCCAACCTGTTCATGATGGGTTACGCCTGGCAGAAAGGCCGCATTCCGCTGAGCGAAGCTGCCCTGCTGCGCGCCATCGAACTGAATGGCGTGGCGGTGGAATCGAACAAACGCTCCTTCCTGTGGGGCCGCCGCGCCGCGGTGGACTTCAAGCGCGTGGAAAAGATTGCGACCCCGGCCCAGGCCGTCGTGGTGCAGATGCCACAGTCGCTGGAAACCATCATCAAGAAGCGCGTCGAGTTCCTGACCGCCTACCAGGACGCCAACTACGCTGCCACTTATGAAGACCTGGTGCAGCAGGTGCGCTCGAAAGAGACCCTGCTGGGCCTGGGCAACAAACTGTCGACCGCAGTGGCCAAGTCGCTGTTCAAGCTGATGTCCTATAAAGATGAATATGAGGTGGCACGCCTGTACACCGATGGCCGCTTCGTGGAGCAGCTGAAGACCCAGTTCGAAGGCGACTTCTCGCTGAAGTTCAACCTGGCGCCGCCGCTGTTTGCGAAGAAGGATGCCAAGGGCCATCTGGTGAAGGCGGAATACGGTTCGTGGATGTGGAAGGCGTTCCAGCTGCTGGCCAAGTTCAAGGGCCTGCGCGGCGGTGCGTTCGATATCTTCGGCTATACCGAGGAGCGTAAGATGGAACGCGCACTGATTACCGAGTTCCGTGGCGTTATTGCTGAGCTGCTGGCTGGGCTGTCGGCGGCTAACCATGAGCAGGCGGTGGCGATTGCCAACCTGCCGGAGAAGATCCGTGGCTTTGGCCATGTGAAGGAAAAGGCTGTGGCTGAGTACAAGATGGCGAAGGGCAAGATGATGGCTGCGTTTAAGAGCTCTCACGCGCACGCTGCTTGAAACCCGGTAAACCTGGGTACGACCCAAGGGTCGGACCCGGTCTGCGGCGCCGGTAGTGGATGGGTCTGACCCTTGGGTCAGACCCTGGTTTACCGGGTCTAAGAATCGCTTGACTTGACGTTAACGTAAACGTCATATAATCAAAATTCCCCCGTTCCAAGGAACACAAAACATGAACGACCTCGCCAACGCCAAGAAACTGTCCGCTGAGCCAGAGCAGGCCAAGACCGCGAACAAAGTCCGCTTTGTCACCGCCGCGTCCCTGTTCGACGGCCACGACGCCTCGATCAACATCATGCGCCGCATCCTGCAATCGCAGGGCGCCGAAGTGATCCACCTGGGCCACAACCGCTCGGTGGATGAAGTGGTCACCGCGGCCCTGACCGAAGACGTGCAAGGCATCGCCATCTCCTCCTACCAGGGCGGCCACGTCGAGTACTTCAAATACATGATCGACCTGCTGCGCCAGCGCGGCGGTTCGCACATCAAGGTCTTCGGCGGCGGCGGCGGCGTGATCGTCCCGAGCGAAATCAAGGACCTGCACGACTACGGCGTGACCCGCATCTTCTCCCCTGAAGACGGCCAGCGTATGGGCCTGGTCGGCATGATCCAGTGGATGGTGCAGCAATGCGACGTCGACCTCTCCACCTATTCCCCAACCCAGCTCGACGCCATCCGCGCCGGCGACATCGAACAGCGTCACCGTCCGCTGGCCCAGCTGATCACCGCGCTGGAAAACGGCAAAGCCTCCGACAAGCTGCGCGCCGAACTGACCGCAGCCGCCAAGACGGCAACCGCCCCGACCCTGGGTATCACCGGCACCGGCGGCGCGGGCAAGTCCTCGCTGACCGATGAACTGATCCGCCGCATCCGCCTTGACCAGGGCGACGCGTTGAACATTGCAGTGATCTCGATCGATCCGTCGCGCCGCAAATCCGGCGGCGCGCTGCTGGGCGACCGGATCCGCATGAACGCGATCAACCCTTGGAACGGCAAGACCCGCGTCTTCATGCGCTCCCTGGCGACCCGCGAAGCCGGCTCCGAAATTTCCCAGGCACTGCCTGACGTGATCGCCGCCTGCAAAGTGGCCGGCTTCGATCTGGTGATCGTGGAAACCTCCGGCATCGGCCAGGGCGACGCTGCGATTGTGCCGCACGTCGACGTCTCCATGTACGTGATGACGCCGGAATTCGGTGCCGCATCGCAGCTGGAAAAGATCGACATGCTGGACTTCGCCGATTTCATCGCGATCAACAAGTTCGACCGCAAGGGCGCGCAGGATGCGCTGCGCGACGTGGCCAAGCAGTACCAGCGCAACCGCGAATTGTGGAGCAAGCGTCCGGAAGAAATGCCGGTGTTCGGCACCCAGGCTTCGCGCTTCAACGACGATGGCGTGACCGCGCTGTACCAGGGCTTGCTGCCGGTACTGGCAGGCAAAGGCCTGAAGACCGCCAAGGGCGTGCTGGCCCCGATGGACGTGCGTTTCAGCTCCGGCAAGAACGTGATCGTGCCGCCGGCACGCGCGCGCTACCTGGCCGAAATTTCGGACACCGTGCGCGGCTACCACAAGAAGACCCAGGCACAGGCCAAGCTGGCGCGCGAACGCCAGCAGCTACAGGAATCCAAGCGCATGATGGCGGTAGCCGGCAAGTCAGTGGTGGACTTCGACGACCTGATCATCGAGCGTGACCACGCCATGGACGGCGGCGCCAAGAAGCTGCTGGCCCAGTGGCCGGACATGCAGGCAGCCTACGCCGGCGACGAATACGTGGTGAAGATCCGCGACAAGGAAATCCGTACCGGCCTGGTACAGCACACCCTGTCCGGCACCAAGATCCGCAAGGTCTCGCTGCCGAAGTATGAAGACCACGGCGAGCTGCTGCGCTGGCTGATGCTGGAAAACGTGCCGGGCTCCTACCCGTTCACAGCCGGCGTGTTCGCCTTCAAGCGTGAAGGCGAAGACCCGACCCGCATGTTCGCGGGCGAAGGCGATGCATTCCGTACCAACCGCCGCTTCAAGCTGGTCTCCACCGGCATGGATGCCAAGCGCCTGTCGACCGCATTCGACTCCGTCACCCTGTACGGCGCCGACCCGGCGATCCGTCCTGACATCTACGGCAAGATCGGCAATTCCGGCGTTTCCATCGCGACCCTGGACGACATGAAGGTGCTGTACGACGGCTTTGACCTGTGCAACCCAAGCACCTCGGTCTCGATGACCATCAACGGCCCGGCCCCTGCCATCCTGGCGATGTTCATGAATACCGCCATCGACCAGCAGGTTGAGAAGTTTGTCACGGAGAACAAGCGCCAGCCTTCCGAAGACGAATACCAGAAGATCAAGGACTGGGTACTGATGAACGTGCGCGGTACCGTGCAGGCCGACATCCTGAAGGAAGACCAGGGCCAGAACACCTGCATCTTCTCGACCGAGTTCTCGCTGAAAGTGATGGGCGACATCCAGGAATACTTCGTGCACCACCAGGTGCGCAACTTCTACTCGGTGTCGATCTCCGGCTACCACATTGCGGAAGCGGGCGCGAACCCGATCTCGCAGCTGGCTTTCACGCTATCCAACGGCTTCACCTTCGTTGAAGCCTACCTGGCACGCGGCATGCACATCGACGATTTCGCACCGAACCTGTCGTTCTTCTTCTCCAACGGCATGGATCCGGAATACACGGTGCTGGGCCGCGTGGCGCGCCGCATCTGGGCCGTGACCATGAAGGAAAAGTACGGCGCCAACGACCGTTCGCAGAAGCTGAAGTACCACATCCAGACTTCCGGCCGCTCGCTGCACGCGCAGGAAATCGACTTCAACGACATCCGCACCACGCTGCAGGCGCTGATCGCGATCTACGACAACTGCAACTCGCTGCACACCAACGCCTACGATGAAGCGATCACCACGCCGACCGACGAATCCGTCCGCCGCGC